>Ga0169931_10006334_pt1 | contig 17895 bp, 18 predicted proteins | sample Kivu_15m_20L_FD_129675 | JGI IMG/M metagenome (GOLD analysis project Ga0169931, IMG submission 129675) | Freshwater microbial communities from Lake Kivu, Western Province, Rwanda to study Microbial Dark Matter (Phase II) - Kivu_15m_20L... | ecosystem: Environmental > Aquatic > Freshwater > Lake...
ATTATCCCTGAGTTTATAGACAAGATTGAGATAATGGGTAAAGAGGGTGATTTTGAGATTACTCAGACTGAGATTATCAACAAGCGAACAGGGTCGAAGATATTGTTCAGGGGTATTAAGACGAATCATGGGACAGCTACTGCGAACTTGAAGTCGATTGCGAATGTGACCACATGGGTATTGGATGAGGCGGAGGAATTGGGGGATGAGGATGTGTTTGACAAGATTGATTTAAGTATAAGGGCGAAGGACAGGCCGAACAGGGTCATATTGGTGATGAATCCTAGTTTCAAGAGTCATTGGATATATAAGCAGTTTGTAAGGGATAAGAGGAATGATACGACATACATTCACACGACATATTTGCGTAATAAGCAGAACTTGAGTGAGTCGTTTGTGAAAGCTGCGGAGAAGTCGAAGATGGAGAACCCTCATCGGTATGCTCACTTGTTCTTGGGGGTATGGTTGGATGACAAGGACGGGTTGCTGTGGAACAGGGAGATTATTAAGAAGGCGAAGTTGGCTGAGGCACCGAACTTGAATAGGATTGTTGTGGCGTTAGACCCTGCGGTGACTGCGAACATGGATAGTGATGAGACGGGGATTATAGTATGTGGTAAGGATAGGGATGGGAATGCATATGTGTTGGAGGACTTGAGTGGGAAGTACTCACCGAATCATTGGAGTAAGATTGCCAATGACGCTGCGTTCAGGTGGAATGCGGATTGTATTGTGGCGGAGAAGAACCAGGGTGGTGACATGGTTGAGGCGGTGTTGAAGAGTCAGGGTGTTGGAACGAGGGTGAAGTTGGTGAGTGCTACGAAGGGGAAGTATGTGAGGGCGGAGCCTGTGTACTCGTTGTATGAGCAGGGGAAGGTGTATCATGTGGGGTCGTTCCCTGCGTTGGAGAATCAGATGGTTGCGTTTGATCCTGAGAGGGGGAAGTCTCCTGATAGGGTTGATGCGTTGGTGTGGGGATTGACTGAGTTGATGGTAAAGAAGAAGGGTGAGGGGTTTGTGCTGATAAGGGGGAAATTATTTAGGTAAAATTTGTACTTTTACAAATAAAATAGAAATAGATGAATCTTCTCAAGGCATTTAGAACTAAGGAGCTAGGCTTACCGCAGGCGTTGCAATGGCAGTATATAAAGGGTGTTTGGATGCCTTACGATGCAAAGGACAGCATATTTATAGATAAGGCGTATAAGAGTATCCCTGTAGTACAGTCTGTAGTTTCTAAGATTGTAGAGAAGAGTGCTGATGCTCCACCGATGATGTATCGCATCAAGGACAAGAGATTTGCTGAGAAGTACTTTGCTAAGAAAAAGTATGTGAAGAGCAAGGAGAACGCTACTGAGTTGGCTAAGTTGCGAGTGAAGGCGTTTGAGTCGATTGAGCAGCATCCGTTCTTGGGGTTGATGGATAATCCGAACCCGACTAGCACAGGCAGACAACTGAGAGAAGAGGTTGCAGGTTATTTGTTGATTACAGGAAATGCGATTGTGTATGCTTCTGTGCCTGGTGTTGGAACTAGAGCAAAGCAGCCTGTAGAGTTGTGGAGTGTGCCGAGTCCGACCGTGAAGCCTGTGATGTCAGGAGAGCGAACACAGCCATTGGCAGGGTATGCGATTACATATAACTTTGAGAATATTATTCCTACAAGTCAGGTAGCTCATTTTAAGTACTTTAATCCTGTTTCTGAGTGGCAGGGATACGAGAGTACGTTTTGGGGGTTGAGTCCATTGAGAAGTAGCGTGAACGTGATTTCTCAGAAGAGATTTGCAGATGTTGCTCAGGGGTCGTTGTTTGCGAACATGGGTCCTAGTGGTATTGTGAGTGGTAACGCTAGACACGCAGATCAGTCCGAGTTGACTGCAGAGCAGGCTGTGGCGATTAACGATTCGTTTAGACAGAATCACATGGGTGCGCATAATGCAGGAGACATTGTTGTGACTCCTTCGGACTTGAAGTGGGTTCAGATAGGCTTGAGTCCTGTGGACATGGGTATCTTGGACTTTAACCAAGACTTGGAGAGACAAATTGCGAATATCTACGGGTATCCGTCTCAGTTGTTGACTCCGCAGGGAACATTGGCGAATAGTGAGACAGGAGATACGAGGGTAGTTACGAACTGCGTATTGCCATTGTTGAGAAAGATGGATGATGTGTGGACCAAGATGGCTAGAGAGTGGTATGGAGATAATACTTTGGTAGTGATGTCAGATACTGATGTATATCCTGAGTTGGAAGGTGATAAGAAGGAGTTGGTACATTGGATGCGTCAGGCGATGGTATTCAGTCAGGATGAGATTAGAGAAGCTCTAGGATATGGAACATTGGTTGACGAGACTCAGGTGTTGGTGCCATCGAACTATATGCCGTTGAGTGATATGAGAGGTGTAGATTTAAACACTGAAATAGACACGCAAGACACGGAAGATGAAGACGAAGATACTAACGAAGAACTTTGATCCTCTGAACGGAAAGATTACTGTGAAGGCACAGCGATTGAGTGATGAATACACTTGCTGGTGCATGGCTCAGGACTACACGTTTGAGTTTGAAGAAGGATTAGGGAAAAAGGAAATAATCGAGCAGACTATAAAGCTGCTATCAATGATGCCATGATAATAACCGAAGAAGAGTTTCTACGAGCTGAAGTCGATGATATGAACCTGACTATGCAGAACGTAGAGTTTGTGAACTTGGCTATTAGTGTAGCCAACTACTGCAATAAGTTTAATCCTGACAATGTAATCGACTACGGATGTGGTACGGGAGTGTATTCTGAGGTAATGCGTCAGCATGGATTTGATGTAATGGCCTTGGATGTGTTTAAGAGTCACAGAGATTACTGCAAGAAGGAATACCCTCAGTTGAAGGTGATTGCTAGACCAAAGGTTGCTGACTTGATGTTGTTTATTGAGGTTGCAGAACACATGACTGATGAGGAGATTGTTAAGGCTGTGGATTTCATTGAGCCACGATTGATACTATTTAGTTCTACACCTCATACTACTGAGTATGATTTAGAGTGGGGCCACATCAACATCAAGCAGGAAGATGAGTGGATTAAGTTTTGGAATACCTTGGGATATAAGGTATTGGAGAAGCCACAAACACCTACAGGATGGACTATAATGATAGAAAAAATCTAATCTATTTCATTTACTACAATGGTAAGCTAGGACATTACCATATATTGAATCTAAGATTTCTACAGGTTTATTGGAATGTATTTGATGGTCAGAAGATTGTCAAGATTGCTGTAGATGGCAACTATTCTATTCAGCCAATAGTAGATTTATTGCCTTTAGGATGTGAGTATCGAGTTGTCCGAAATATTCAGGCTACTGGAGAGGCATACCACTTCTTAGAGTCGTTGGTAGAGATAGATAGAGGCATGACTTTCTATAGTCATTGCAAGGGTGTTACACGACCTAGTTGGCGTGGGTTGGACACATGGATTACTCACCTGTATAGAAAGAACTTAGAGAATGTACCTACGCTTGGCGAGAAGATATTTGCAGGTGTGCTTGGTAAGTTATTGCCTTGTCCTCCTTATGTACCTGAAGAGTTCCACTATAGTGGGTCGTTTTATTGGATGGATACGGATAAGGTAAAGAAGAAGTTAAAGAAGTTTACATTGGACAAGTACCTGACTGAGCGATTCCCTGCGATGATAGCTAAGAAAGAGGAATGTATCTTTGGATATGGCACAACTGATAAGAACTTAAATTTCTACGATGAGAGAACATGGAGGGAATTAAGAAGGTAATCTACAGCGTAGTTCTAGGAGGATATGATGAGTTAAGTCCTGCTCCTAAGTTTAAGGGGTGGGACTTTGTCGTGTTTACAGACGATGCAGAGTTAAGGGCTGATGGATGGACTAAATATCTTGTAGATGGTACTAGCGATACACAGAAGGAGTCTAGGAAGTATAAGCTCTTATCTCATGTGTATCTAAGTGAATACGATTTGGTTTGCTATGTAGATGGAAATGTTCAGCTTACTTCTGAGCCACCGAACTATCCGATATGGTTTAGCCATAGAATGCACACGGGGGTGTATGAGAATGCGATGACGATGACTAGGAATGTAGATGATGTCAAAAGGCAAGTCAGATTCTACATGGAAAGTAGGTTTAATGACAAGGCAGGATTCTACGAGAACAACTTCTTTGTGCGGTCGAATCGAAACGATGTGCAGAATAGCTTGATGGAAAAGACTTGGGAGATAGTACAAGAATATACTAGTTTAGACAAGTTGGCTCTGCCGTTTGCAATGTGGTTAACTCAGAGTAGGATGGAAAATATCAAGCACCAGTCTTTGCAGAGTAGGTTCATCAAGGTAAAGCCACATAAGAAGCAGATAGAGGAAAAGAGGAGTGTTAATGTGCATCACATCACTCCTGGTAGATCAGACAAGAACATTGGAAAGGCAATAAACGAAATAATCGAAAAGCTACCTGAGAACGATTGGATTTGTCTTAGGGACATAGATACGTTGCCGATGTATCATGAGAAGATTTATCAGCAATGTGAGGATATTGCTAGAGCAGGAGAGTTTGACTTGGTGGGTTGCATGACTAATAGACTAGGGTTACACTATCAGCTAGTTGGAGGAAGGAAGAGCAATGATTCTGACATACTGAACCACAGAAAGATTGCTGTTGAGTTGTACAACAAGCATGGCAATGAGGTGATGGCATTGCAGCAAGCGATTGGAGGTTTGTTTATGTTGTTTCCTAAAAGTACTTGGCTAAAGGTTAAGGGTTTCCCTGAAGGAGGAATACAGATAAATGGACATTTCTTTGACTACCACTTCTGCAAGAGCGTGATGCAGCAGAGATTAAGGATTGGTATCGCCAAAGGTATATACTTGTTTCACTACTATAGGTTCGAGCATGGAGAAGATACAAGGAAGGCAATTAGGCATCTTCTATGAGTTTGTTACTTTAATAGTTTTTTTCAATCTTTGTGTATGGAATTAATTAGCATAAAAAACGCTGACAGCTATTCAGACTATCCTGAAGCAGTTAGAAACAATGCCAAAAGAGTTCTGAAGTTTGTTGAGGAGAATGGTTGGGGACCATGCGGAACTGATGTAGGGAAGCAGAGAGCCAATCAACTGGCTAACGGAGAAGCCATTAGCGTTGATACTATCAAAAGAATGTATAGCTATTTAAGTAGGCATGAAGTTGATTTAACTTCTTCTACATCCTACGAGGATGGATGTGGTCTTTTGATGTACGATGCATGGGGAGGAAAGGCTGCACTATCGTGGAGCAGAAGTAAACTAAGAGAATTAGGAGAAATAAAAGAACAGAACGCAAATATGCTAACTAAAGGATTAAATCAAGGCTTTCAAGATGCAGACATGAAGCAAGGTATTGTTTCAGGTTACTTTGCAATGTTCGGAAATAAAGACTTAGATGGTGATGTCATCGAAAAAGGTGCATTCACTAAGACCATTATGGAGCGTGGACCACAGGGCAAGAAACTTATTAAATACTTGCTAGACCATGATTCTAAGAAGTCAGTAGCTCTTATTACTAACCTAGAGGAAGATATGAAGGGTCTAAGATATGAAGCTAAGATTGGTACTCATGCTCTTGGTGTTGACTTCATAAAGATGGTAGAGTCAGGCCTTATTAACCAACATAGCTTTGGATTCTCTGTGCCAAAAGACAAGCAGTACTTTGACCAGAGCAGAAAGGCTAACGTTATTAAAGAAGTAATTATGTTTGAAGGATCAGCAGTACAATTTCTAGGAGCTAATCCTGAGACTACATATATCGACCTAAAATCAGAGTCAGACGCATTCGAGTACCTAGAAAAACTTGAGAAGTTTGTAAGAACTTCAGATGCTACTGATGAGACTTTGGCAAAACTAGAAGAAAGACTTAAATCACTTTATGAGACTATGAAGCCAGCACCTGCTACTTCAGAGGAGGATGAAGCCGAAATAGAAGCACAATTAATTATTGAATCACTTAAATCTACATTTAGAAATCATGGCAGAATTGCAAATTAAGGAAGTTCAGGACTTCCTAGCTGAAGAGCTAACTACTCTAAAGAAAAACTTCTCTACTGAAAGAGAAAAAGATGTTGCAGGATTTGACGCAAAAGTTAAAGACGCAATGGACAAGTTGTCTGCTGATATGCAGGCGAAGCACGCTGACATCCAGAAAGAAATGGATTTGGCTTTGGCTCAGGCTAACGAAAAAGCTGCTCAGAAGGTTGAGCGTAAGAACTTCGGATGGTCTTTGCATGAGACTTTGAAGGCTAACCACTCTGAGATGGTTAAGAATGTAAAGTCTGGTAAGGGTATGGAAATGACTATGAAGGATTTCAACTATTCTGACTTCACAGGATATGAGCCTTTCGTAACTGACTTCCGTGATCCAATCTTGGTGAAGTATGAGTCTTTCCACTATAGAAATATCCTTCCTGGTGGAACTATGGCAGGTGAATTTGTTAAGTATCCAAAGGAGAACGCTACTGTAGGTGGTGCTAACACTTGGGCTTATGGTGATGGTGCTAAACCAGAAATCGAGCCTAAGATGACTACTTACCAGGCAGATGCCGAGTGGATTGCAGGTCTTATCAAGGGAATTCCAATCTCTATGATTGAGGATTTGGCTTGGATGACTTCATTCTTGCAGAACAAAGGTCGTGCTGAATTGTTGAAGAAGGAAGATACCTACATTCAGGGATTGCTTCTTGACGCTGCTAACTCTGAGAACTACAATGGTTCTAAGTCTATCAGCATCGAAATCTTGATTGATGCTGCTTTGCGTCAGTTGAAGAACAACCTTCACACTCCAACTGGAATCGTATTGAGCAACCAAGATTATGTAAACATCTTGTTGGCTAAAGCTGCTGGTTCTGGTGAGTATGACTTCCCTGGTATTGTAACTGTTAATCCTTTGACTGGACAGTTGAACGTAGTAGGTATCCCTGTATTCTCTAACTCTTACCTTTCTCAAGGAACTGGTATCGTTGGTGATTGGAACCAAGCTCAGTTGTTGACTCGTCAGGCACCTCGTATCAGATTCTTCGATCAGAACTCTGACGATGCTGAGAAGAACGTAATCCTAGTTCGTGTTGAAGAGAGAGTTGCTCTTCCTGTGTTCTATGACAACGCCTTCATTAAGGTAACTTTGGCTTCCTAATTAGGAATCAATAGTTTGAATTAAGAGCCTTGGATTTTTCCAAGGCTTTTTTATTATCTTTACATCATGGCAGGCTACGAATATAACGAAGATATGCTTGGCGATATATTGCCAGTATATGACTATCAAGGTGCAACAGGACTACAAGTAACTTTCACTAGTGAGGCTAGTTACGTTGAACCATACAATGTTGAGGAATTTAAGGACTATGCAAGGATTGACTTCGATACCGATGACAACTTGATTGCTTTGTTTCTTAAATCAGCAAGACAGAACATCGAGCAGTATATGCAGAAGTCTCTAGGTATTAGAACCATTAGATTAATTGCGTTGCACTTGCCTAAGAACTACAAGTTGCCTTATGGGCCTATCACTTCTATAACTACGGCAGGTTACACATTATTTGGTGATTTGCTTAAAGAAGGAGGAAAAGATATTGACATTACCTATGTGGCAAATGCTAGTTTGGTGAATGAGGCTATTAAACAAGCCATCTATCGTCAGGCATGCCACTACTACGAGTACAGAGAAGAGTATTCTAAGCCTGATTTGTTGAATGAGGTTAAGTTGCTTGTGAACCCATACAGAAGAATTGTATTCCCATGATGCGAGAGAAAGTTGCATTTAAGCGTTCTGTGCAGACTCAAGACCCTGTTACAGGTCAGTTGATTAACACTGTATCTACTTACTACGAGCCTAAAGGAGCTAGTGTAAGGGAGATTAGTGCTAGTGCTGATACTGTTATACAGAAGCAGGACTTGAGTACATTGATTGAGGTTGTGATAAGATACAATCCTTCTGTTGCCATTATCAATGGAGATCAGATTGAGTGGCGTGGATTTTACTTTACTTCTATGGCTCCTAAGGTTGACCCATTAAGAAGGTATATTACTATCAGAGCGTTCTCTGCAATGGAAACCACTAATAGAAATGGCAGTCCAAGTTAAGGTAAGTGGGGTTAATATTCTTTTACAAGACTTAGATAAATACTCTAAGGAAGTCCAACAAGGAGTTCTTAAAGAAGTTCGTGGATGGGCAGAGAGAACAGAGGCTGATGCTCAGAGAGACGTTCCTGTTAAAACAGGTGATTTAAAAGGAACAATTAGAACAGCTTCTAAAAATAATGGACTTACCTGGATAGTTAAGGCAGGAGGTACACCAAAAGTAAACTATGCTCCTTACATTGAGTTTGGAACAGGAGTAGGTGTTGATAAATCCTTTTTACAGGAATATGGATTAGTAAATTACGCTTTGCAATTTAAAGGAAATCAACCTCCATTTTATCCATTACCAGCTAGGTCTTTTTTATACAAGAACGCACGGACAGAGTTTGAAAAGACTCTAAAGAACATCAAGAAACTATTACAACAAACATGATAAAACTAAAGGATTTAGCACAGATTGGCTTTCTAGCTTTTCTGTGTTTGGCAATCTGCTCAGGGATTGTTGAATTTGCTATTTGGCTCAATAAGCCATTCGCTTACCTATTGTCGATTTCTATTGCTTTTTTAGTAATTTGGGGAGCAGTTGAAATCTACGAGCGTGCTAAATGAATTACTCAGACTCTATATACTTATCTCGACATTCTTACTTTGAGAAGAGATTCGCTCGATTAATACGAAGAGCATTGTCAGATCAGTATAATGAAATGGCTAATTTATTTGCCACAGGACAAGACATCGGAAATGTTGACGACAATGGTCTAAAGATGGTTTATCAAGCCATGTATCAGCTTATTATGGAGGATGAGGGTACATTAACTTGGAACTCTATTGTTGCTCCAATAACTAGCCAAGAGATTTCTACAAAGGACATATTTGATGAGGTTGCAAGTACTTTAAAACCTCAAGAGGTAGGTGAGATGACTTCGTTTTGGAGAAGGCTCATGGATGGCTTCTTGCAGACCTACATTATCTTTAGGATTAACGAAGTGCTTAGCACAGGTATTAAGCGTGTTACAGAGCTTATATCTAAGCAGAGAGGTCTAGGGTTAACCGACACCGAGATAACGTCTCTAATACGCTCTATTGACCTTGAGCTGCGTGCCAACACCATAGCAAGAACCGAGACAACCAATGCGATGAGCAAGGCACAGATATTTGCCTTAGAATCGTCAGGGTTAAATTGGGAGAAGGCATGGAAGGCTATGCGTGATGACAGAACTAGGGATTCACACATCATGACTGACCCCAAGTTCTTTATTCCATTGAAAGACAACTTTATTATTCAGGGTCAGCAACTAGCCTATCCTGGGGATTCAACTCAAGGAGCTTCTATGAATAACACGATTAACTGCCGATGCAGACTTGCGTTTAGACAAGTAGGTGCAAGATTTGGATTTAACATCAATCGCTAAAAAAAACTTATCTTTGACTATGGATTTGTCAAAAGCATTAAAAGCAGGTTACTATCAGGCATTATACCCAGAGATTGGAGTGCCTGTTTACGATGCTTTCTCAATTCCTGAGAATGCTGCTTACCCTTATGTGATTATATCAAATATCACCACAAACGAGATTCAGAACGCTGACTGCAAGAGATTTAACGCTGAGGTTACAGTTGATATTGTGACAGGCTTTACACGACCTACAGGCATGGATCAGGCTCTTGACATTGCAGGAGATATTGACGATATTATCAATCCAATGGACATGGATGACATTAACATTACTGCTTATGGATGGAGAGTAGGAGAAACTAGACTGAACTCTTCTAATAGTGTTCAGTTGCGTACAGGTGAATATTGGATATACCGAAATATTCGTACCTACTTCCACATTGTAGTACCTTTTGATTAATTGAAATTTTCTATTACCTTTGAAATAATAATTGACTACGACTATGGCTAACGAATTATTTAGTAAAGATATTGGTGTCTATGTAGACGTATCCGCTACTGCAACACCATCTTGGAAATTGGCGGTTTGTACTTCTTCTAAGTCGCTCTCCATCTCTGTTGGTGCAACTGAAATCAACAATGACTGTACAGGTGACTTTGTAAGAAACCTTCCTTCTACTGCTTCTTGGACTATGTCCTTTGAAGGTGATGTGAATACTGACCCAGGAGCGTCTGAAGTTTCTGCATCTGACATCTTCGGTTACACCATTGATCGTGCTGAAAAGAAATTTAAGTTTGAGTCCCTTGACGAGACTTATGTAAGATATGGCGAAGGTTTTATCTCCCAATTTGATGAAACTGCAACTGCACCTGAGTATCAAACGTTTTCTGTAACCATTACTGGTTCAGGACCTATCTCTGATGTAGAGCCAACCTAATTTCCTGTTTTCCGTGTTTGTGTTTAATTAAAGCCCCTCATATTGAGGGGTTTTTTAGTTCGTATTAATTACTAAATTTACGGCATGACAGGAATTATAAAACTAAACATCGGAGGTCAGGAACGAACCTTGCGATTTAACAACTTTTCAGCCATTGAATTGGCTAAGATAATTTACAACGGAGAGCAAGCTAATTTTGAAACTGAAGACTTGCTGAACAGAATAATGAAGCTTAATGAGGAGAATCATTATTTGTTGGTTAAAACTTTAATCTACGCTGGACTTATTGGAAACGACTATGTTGTTGGATTTACTAAGACCGCAACCGCAGAGCAGGTAGGTGAATGGATTTCTGAATTAAGCGGTGAAGAAATCTACTCTGTTTGGAATACTTTTTGGTCATCCATGGGTGTTGACCTTCCTGCTATCCAAGAGTTAGAAAAGGACTCTGTTGCCGAAAAAAAAAATTAAGGTGGCTTGACATCTGCCAAGAAATTTTCGGTGAAGTAGGCATACTTCCTAAAAATTTTTATGAAATGACTTTTGCAGAGACAATTCTTACTCTTCGAGGGCATCATACTTTTCAGGCAAGAGAATGGGAGAAGTATAGATTGGTTGCGTACCAAGTTTATACTTCTATCCCTAAGAAAAGTCCTAATAAATCTATTCAGCAGTATTTCCCATTGCCTACGGATTCTACAAGCAGAAAGCTAGATGCAGAACTTGTAAAGGCAAGACGTTCAGCCTTCTTAGATAAGATGGCAAAAAAATAGTATTTTTGAAGTATGAACGAACTTCAGATACGCCTAACTGCCGATATACAAGGATTGCAATCTGCCATAAATAAGGCGAAGCAAACCTTAAAATCATTTGAATCAGAAACTGCAACTGATTCTGAAAAATCCAATGTTGGATTTAGACGCAAGATAGGTCTTATCGAACAGCTTACAGCTAAAGCAAAACAGTTAAAAGTTTCTCTTACTCAGGCTACAAATGAACAAGACATTGCTTCTTTTAATGCTCAATTAGAACAAACTAATATTGAATTAACTAGACTTAATGCTTTAGGAAAAACGTTCTCTGCTCCAGCTGTAAGGTCATTTAATAATTTAAAGCGTTCAGCAGGTGCTGCTACTGGATCAGCTATTGCATTTAATAGAATAATTCAGGATGCTCCTTTTGGAATTATTGGTGTAGGTAACAACATTCAGCAGTTTTCAGAACAATTTGCTGCTCTTGGTGGTAAAGCTACCACAGCAGGTCAAAAACTTTCTGCATTCTTTACAGCATTAATTACTCCTGCTAATCTTGCTATTCTTGCAGTATCAGCGTTGACTGCTGCGTGGCAAGCTTATTCTTTAGGATTGTTTGATTCTGAGGAAGAAACAAGAGATTTAAATAAAGAGCTAGAAGATTTTAAAGAAAACCTTGATGGTATTTCCAAAGCACAATTAGAAGGAGTTCAATCTGCACAAAAAGAAATACAAGCATTTCAGTTATTAAGATTACAAGCAGAAAATGCTAATATTCCATTACAAAAAAGATTATTAGCAGTTAAGAAATTAAAAGAAGAAAATCCTGATTTACTTAAAGGATATACTGATGAAGAAATACTTTTAGGGAAGGTTAGTAAGGCTTATGAAGAATTAACTAAACAAATTACAGCAAAGGCTCTTGCTACAGCTTTTTCATCTCAAACTGCTGAAAATGCTGTTAAAGCAGCAACATTAGAGTTTCGAGAACAAAAAAAATCATTAGATATATTAAAAGAAACTGCTGAACTTAAAAAACAAATTGCTAACAGAGATAGAGCTGAACAAGGAGGTCAATTTGTTGCTGGTCAAAATGTTATTATTTCTTATGAAATATTAAAAACACAAAAGAAAATTAATCAATTAAACGAAGAAAATAAAGAAAGTGAAGAAACAAGAAAGGAATTAACCGAAGAAAATTTATTTCTTAATAAAAAGGTAGCTGAAGAAATTGCTAAAGCAGGTGGTTTAATTGATAATAATAATGATAACTTAGACAAAGGCGGTGAAAAATTAAATAGAGTTTTTGACGATCAAATTTTAATACTTGAAAGATTTGGTGCTGCGTCTGAAGATGCTAAGAAAAAACTAGAAGGATTAGCTAGTATAAATTTAGATTTACTTGCCAAAGAACAAAAGTCTCTTTTTGAACAAATAACAAGATTAAACCAACAGCCAATTAGTTTTGCAAATGCAGCTCAATTAGCCATAGCATCGAAAAGACTTTCTGAAATTGATAAAATAATTGGTTCTATTGCTTCTAAAAGAACAGATACTGAAATAACTGTTGATGAAAGTAAACTTGAAAGATTAGAACTACCTGTAAAACAAGATCTAGGTATAGTAGATAAATTAGAAAAAGAAATAGCTTTTTATGAATCCTTAAAAAAAGTAACTACTGACCCTGATCAATTAGAGAAATATAAATTAAAACTTTCTGAATTAAGAAATGAATTAGCTTTAGTTAATGCAGATCAAGTATCTAAAAATACAGAAATAATTGTTGACGCGTTTAGTTCTTTAGGTGCAGGAATAGCAGCTTCTTTAAATATTGGAGATAGAGCATTAAGAGGATTTGTAACTACTCTGCTTTCTCAGACTCCTAAGATTATTGCAGCACTATCTAAACAAGCTGATGCTAATTTAAATAATTCTAGTAAAAACATTGCGGCTGATAAAGCAGAATCAATATCTAGTGGTATAAAGCAAGGAACTAAATTTGCAGAAGCATTAGGACCTGTTGGTCTTGCATTACTTCCTGTATTAATTGCAGGAGCTGTAGCTGTCATTAGTTCTGCATTTGGTAAAGTTTCAGGAGGAGGATCTGTATCACCAGGAACAGGCTCTACCTTTACAAACCGAAGAGAATTTGGTGGTCCTGTATCTAAGGGCAGAGCATACATTGTAGGTGAGCGTAGACCTGAGTTGTTTGTTCCTAACACCAATGGAATCATTGTTCCTCAGTTGCCTTCTATGGACTACTCAGGGGCTTCAATGTCGGTAGGAGCTATGGCAGTTGATGTAAACATTCGTGGCGTGTCTTATGGTGACGACATCCTGTTCACAGTTCAACAAGCTCAAATAAGAAGAGGGTTGAGATAAAAAAAACCTTGGTCATAAACCAAGGTCTTTACAAACTCAAAACCCAATAAAACTATGTTACTCTTTTCTTAAATCCTGCAATCTTGCGGACTACATCTTTATAAATCTCGTAGTTGATGCAAGTCCTCTCGATTAATTCTTCTGTTATCTCTAGTGCTTTTGACGTAATTTCAGCAATCGTCTTAGCGATTATAGTACTGCTTTCTTTTAGTGTTCGTGTCATAATGACTCAATAATACTAGATTCAAAATTCTAAGTCAAGAGATTCCTTATTTTTTTTCGTATTTTTGAACAATGGCACAATATAGATTTAGCTGGGCAATTTTCAATGGAACAGGAACCATAACTGTAAATGGCAGTCCTACTCAGCAATACTACGAAGAAGGTACTAGCTTAACCATTCTAGGGACTTTTGACTCAGGATTCAGCCTCATTGGTTATGACATTAACAATGGATATCTAACATCAGGAACAAACCCTTGGACATTTACCATGCCATCAAGGGATATTAAGCTAAGAGTTAACCTCACAGGCACATACACTCCTGACGATACTGACTATGAGCTAAAGTACTTCTCAGAAACTGAGGATCAGAGTCTACAACTTATTAGGCTAGAAATTTACGAGTATGGATATGTGGGAGCTGCTACAGAAAAGCGAACAGCAGGTTTTCAATTTCGTTGGGGAAACTTTGGTGCTGATGAGGTTGAGCCTATAGTTAGAAGTTTCTTGAACTTTGGCTTAGTAGGCAATCGTGATGAGTACTTTGAAATCCTTGATGGAGGCTATAGAAAGTGGCAAGTGAAGTTGCTTATCGAAGGTGACTTGTTTTGGGAGGGTTACATCAACAACTCTACTTTAACTATAAACGAAGTAGGCATTCAGGAGGTCATGGAGTTTACTGCTTCGGATGGATTCAACTCTTTTGATTCTAAGAGAGTAAATGAGCAGTACTTTGATGGTTTTTCAAGCAATACATTTGTCGGTGGCTTCTTTGGCGCATTAAATCAAACTTTTCCATTGTTAAGACCTATCAACATGGCTTGTGAGATTTACGAGACTAGACTAGATACAAACGATGGTGTGTTTGAGCAACTGCTGATTCCTGCTAACGCTGTGTTTACAGATGGTGAGATACCTTTGTATCTTTCAAGTAATGGTGTTATTGAGAATACATCAGTATATGTTTCTGAGTTCTTAGAAGCTTTGTTAAAGCCATTTCTTTGCAGAGTATTTTTATGGAAGAATGAGTTCTACATCATTTCTTTGCCTGAGTTAGCCAAGGATAGCTACAGGCTATTTAACTACAATACAGACGCTACTAGAGAGGGTATTAGTACCATAACTCCTGGCATGGATGTTTCCTGTAAGTTTACGGCAGGACAGCGTACAGGTAGACCTGTGTACACAGAGTTTACAGGAATACTAGAGCTAGGTGTATTAGATTACTCATCTCGTGGAGGTATTTATGAGGAGCCATTCTCTGTTGACTCTTGGGAGTATAATCTTTCAGGTAGTGCATACCCAGGTGTTTATCAGCTAAGAATATGGAACTATGTTAGCTCAATTCCTAGCAATAGACCATCTTCATATCCTACAGGAATTAATCCTGCTAGAGTTCAGTATGTTTCTGATTCCATTGGAGAGTATTGCAAGATATGGGGTACTAGCTCTGTTAGTGGTACAGCTGATACTGCGTTGTCATTTATTGAACTTGATACTACAAGAACAGGACAAGCCATTCCGATTGCTCAGGACTTGGCTAACACCTTGAGTTTTCAAATTGAGTTTATCTTTGAGCCTCGAACAAGTGGTGATTTATCAAGACCAAATACCAATGCAGGTGTAATGATAAACATTGGGTCTAGCTACCTAGCATTTGATGGTGTTGATGAGTTTACATGGACAAATACATTTACCATCATGCAGTTCCCTATGGGTTCTTTGTATGCTTGGAATAAGCTTGACATCACAGGAGTAGTCGTACCTGAGGATGGGAATGTGATTATTAGGCTATATGAGGTTATTACAACCAACTCAGCCTCTGTAGACAAGTACACGGTAGGTTATAGAAATATGTCGCTTAAAATCGAGGAAAACGATGCCTTTGCGACAGCAGAAATATCAGAAAAATTCGTTACAGATGAATCGTACTCAAACGTTTACTCCGATGTCAAGTTTAAAATCGGTGATGTCGATACAGAAAACTCAAGTAGTGCTATACGGCTCGACTTGGCTGGATATGGCAATCCAAATTCTCAGGCTTGGTCTAGGGATGGTGTCGAATCAGCACCATTGATTCAGATATTCCTTCAGGAGTTGGCTAACTTAAAAGGTAAGCAGAACCCTAGATTGATATTGACATTGCCTAGAAATGCTGCAAATCCATTGGAGATTAAACCATATCAGAACATCGAATACGATGGGTACTATTGGATGGTAGTTGCAATGGAGGTAGATTTAATGGCGAATAGTTGGAGATTAGAATTAGCAAGATTAGAAGAAATAGGAAGTTAATATGGCAGACGTACCAGGTAAATTCTACAAAGCGACCAAAGTTAGAACAGGTGTATCACCTAGTAGCCCAGGGGCTATTGAGGGAGAAGTATTGCCTCCGTTAAACCCTCCTGGCGGTGGGTTAAACTCTGTAGGCTTAACTATGCCTTCTGCGTTTAATGTAGCTAACTCACCTTTGACTGCTAACGGATCACTAGATGTTACGGGTGCAGGCACTACTGCTCAGTACATCCGAGGCGATGGTAGTTTAGCTTCATTTCCTAGCTTGACAGGGTTTGTTCCTTACACAGGAGCTACTGCAAATGTTGAGCTTGGCGAATATGGTGTTGAGGCTGGCTTTGTTACTTTGGATACTTCGCCAACAAATACGCCAACAGAGCAAGGAACTATTTTCTGGGATGCTGACGATGAAACCGTTGACGTTGTATTAAACGGCTACACGATGAAGATTGGCGAGGATTTGTTTTATCCTGTCAAGAATCAAACTGGAAGCACAATCGCAAAGGGAACGGCGGTAAGGTTTAACGGAACTCTTGGAGCGTCTGGAAGGCTTCTAATCGCTCCATTTATTGCGGATGGTTCGGTGCCGTCAAGCAGATTTATGGGCGTTACGGCTGAGGAGATTTTAAACGGAGAAGACGGCAAGGTTTTATATTTTGGACGTGTTAGAGGCATAAACACGAACGCGTTTAACCAGGGCGATATTCTTTACGCTAGTACAACGGTTGCTGGAGGTTTTCAGACGGCTATTCCTTTACCTCCTAATAACATTGTTCAAATTGCTGCGGTTGTTAATAAGTCAATTAACCAAGGTACAATCTTTGTTAGACCTACTTTAGGAAGCAATATAAATACGGACGAAGGGGTTAAGATTATTAGCGGAACTACGGGCGATTTATTGCAGTTGCAGTCAAATGGGTTGTGGGAGAATAAGACTAAGGCTCAGGTACTTGGTGGAACGTCTGGTCAGTTTGTCAAGGGCGATGGTTCATTGGATTCTACGACTTATCAGAGTACTGCTGACAAGGGACAACCTAACGGATATGCCTCGTTAGATAGTAACGGCAAAGTACCTTTGACGCAGATTAACGATGCGTTAATTGGTAACGTGAATTTCCAAGGTTTGTGGAACGCTTCTACCAATTCGCCTACGTTGGCTAATCCTCCTGCGGCAGGGACTAAAGGATATTACTACATTGTCAGCACAGGCGGTACGTTTGCAGGGATTAGCTTTGAGGTTGGCGATTGGATCATATCCAACGGCTCTGCGTGGGATAAGGTAGACAACACGGATGCGGTAAGTAGTGTATTCGGAAGAACAGGCAACGTAGTGGCTGCCAATGGTGACTACAACACTAGTCAAGTAACTGAGAGTACTAACCTTTACTTTACTCAAGCAAGGGTTAGCGCAAATACTGATGTCGCTGCCAACACGGCTGCACGTCACGCTGCGGTTACGTTAGGTACTGCCAATGGACTTTCTTTGTCTACGCAGCAGCTTAGTTTAGGCTTGGCTAGTGCAGGGGTTACAGGTGCTTTGAGCGGAACGGATTGGAGTACTTTTAATAGTAAGCAGAATGCCCTTAACGGAACAGGATTCGTTAAGATTAGTGGTACTACAATTAGCTATGATAACTCTACTTACTACCTAGCGTCTAACCCTAGTGGCTTTATTTCTGCAAATCAAACCATAACCCTAAGTGGTGATGCAACAGGTAGTGGTGCGACTGCTATCACAGTTACTTTGGCTAATAGCGGAGTAACGGCAGGTACTTACAACAACGTAGCTAC
>Ga0169931_10006336_pt1 | contig 17887 bp, 14 predicted proteins | sample Kivu_15m_20L_FD_129675 | JGI IMG/M metagenome (GOLD analysis project Ga0169931, IMG submission 129675) | Freshwater microbial communities from Lake Kivu, Western Province, Rwanda to study Microbial Dark Matter (Phase II) - Kivu_15m_20L... | ecosystem: Environmental > Aquatic > Freshwater > Lake...
AAATTAAACAAAAAAAGAACCTTTATGGTTCTTTACAAAAGTGGTGGCCCAAGCCGGGATCGAACCGGCGACACACGGATTTTCAGTCCGTTGCTCTACCGACTGAGCTATCGGGCCAACTTTTATAACTTTACACGATTAGGACTTGTTTATCAAGATAAAATAAGGCTCTTTTAAGCTTATAAAATAAAAGATACCCATTACTGAGTATCTATCATATTCTACTGGCGGATCAGACGGGGATCGAACCCGCGATCTCCTCCGTGACAGGGAGGCATGTTAACCGCTACACCACTGATCCACTAATTGACAATTATGCTTTAAATAATAACATTTTTCAAGTTAAATTAATTCATTAAATCTTATCAAATTCAAATTATTAATCATAAAGATTTGATTAAAAATTGATTAACTAATTTTGAAATAGTTTTAATTTCAATTGGCTTTAAATATGGATGCATTGGTAATGATAAAACTCTTTCAACTAGCATGGTTGAATTATGAAGTTCATTTTCATCAAAAGTATATTGACTCATTGCTTTTTGTTGATGCATAGTTTTGGAATAATAAATAAAAGTAGGAACTTTATTTTCCTTTAGATATTTTTGAAGATTGTCTCGTTGCATTTTATCTTTTAGAATTATCGTATATTGGGCAAAGGAACTAATATAGCCATCAGGAATAATTGGTTTAACCATTAAATGACTTTCCAAAGTGTTATTGTATATTTGATATACTTTTTGAACATCATTTAGTTCATGCTTAATGAAAGCCTTAAATTTAACTTTGAGTACGGCCGCTTGAATGGTGTCAAGTCTTGAATTATATCCAATACGTACATTGTCATATTTATCTTCACCTTTACCATGAACTTTAAGAGACTGAATAATTTTTGCTACTTGATCATCATTGGTGAATATAGCACCACCATCTCCATAACAACCTAATGGTTTAGCTGGAAAAAAAGAGGTAGTGGCAACATCCGCAAAACTACATGCTCTCTGACCGTGAATACTTCCTCCGAAACCTTGAGCAGAATCCTCTAATACCTTGAGCCCATATTTTTTTGCAATCGGAATAATAGCAGGATAATCTGCGGGTAAACCGAATAGATCAACCGTAATAATTACTTTTGGCTTAAATTTGCCATCTTTAATAACTTTTTGAATTTGCTTTTCCAAGTGAACTGCGTCCATATTAAAAGTTGAAGGTAAGACATCTACGAAAATTGGTGTAGCTTTACGTTGAGAAACCACTTCTACCGTTGCAAAGAAGGTAAAATTGGGAACAAAAACGGCATCTCCGGGTTGAATATTCCAAGCGTCAAGAACAAGTGTCATCGCATCAGTTCCATTGCCACAAGAAATACAATGTTTTACACCTACGTAATCAGCTAAAGATTTTTCTAATTCACCAACTTCTTTGCCACCAATAAAGGCACTCTCTTTAAGAACTTTCTTAATACTGCGATTGATAGAAAACTTATACTTTTTATATTGGGTCTTTAAGTCTCTAAATTCCATACGCTAAATCCTTTCAATTGAATTCATATTTTTACGATATTGCCGTTTACAATTGATGCAAGTTAACGATTCGTTTAGTACCAATCCACATTCACAAACATAACCTTTAAATCGTGCAGGATTACCAACGACTAAAGTATAATCCGGAACATCTTTTGTTACCACCGCCCCTGCTCCAATCATCGACCATCTTCCAATGGTATGTCCACAAACAATGGTTGAGTTAGCACCAATTGTTGCACCAAACTTGACCAAAGTTTTCAAATAAGCTTGACGACCCTTTGGATATTTACTTCTTGGTGTCAGATCATTAGTGAAGACCATGGATGGACCACAAAATACATAGTCTTCTAACTCTACTCCTTCATAAACAGATACATTATTTTGAATTTTAACCCCATTACCAATTTTAACATAGTTGCCAATATAAACATTTTGACCGATTGAACAATCATTACCAATTGATGTATGTGAACTAATATGAGAAAAATGCCAAACCTTTGAATTGGTTCCTATACTTGTTTCTTCATCAATAATCGCAGTTGGATGAATAAAAAATTGTTTTACCATTTAAATTTCCCTTCAAAACTTTTGCTTTCTAAATTTTCAATTGGGTAAGCAAGAGATTGATTCAAAAAAGCCGATTGATAAATACCCAAAATAATTTCTAAGGCCGGTATAGCATCTTGAAGTGAAACTTTAGGTTTTACTTTTTTAACAAGGGAATCAATAAAATCCTTAAAAACAGAAATATGAAGATTGGATAAATCTTGAGAAGGTATTTTGAAAGTTTGGTGGGGTTGTTTTTCGTTAGGATGCAATTCTGTATCCCATAACTCAATTTGACTTAATGATTTCCCTGATAATTTGACTGTTCCTTTTGTTCCAAATATAAAAAGTGATTCTTCAAGATTTTTTTGAAAAACATTTGAGGTTGCTTCAATCAAAGCATGGGTTCCGTTTTGAAATTCAAGAATTCCAAAAGCAAGATCCTCCGCTTGTATATAAGGATGATTTAAATTATTTATAGATCCTTTAATAGATTGAATTTGCGAACCAATCAAGGATTGAAGTATATCCACATCATGAAGTGCTTGATTCATAAGGATTCCTCCTCCATCTTGTTTCCACGTTCCTCGCCATTGGGCTTGTTTAAAATATGGTTCCCCACGATTTAATCGAACATGTAAGGTTGCATGAAGAATTTTTCCTAATTCGCCTTTTTGGATTGCCTGAAATAAATGCCTATATGAATCAATAAATCGATTAGGATGAATTGCACCAACAACTACTTGATGTGCTTCAGAAGACTCAATCAGTTTCCTAGCTTCAATTAAGGATAGTGTTATTGGTTTTTCGATTAAAACATTAAAACCATTTTTGATAAAATCATTTGCAATTAGATAATGACTTCCGCTTGCAGTGGCAATTGTAATAAAATCTACTTGAATATGATTACTAAATACATCATGGTAATCATTAAACATAGCAATTGGATTTAAATCAAATTGTCTAACAACCTCTTCCATTCGAAGATGATTTAAATCAACAAGAAAGGAAATATTTAATCCAAGTAATTTTGCTGCTTTGATATGATTTTCGGAAATCTTCCCGCATCCAATAATTCCCAAAGTAATTGGCTTCATAGTAATTCAATATTATTTCGAGATTTAATGGTTTTCATTGCATTTTTTGTATCAAAAATAAACTTGGAATATTTTTGAACCATTACATAATCAACCTTAGTGTGACTGGTAGTGATGATTACTAAATCGGCATCTTGAAGCGTTTTATTATCAAGGTTCTTAATACCAACCTTGACGTGACCTTTTTCTTTGAATTCTAATATATAAGGATCGTAGTAATTTACTTTAGCTCCACTATTCTCTAATATTTCGATTACTCTAACTGCTGGACTTTCTCTGTAATCATCAATATCTTGTTTATAAGCTACCCCCAAAACGAGAATGTTTGATCCTTTTATTGATTTTTCAAAACGATTTAGAATTTTGCCCGCTCTTTCAACTGTATATTCTGGCATGCGATCATTAATCATCATTGATGATTCGATCATAGATGTGTGAAAACCAAATTCACGAGCTTTCCAAGCCAAGTAATAAGGATCAAGGGGAATGCAGTGCCCTCCCAAACCTGGCCCAGGATAAAATGCTTGAAATCCATATGGTTTGGACTTTGCTGCATCAATTACTTCCCAAATATTTATATTCATTCGATTGCATAATATAGCTAATTCATTGATTAGACCTATATTGATATTTCGGTAAGTATTTTCAAGAATCTTTTCCATTTCTGCAATTTCTGGTGAACTAACTCGATGAATTTGGGCTTGCAGTATAATTTCATACAATATAGCAGCAATTTCAGTGCAATTATTGGTAATTCCTCCAACGACTTTTGGGGTATTTTTAGTTTTATAGATTAAGTTACCAGGATCAACCCTTTCAGGTGAAAAAGCTAGATAAAAATCCTTACCACACTTTAAACCGCTCTTCTCTAATATAGGCAAAATCAATTCACGAGTCGTGCCTGGATATGTTGTAGATTCTAAAATAACTAGCATGTCTTTATGTAAATAGGGCAATATACTTTCGGCAGCGGATTTCACATAACTTATATCAGGTTGCTGATACTGATCAAGAGGAGTAGGCACACATATGCATATTGCATCAGTATTAGCCAATTTTGCAAAGTCTGAAGTGGCTGTTAAAAAGCCAGATTCAACTATTTTTTTAAGATCCTCATTTACTACGTCACCGATATAATTAATACCTTGATTTACTTTATCTACTTTTTCTTTTTGAATATCAAAACCAATAGTTTTATAAGAAGCTTTAGCTTTTTCAACAGCTAGTGGAAGTCCTACATATCCTAAACCGATAACACCTAAAACTGCATTTTTAGTTTTTAACTTTGCTAAAAGTTTGTTCATATTATTTCCCTTTTAAAAGCTTTCTTTTAAATAAATTGATCTTTTTTAAAAATTCCATAACGTACTTTTGGTTTTTATAATCATCTTCTGATTTATTTTTTCCAAAGATTATTTTATCCCACTCCTGAAGGTTTAAATCAAGTTTTTTTAAAATATAATCTCTATCTTCTTGTAAAGATTTTTCATCATAAACTGGTTTATTCAATTCCAATAAGGCTTCCTCTCTAGTCAACTCACTATTTACAATAAGACTAGACAAATGTGCTAAACGTTTATCGTAACCAAATTTTAAAGGTAAATAATAAGATTGGAAAAATTTTGTAAATCTAGACTCAAAATGTTTACCCCCATAATATTGCCATGAATATAATTTATGTAAAGTTTCCATTGCTACTTTTTTTGAATAACTAATTTGATTTAAAAGGTTTATTCTTTTTATTTTTTGTTTGTAAATTAGTAAGTATTTAAATAAACCAAAATGTGGATATTTCTTGAGGTTCCCTTTTCTTTTATGTCTTTTAAAAACATCCTTTATAGAAGTAAAATCAATATTTGAATAACCCCAACTGATTGGTAAGATACCTTCAGTTGCAATATTACTTCCGTTAAGCATAAAGTAGACCTTATTTTTTAGTGCGTAAGCATATGTTGCAGCAAGAAAAGCATGATCTTGAGGAATATCTAAATTAGGTAAACCTGAAAACATATATGCTCTTTGAAGTTCTCGCATAGTGGGCCAATCAATCACAATAGTGTGAAGTTGTACATTTAGTTTTTGGCAAAGATTATGGATGTTCTTTACAGCAATTTCAGAATTCCAACCAGCATCTACGTGAACCGCAAGAACTCTTAGTCCAGATAAAACCGCATGGTGAAGTAAATAAGAACTATCAACACCACCTGATAAACCAATAATACAATCAAATTCCTTTTTTTTGCCTTTGTCCTTTAATAGTTTTATTGTTTTTTCATGCAAAATAGGCGATTTTTCTTTGTCGAAACCATATAATTTGTTAGTATTATAAAAATTTTCACAATGATTACAAATCCCTTTTTCATCAAAAGTTATATTTGGGTCGGTTTCATCCATTATGCAATTTATACATCTTTTCATATATATATACCTTCGTTAAAAAGCATTTCTTGGCTAGGATAGTTTATCAAAATACCTTTTTTCTTTCCATAGAAAACAAAAAAACTACCAATTGCAACTGCAGCTGCACCATTTTCATAAATAACCTTTTTAATATCACCTAAACTTCCACAACCTCCGTGAGCAATTAATGGAAGATCAACTAATTTACTAAGTTTTTGTATAAGGGAGTAATCAAAACCTTTCATTTTGCCTTCATGATCAATAGAGGTAATTAATATTTCACCAGCCCCATTTTTTACTGATTCAATTGCATGTTTTAATGGTGATATATTTCCATTAAATTGTCCACCTCCGTAAAAACAAATATGTCTACCAAACAAGTCAACTCTATAATCTATAGAAACAACAACAGATTGATTACCAATTTCTGCTGATAATTTTTTAACGAAATCCATTGATTCAAAAGTAATTTCATTAAGAATAATTTTTTCAAATCCAATCTTTATGATTCGCTTAGCTTCTTCAATAGTTTTAACGCCTCCACCATAACTTAAAGGCATAAATGCTTCATTAGCGAGATTTTCCAATAATTTAAAGTTTATACCATTTATTCTTGCTGATTTATCTAAAATACAAATTTCATCGACCTCTTTTTCATTAAAAATTTTAAGTGCATTAATTGGGTCACCTAAATAAGTTGGATTCTTAAAGGAGATAGTCTTAATTAAGTTCTCATTTTCTAATAGAAGTAAAGGAATGAGTCTTGGTCTTATCATAAATTATTCTAAAAAATTAGAGAAAATTTGAAACCCAAACTTGTGGCTTTTTTCAGGGTGAAATTGAACACCATGAATATTCTCATAACTTAATCCAGCGCAATAGCTAACTCCATAATATGAGGTTAAAACACTGTAAGAGTCATTTGGAATGTAATATGAGTGCACAAAATAATATCTTGAATCAACATAAAGTTTATTTGTCAATATAGAACTATTTAACCTAGAAACTTCACGCCACCCCATGTTTGGTACTTTTAAATTATAACTTTGTTTTAAATCATTAAAAGTTTCACAGCGGAATTTTAAGAAACCAAAACCTTTTAGGATTCCTTCCTTACTAGAATCTCCTAGAAGTTGCATTCCCAAACAAATACCTAAAATAGGTTTTCTCAACTCTAATACGCTATATGAAATTTCATCAAATAATCCATTTGCTCTTAACTTTTTTATAGCACTATCGTATGAACCAACTCCAGGAAGTATAATTTTTTCGGAATCTCTTAATACCTTAGGATCAGAGGTGATAATGCAATTAAAACCTAATTTACTTACCATGTTATAAACAGAACCAATATTGCCAACGCCATAATCGACTATGCTAACAAATTTACTCTTCATATTAATTTGAATCTTTATTTACTATAACATGATAATTTGACTTTATATACTAAATTGCCCACAATATTAAGCAATAAATAAGAAATAAAGAAGAAATAAACAGATACTTTAAAAAATAACTCTTAAGTAAAACAAAATTTATAAACATATCAACTATATAAAATATGCAAAAAATAACTACATACAATGGAATAAAATTATTAAAATTCATATTAATTAGTGATGTAATAAGTATTAAGAAGAAAACGACTAAAAGTTTCAATAGACTAACACTAAAGTTAATTGATTGTTTATTTATTGCAACTCGTAAATATGATGTTATGTTTGCTGTAAATGAAAATACGTACAACACAATTAAGTATTTTGATAATTGACCTGCTATAAGCCAGTTAGTACCAAGAAAAAAGACATAAAGGGTGGGGCCAAATAAAATAATTAAAGTAAGGGGAAAAATCGACAAAATAATAAATTTTGAAACTAAGGAAAATGTAATTTTCGCTAAATCTCTATTGGTGTTGTAATATTCTGTTGCAGTCCTAAAATAAATAGTGTTAATTGGTGTTCCTATCAATCTTGAAGGTATTCCAAGAAGTTTTTCATTCATATAATAAGATCCTAGTATGTTTGTGCCATAAAATTGAGAGAGAAATTGTGTGGGAATCTGCAAAGATAATATCTCAATTATATTTGAAGGAAACTGAAATAAAATAAATCTCGAATAAAGCTTAATAAAATGTTTTAGATTTAAATAACTAACTCCTTTAAAATCATTCTTAACTCTATAAAACATTTGAACTATTGAAATTAATGAACTTAAAGTTGCTGATATACCCAAACCATATTTTGTAAAACCTAAAAACCCAAGAGGAATAGAAAAGAGTAAGGTCGAAAATGATGTAATTAGAATATTAATTACTAGAACTCTATTCTCACTGAACTTATTCATTAAAATTGACAAAAAACTTTTAATCAAATTTGTTGTTGTTAAGAAAAATAGAATAACTAAAAAATTAAAAATATCTTCTGAATTTAAGATTATAGAAATAGATTGGGAAAAAAAGATTGCAAAGAAAAATAATAGAATGGAAAAAAACAAGGAAATAATCGAAACAAAAACAAACACTTCAATATTTTTATTCCTTTCATTAGGTCCCATAATCGCAGAAGGGAGACCAAAAGAAACTAAAGTTGATAGGATTGCTGATAATGATAAAAGTAGTGCAAATTCTCCGAATTCGGAAACTGAATATATTCTACTTAAAATAGGGGTAGTTAAAATACCTAAAATCTGAGCAAATGAACTTCCTAAAGTAAGATAAGTAACACTTTTCCAGAATTTGCTAGTTTTAATTTGTTGTATTATTTTAGGAAGCATATTTAAGATTATTTCCATAAAAATTAGATAAAAGGCCAATAAAAAGATAGAAAAACTTTGATTCAATATAACTACTTGAAAAAAATAAACTTAAAAAACCTATACATAAAAAATATAAAAAAACTTTTTTTAAGACAATAGGTTTTTTTAATAATAAAATTCTAAAAGTTAAAATAATTATAAAACCGAATATAATTATAGAAACAAAGAATCCATATTGTAGAAGTATTTCAATAAAAAAATTATGAGAGTAATAACCTAATGCAATATCTACTGAAGTTATGCCTAACTCATTCGCAACTAGAATTCTATCTACAAATGGTCCAACTCCAAAAAAGAAATTTTTTAAAAATAACTCAATTGAAATCTCGATCAATCGAATCCTTTCTTCGTTAAAAAATGTAAAATTTCTTATAACATAAAAAATTCTTGTACTTAGATTAAGTGAAATTGAAATTTCTTCCAAAAAGTCAAGATTAAAGTAAAAAATTAAAGACAGTATAAAAAAGCTCCAAAAAAATATAAAAATTCTTATTCTACTACTAAAAATTACAACCCTTAGTATTATATACACCAATAAAATTAATAACGGACCTCTAGCTCCTAAAAAAACAATTAAGAAAAAACTAAGAGTAAATATTATTAAGTTAAAGAAAGTGACTTTGTAGTTTAACTTGTCAAAATAAACTATACTAGTTAACACAAGAATGTAACCATAGTCTTGATTATAATTGGCAGAATTTAGGAAATCAGATTTGAAAACAAAAATATTTAAAATTATGGAAAAAAAACTAAGAATAGCAACCCATCCTATAAGCTTATAAAATACTGTATAATCAACGATACTCATCCCAATAAAAAAAAAGAGAATTGAAATAAAAATATTGAATAAAATATTTAAATTTGAATTAAATATTGTGAAATTGTTAATAAAGGAAGAAAATAAGTTTAAAAATATAAAAAATAAAATTATTTTACTGGATGAGTTTTTTATCAATCGATTTAATATGTGCTTTAGTGAAATAATCCATAAAAAAGAAAAAATAATAAAGATAAATATGGTATCTAATTTGAAAGGTAAAATAAATAGCATTCTTATTAATGGTATAAATAAAGCAACTATACTATTGAAAGCAAGCGTAAAAAAATATAAAAAAGTGGTTTTGTCGCTATCAGTTATTGTTTTAATGAATTGTTTAAGTGTATTCATAGATTATAATAACTTTTTGTACTCATTTTTTAATACTAAAGATTCATTTTCCCAATTTAAAATTAACTTTGCTTTAGCAAGATTCTTTTTAAAAGTGTAATAAAGAAATCTATTTTCTTTAAGCTCTTTAACTGCATTATATATATCATTAACACTATTGGGATTTACTGTTAGACCTAATTTATAGTCATTGACAATATTTGAAATTTCAGGATAATTACTTGTAATAACCGGAGTTAGGCTTTGAATGCATTCAAAGAGTTTATTTGGTAAACCAAAATAATAACTTTTGGACAAAGCTTGAAATGTTACCATTCCTAAATCCGCAGCAGATATAAAATTTTTTAATAAATGTTGCTCAACCGCATCGTGGAATAGAACTTGTTTTTCGACTTTAAAAGTTTTAACCAAGTCTTGAAGTAAGGCAAAATATTTTTGATCATCACAATAACCTAATATAACTAATCGAAGTTCTTTATCAAACTTCAAGATTTCAATTAATTTTTCAACTCCTCTTCCATGTGTCACATAACCATGATAAATAAGCGTAAAAACATTATTTGAAGTTTGGAAAAGTTTATCTAAATAGATTCTAGTTTTCTGGGTTTCACTTTCATCAATAAACCATACTCTAGGAACGTTTCTTATAACTATTGGTTTTGTTTTTAAATTATATATTTTAGTTACTTCATTTGCGATGCTTTCATTAACCATTATTGAAAAAGAACATTTCTTAATTAAATACGATTCCAAAAACTTGATCAAATGAGACTGGAGAAAATTCCTAGGTTTTATAGTTTTTCTTCCCATTTCAAATTCGTGAGAATCATAAACTAATTTTGGTTTTTTTTTAAAGTTATATAATGTTGAAATCCACCCAATCAATAATGCGTTTAAATCATGACAACTAATTACATCGGGAGATAACGAATTAATAAATAATGGATCTTTTAAAAATAACTTATTGACTATTTGAAAAAACCTAATAATCCATAATTTTGAATATTTTTTTTTTCTACTTATTTGAATTACATTTTTATCATGAGTAATTTGTGGTTTAACTCGATAATCAACAACATAAACTTTGGAAAATAATTCACTTAAAACACTTACCTCTCTTTTATCTCTACTGTCAAGTTCATAGGAACTGTTAAGAAATTTTACAACTATCATTTTTTTGTTCATAAATAAATTATACCTTACTACTTTTATGTGGGGTAAAATCTTCATAAAACCTTAATAGTTTGATAAATTCAATTTCCCAATTAAATTTGTTCTTAATTGCATTCCTACCATTTTCACCCATTTTAAAAGCAAGTTCAGGATTGTTCTTTAATAACATTATATTTTTTGCGATTTCTTTAATGTTAAGTGGATTCACACAAAGACCGCAATTTTCATTAATTATAAATTCTTTAAATATTGGAAAATCAGAGGCAATTATAGGTATTCCAGCTGCCATGTATTCAAACATTTTTGTGGGGTAACTATTGTAGTGGTTGGGTGTGTTTAATAAAGTAACAAGTCCAATACTTGATCTAGAAAGCAATTTGAATACCTCATTTCTATTTAAATATCCGAGATACTGAACATTTTTAAATAATTTCCTAATCCTTTTATGTAAACCTTTACTAGTAAACTTACCTGATAAAACTAACTTTTGATTAATTAAGGATGTTGCTTGGCATATTTTAAAAATTCCTCTAATCAATGTTAACGAACCTACATAAACAATTGGTGCATTTATATCAAAATTTGAATATTCAGATATATCCTTAAGAGAAGGGAAGTTTGAAACCAACAATGTGCTTTTATTATTCTTGATAAATTTGCTGTATAGGTGTGGGGTAACAGTAAGAATACCGCTAAAAAATTTAATACTTTGGTTTTGATAAATGTTAAAAAAAAATGAAATAAATCTTCTCAAAAATTTTGGTATCCAGGTTTTTAGTAAAATTTGTTCAGGATAATCCTCATGAATATCATAAATTACTTTTTTTGATGATCTAATTAGTCTTCTACCCAGTGGAATTAACTCAGGATCATGAATTTGATATATATCTGCATTCAAAGCTATACATAAATTGAAAAATATTCTATTAGAGCCTACCGAAAAAAATCTTTCGAAATAATTTTTATAAGGTTTTCCTATAGAATGAATATTAACATTGTCTATTACCTCATCGGGCATATTGTCATTTACAATTAAATGTATTTCATTTCCAGATAATGCAATTGATTTACATTGTTTATAAAAAATCCTAGAATCATATCTATAGTGAATAGAAGTTATATGACATATTCGCATAATTTCATTTTAAAACATAATAAGGAAATTTAATAGCATTTTAAAATTTGATGCTTATTAATAACTTCATATCATTAAAAAAAAATACTCTATATAATTATTTATTAATTTGATGAAGTTAAAAATCAAATGAAACTCACTAAGCTTTACCAAATTATAAAATTTACTATTTAAAAGATTAACGACCTTATAATGTCTATAAAAAATATAATTATATAAGAGAAATGTTTTCATAAATTTCCATTACTAAAATTTAGTATAAAAAAGAGATGAAATTTTTCTTAAAATTATAATTAAGATTAAACAAATTGATATAAATAGACTTAACTTTTCATATTTTCTGTAAACAATCCAGTTATACTTTATTAAATTCAATTTGTTTCTTGATAATCCGTTTTTGTTCAATCTATATAATGTTAGAGTTTTGTTTAATAGATATGCTTTTTTTGTCACTTTAATCAATTGAAGAAAGTACAAGTAATCATTTCGTCTTTTAATAATTGGTATTTTTGTACCTCTTGTAAGATTGCCATTAATCATTACTGTTGAATTTCCTGGAGAATGAATTAATATACCCATATAATTTTTTGATTTAGAGTATTTTACAGGGCTGTAAATATTTTTTGAATCCTTAAAAGGTGAATAAAGTGTATAAGTAAAATCATAATTGTTATTAATCATGAATTCCACTTGATCCTGCAATTTATTTGGATACCAAAAATCATCAGAGTCAAGAAAAGATACTAAATTTCCTTTTGATATATTAATTCCAATTTGTCTAGCATTAGCAGCGCCTTGGTTTCTCTGTAGGTAAATAATTATAATTTTTGATTCATTTCTATATTTATTAAGTATTTCCTTAGTCCCATCGGTTGAGTTGTCATCTACAATTATAAGTTCCCAATTTGAATAAGTTTGCTTAATTACTGAGTATATTGCATCTTCAATGAATATAAATGAGTTAAAAGTAGGCATTATTATTGAGACCAATGGATTATTAATTTTTTTCATAAGTAAAAGTTATTAATTAATCATATCATTTTAGTAAATTTTAATTAATAATTATATAGTAAATGTTTTGATTTATTAGATTTAGACGTAATAACTGAATCATTTACTTTATTTTAAATTTAACAAGTACAGATAAGTGAAAATAAATTAAGAAAATTACGTTATAGTTTACTTAAAATAGTTAAAAAGCTTCATTTAAATATGATTAATATTTTTTTTAAGTGACTTGAAATTGTTTTTTAAATGCTATTGAGATTTATGCTTCTTTTTTCATAAGTATATTTTTCTTTTGACCAAATATCTTTCTATTAGAGAATATCCCAAACAGTTTCCATATAGACTCATCATTCTCATAATTCGAAAAGAAATAGGTGTTAAATAGAAGTTGGTCCAATTTTTAATGGAATATCATTTCTATTTCATTTAAATACTCAATAATGAGGTTTATAGAGATGGAAATATTTTCCATTATAATAATTAAAGTCGCATCTAGTAAAAAATGTATTGACTTCTTCAGAAGTTCAAAAGATTCAGGAAATAAGATTCATTTTAAATCAATAATAAATTTCGTTCTATCCAAACTAGCAATCCTATACGAAGAAGTTATATAAATCCTTAAAGCAACAAAATAATTTAAATAAATTTAACAGATTAAATAATCACGACCCGAATTTAATAATTTTAGAGCTTTTCCGCTTAACCCAAGTTTAGACTTACTTGTAAGATTTCAATTTGGCATCTTGAGGAATAATAAAAGATAAATGGTTTAGTGCAGCTTAAATTACATAATTATTATATACCTTTAAAGCTTAGAATTTCGATCCTTATATAAGGTTCTGAAATTTTCAATTTATTCCTTCACACTATAGAAATAAGTTAGTAGCATATAATTTTTTTGTTATCAATCACTGCCTAGTGCTTTATATTTATATTAGATACATTAATTTCTGATTGTGCTTAATTTATTATCCCAATTATATCAATATATTGAACTTTATTTGGTATTTTGAATGATTCACTTTTAAAGAGATAAAGTAAATCAAATTTCTAAGTTTACTTTAATTAGTCGATCAAAATCCTATACAATCTGTGGGATTACTTCAACCTTTTGAACTATACTATTCGAAAAAAGTTTTGAACCACCAAGTGAAATTTATTATTACATATCATTAGAAGGTTCGATCAAATAATTAAAAAGATACTGATTTAAAATTTTTTACTTGAATATATTAAGATTAAAGTTCTCAATTGGATACGTAAGGCTTTCTTCATGATTATGTTAAAATATAAGAAAAACTAAAGTTTTAATTTTAATTTAATTTAAAAATCCAAGTATTTAAATTCAAATTTATTAAATTATATTTTTCCTTAGACTTTTGGAAAACACATCAAAAGTCTTGGTGGACCCTGCAGGACTCGAACCTGCAACCAACCGGTTATGAGCCGGTTGCTCTTACCATTGAGCTAAGGGTCCATTATAAATTATTATACTTATAATATTCAAAATTAAACAGTTAATCTGTATACAGTTCAGATTAAGGCTTATTGTTAATAACTTTGTAAATATTATTCATAATTAAAATTTACTCTTAAATAAACTTATTGTTAATTATTTGATAATAGTCTATTAAAGTTTAAAAACATTAAATAATTAAAAAAATATAATCAATAAATTACCCGTTGCCATTTCCATTAATATAAATATTCAATTAGCTTTTAGAAAATTAATCTTTATTAAATATATCTCTAGTGTAAACTTTTTCCTGTACATTCCTTAATTCTGAAGAAAATCTATTTGTAATGATGACGCTAGAAATCTGCTTAAAATATTCAAAATCGTTTATTACTTCAGAACCAAAAAATTCCATTTCATTTAATGCTGGTTCAAATACAATTACTTTTATTCCTTTTGCCTTAATCCGTTTCATAACACCTTGAATTGCAGAGAAACGAAAGTTATCGGAATCATTTTTCATCACTAAACGATAAATACCAACAACTTTAGGTTTTCTTTTAATAATCATTTCAGCGATATGATCTTTTCTTGTTCGATTCGCGTCCACGATTGCAGTCATGATATTTTGAGGAACATCTTTAAAGTTAGCTAAAAGTTGTTTTGTATCCTTAGGTAAGCAATATCCTCCATAACCAAAGGATGGATTATTATAGTAATTACCTATCCGAGGATCTAAAGAAACACCCTCAATAATTTGCTTAGAATCCAAGTTTCTAGTTTCTGCATATGTATCAAGTTCATTAAAGAAAGCAACACGCATGGCTAAATAAGTATTGGAGAATAACTTAATTGCTTCTGCTTCTGTTGAGTTTACATGTAAAATTGGGGTTTCCGGTTTTAAAGATGCTTCTTTAAGTAGTAAGGCAAATTGTTTTGCTTCAGGTAATACTGAACCGACTACAATACGAGAAGGATAAAGATTATCATATAATGCTTTTCCTTCTCTTAAGAATTCAGGAGAAAAGACTATCTTATCATAATTGAATTTTTTGCGTAATTCTAAGGTGTATCCCACTGGTACTGTGGATTTTATGATTACTAAGGCTTTTTGATTTAGCTTTAGGAATTCAGTTAAAACGGATTCAATGGATGAAGTATCAAAGTAGTTAAGCTCAGTGTCATAATTGGTTGGGGTTGCAATGATCAGGTAATCAACATCTTTAAAAGCATTAGAAGGTTGATTCGTAAAAGTAAGATTTAAAGGTTTAGTTGATAAGTATTCTTGGATTTCTTTATCAATAATTGGACTTTGTTTGATCTTAAGTTGTGCTAATCGGTTATCGTTAATATCAAAACCGATGACTTCTTGCTTTTGAGAAAATAAGATCGCCATTGATAATCCAACATAACCTAAACCTGCTACTGAAATTTTCATTAGTTTTGAACCTTTAATATCCAATTTTTATATATTTTAACATCACCAACTTGTATGTCATTCATAATCTTCGATAGTTGTGTAGACACAAAGCCTACTTTTTCTGAATCTTTAGAATAAATAACTTTACCTTGGTGAAAAATTTCATAGATTGGAGTGACTGCTGCAGCTGTTCCACAAGCTCCAACTTCAGCAAATTCATCAAGTTTATCAATATAAACATCTCGTTCTTCTACTTTTAATCCTAACTTATCCATCGCAAGATACTTTAATGAATCTTGTGTTACAGAAGGTAAAATGGAGGAAGATACTGGGGATACAAATTTTCCGCTTTTAGTAATACCAAAGAAATTAGCTGCACCAACCTCATCAATCTTAGTATGAGTCGCAGGGTCTAAATAGATACAATCGGCGAAGCCTTGTTCTTTCGCTAGACGATTAGGTAATAAACTTGAAGCATAATTACCACCAGTTTTAATGTCTCCTGTGCCAAAAGGAGCGGCGCGGTCATATTCACTTACTAACATCCTAACTGGTTTTAATGCTCCTTTAAAATATGGTCCTACAGGTGATGTCATAATGATAAACATAAATTCACTCGCAGGGTTCACACCTAAGTTGTCTCCGATACCAAAAATCACAGGCCTAATATAAAGCGATGCACCTGAACCATATGGAGGTACATGATTACGGTTAGCTTTTACAATTTCAATAACTGCGCGAATGAATTCCTTTTCTGGAATTTCTGGCATGAGTAGTCTTCGACATGATTTTTGAAGTCTTTTCGCATTCATGTCAGGCCTAAACAAATTAATGCAACCATCCTTCGTTGCATAAGCTTTCAGTCCTTCAAACGCTTCTTGGGAATAGTGAAGCACTTGGGAAAACATACTAATCGTAATAAACCGATCTTGGGTAAGTCTTCCTTCACTCCATTGACCATCTTTAAAAGTTCTAATGTAGTAATAATCTGTAGGATAATATTTAAATCCGAGTGATGAATAATCCAAAATAAATTCCTTTAAAACTATTTAAACTATAACTAATATTCTGAACGATTACAATTCTAAGGCTAAATGTATATTTAAAATTCACTTAATATAATTCTCGGCTAGTAATTGAAAATCAAATATAAACATTTGGAAGGTCCCCCCTTCGGAGGAATGAATATTACTACAAGAATAAGGTTCCTAAAAATAAAAATGGCGGAAGCTGAGAGATTCGAACTCTCGCGGGCCTTGCGACCCCTACCAGTTTTCAAGACTGGTCCCTTCAGCCGCTTGGGTAAGCTTCCAACCGAAGTCCATTTTAACATATGTTAATTGATATGAAATAGTGGAAAAAAACTAAACTATTTAAAAAGCAAATAACAATAACTGCATGCAGCAAACATTCACAAACACACGGATTGCTTCTCCCTTTGTTGTGATTGTAATCCTTGTTGAACTAAACCTACTTTTGTTTAACGATGGATTGCATGGTATTGATGATGACGTTGATTTTGGCAGCTTTTAATTGAAACCTTTTGGCAATGTTCATCACATCATCTTGCGTTGATTTTCCATTGCCTAACACGCTCATTTCATGTTCAAATTTAGTCGGCGTGGACGTTAAATCATAAGCGGGTGATAAAATATAGCCCTTTTTCTTCTCATCATACAAAAAACTCATGTTTTTTCCATGGTCATCCTTATTTTGAATGAGCACATTAAAATACATACGTTTAAAGAGTTCATATTGATCTTCTTGATCAATACAGATGTGAGAAATCAGTTCAAATGCATGCGCGTAATCAAGGTTAGGAATACGATGGGTAGTTTCTAATAACGATGAAAGAGAAACGACATGGACACCCTGTTTTTGATCGCGATCAAATCGAACGGAACCAAAATATCCCGGATTCACCTTCGAAGGAAATAGGCGAACCTCAGGAAGACGTATGCCAATCTTTTTAGCGAGAAGGTTTAGCTCATATTCTTTGCGACCGATATCGTCTCGATCGGAGGAATGAGGAAATTTAATGATCCAATCTTTGCCATCGAGCGTCACATGAACTTTAGGACGCGCGCCGCCACTGGACCCACCAAGAGAATAAAGACTATCGAGATCAATATCGCCTGTTTCAT
>Ga0169931_10006338_pt1 | contig 17885 bp, 13 predicted proteins | sample Kivu_15m_20L_FD_129675 | JGI IMG/M metagenome (GOLD analysis project Ga0169931, IMG submission 129675) | Freshwater microbial communities from Lake Kivu, Western Province, Rwanda to study Microbial Dark Matter (Phase II) - Kivu_15m_20L... | ecosystem: Environmental > Aquatic > Freshwater > Lake...
ACTCTTTTAAGATAAATTTTTGTATTTGCTCCGGACTTCTCAACTTTATCAACTGCATAATCAATCGTATGAATTGAATTCATCCAATATTCTTTATACCAATCTAATTCCAGTCCAGATACTTTTTCCATTACCCTAATAAAATCATTGGGAGTTGGATGTTTGAACCTCCACTGTTTGGTATACTCAAGCATAGCTTGATCAAAAACCTCTTTTCCAATTATATATTCCATTTGATGTAAAAACACTGCACCTTTAGAGTAAGCAGCAGAACCGTAAGCTGTATTTGTTTCAAAATGATCTGCATGTGTTGATAATGGCTCTTCTATTCCAGATTTTGAAGTTTCAAAGTAACCTTGATAAGAACCGGAGTGAATATTTCCAATTTTCTTTTTCTCTTGTAATGCATTTTGTACTACTGTAGAAGAATAACTGGTAAAACCTTCATCCATCCAGGCATAGAGAGATTCATTTGTTCCCATAAGCATTTGATACCAATTATGCATTAATTCATGTATCATAACACCTACCAAACTACCAAGAGGTCTTTTTCCTGTTATTAAAGTACCCATAGGATATTCCATACCTCCATCTCCTCCTTGAACAAAAGAGTATTGCCTGTAAGGATAATCACCATAGGTTTTCTCTATAAACTGAAATGCTTTTTTCAAAATGGGCATAGATTTTTTCCATGTTTCAGCATAATCAGGGTCGTTTTGATAAAAAAAGTGAATATCAGTGGTATCATCCAATGCCAAAGTTTCATGCAAATAATCTGGATCTGCACCCCAAAAAAAATCATGTACCTGGTAGGCTTTAAAATGCCAGCTAAGCTTTGTTTTATTGGAATGATCTATGCTGCTTCCTTTTTTTTCATAACCATATCCAATCTCATCGGCATTTTGCAAATAACCAGTAGCTCCAACAATATATGACTTGGGTAAAGTAATTTTTACATCAAAATCACCCCAAATACCATAAAATTCTCTGCCCACATAAGGATTGGCATGCCAACCCTGCATATCATATTCACACATTTTGGGATACCATTGTGACATGGAATAATCAATTCCTTCAGCACTATTTCTACCAGTTCTTCTGATTTGCACAGGCACTTGACTCTCAAATTCCATTTCAAACTCTACCCTGGCCCCTGGCAAAATTGGATTTGATAAACTCACTTCCAAAATCGTTTCCTCTGTTTCAAATTTCTGTGGTTTTTGATTCATCTGTAGCGAAATAATTTTGTGCCATCCATATTCATCAACTTTTAATTTTGAAATCCGATCTCCTACTCTGGGATCCGGATCTTGAATATTTCTTGACCTTTCATCCATTTCAGAACCTGGTTGAAAGGCATTATAATACAAATGATAAAAAACTTTATATAAGGTATCTGGTGAATGATTTGTATATATAAGTTTTTGCTTCCCTTTCATTCTGTGCTTCTGGGGAAATAACTCTACCTCGATTTGATAATTACATTCTTGTTGCCAATAATGCTGGGATTTCAATGGGCTCAGTAAGGAAATCAATAATCCTACGATAAAAAAGAAATTCGTTTTCATGTTTTTATTTTCATTCAACCTTAAAAATAATAACTTTATGCTATAGATTTATTCAATATATCAGATAAGCTCAATTTTATATCTTTTATAATTACTTATGTTCGATTTTATAGGTGATATTCACGGACATTACGATGCCTTGATTGCAATGCTTAAGAAACTGGGCTATGCAGCCAAAGGTAATTCATTTGTACACCCAGATAGAAAAATATTTTTTTTGGGTGATTATATAGACAGGGGTCCCAAGATTAAAGAAACGCTTCATTTGGTAAGAAATATGGTGGAAAATGGTGACGCTATTGCACTTATGGGAAATCATGAGTACAATGCACTTTTGTTTCACTACCCTGAACAGAAAGGCGGACATTTGAGAAAACATCTGATTAAAAATATAATTCAGCATTATGAAACACTAAAACAATTTCATAATCGACAAGAAGATTACGAGTCTTATCTCAATTGGTTTTTGAAACTACCTTTGTTTTATGAAAATGAACAATTTAATGCAGTGCATGCCTGTTGGGATTTGGAGTTGATCCCTTTTTTGAAATTAAGATTAAATCAAGCCTGCTTAGATGATAATTTACTGTACGAAACAGCCGATTACAACAATCCGATGTACCGGGCAATTGAAGACATACTGAAAGGAAGAGAACTATTATTGCCAGATTCTCAATTTTTTTATGACAAGGAAGCTAATATCAGAGATCGTTACCGAATCAAATGGTGGGTTGATCCAAGCGAGGAAACTTACAAAAGCATCAGTTTTGATGAGTCTGCTCAAGTAAGTGAAAATAAGATAGATCTGAATCATTATCCATTTGACAGTTTTTATGGAACAGATCAAAAAATAGTTTTTTTCGGTCATTATTGGTTAAAAAAAACCGAGCCCTTTCAACTACTTGCACCTAATATCTGTTGTTTAGACTTTAGCATTGCCAAGGGTGGTTGTTTGGCCGCTTACCGATATTTTGGAGAAAGTACTTTAAAAACCGATAATTTTGTTTTTGTTTCCTAACCCATATCCTTATGCCTAAACCTCTCATTTTTTTATTTCTCCTGGCTTTGCCCTACATTCTCTTCTCTCAAGAAAAAGAAGGCAAGGCACCCTCTGCAATTTTTGTGGATCTGGCATATACCTTCCAGATGCCTGAGGGAAATATGAAAGAAAATTTTGGTTTAAATTCAAGTATAGGTTCTCGTATTTCCTTTCTCAGTCCTAATAATTGGATTTTTGCCATTAATGGGGAATGGATCTTCAGTGATGAAATTAAAACTGATGTTTTAGCACTTTTAAGATCACCCAATGGGAATCTGATAGAAAGAACTGGCAGAATGGGCCTCACCCAATTAGGTGAGAGAGGTTTTCACTTTTCTGCACAAATTGGCAAACTCATTCCATTTAAAAAAGGAAAAAGAGATCATTGTCTTGAAATTCGCCTGGGCGCTGGATACTTACAACATTGGATTCGAATCAGACTTCTAGGGTATCCGGAGGATCTCCCCCAACTGAATGGTGATTATCTGAAAGGTTATGATAGAATGACGAGTGGTCCGGCACTAAGTCAATATATTGGATACAGATTCTTGAGTAAGTACAAACTCATTAATTTGTTTATTGGTCTTGACTTTATTGAAGGTTTTACTTACAATCGAAGATATTGGAATTTTGACACCCTGCAAGCTGATACCCAACTGAAATTTGACATTTTACTTGGTGTCAGGGCCGGATTTTGTATTCCTTTCTACATAATGGGTAAAAATACAAGGACAGAAGACTTGAAATTCTATTGACATGTTGCCTCTCTACAATCTCAGTCTTTGGTTTTATCAACTCATCATAGGGATTTTCAGCATCTTTCATTCCAAGGCGAAATTATGGAAAAAGGGGCGGAAAAATTGGCGGAAAAATTACAATTATCTCGAAAAGGCAAATCCTAAACATCCTAGAATATGGATTCATGCAGCATCATTAGGTGAGTATGAAATGGTTCGACCCTTGATGGAAGGAATAAAAAACAACTATCCCGATTATCATTTAATTCTAAGTTTTTTTTCTCCCTCAGGTTTTGAAAATGTTCGAAAAGATCATTTCATTCAAGAGAAACTCTACTTACCCATTGATAGCAAACAAAATGCAGCAGATTGGTTTCAAATCATTCAGCCTAAAATTATTTTCATGGTTAAATATGAGCTATGGTATTATTATCTGGAGCATGCAAGAAAACTTCATATACCATGCTATTGGATTTCAGCCCGTACATATCCCGGACAAAAATTGAGACAATTTGCCCCTGGTTTTTACAAAAAAATGATATTATCCTTCGATCGTATTTTTGCAAATGACACCTACAGTAGTCAATCTTTTACTCAACTGGGACACCCCCATACCCTGCTGGCGGGCGATCCAAGATTTGATAGAGTTCTGCAAATTATACGTGAAGAAAAAGACAACCCTCTCATTACAAATTTTTTAGAAGAGAAAAATTGTTGGGTGTTGGGAAGCACTTGGTATAAGGATGAAGATTTATGGGTTCGTTACTTCAGAAAGAATCCATCTTCTCTCCCATCAAAACTGATAGTTGTTCCTCATGAAATCGGAGAAGAAAGATCCTATCTATTGTGTGAAAAATTCAAAATATTTGGAAAAACTACAAGCCTAAGTCAATTGGAGGATAAAGGAAAAAAATTAATTCCCTCCGATTTTAAAATTCTTATCGTTGACCAGATCGGTATTTTAAAGTATCTTTATAAATATGCCAGCTTAGCCTATGTTGGTGGTGGTTTCAATCAAGGAATACACAATATCCTGGAGCCATTAGCATTTCAAATTCCAGTAATATTTGGACCCAATTTTCATAAATTTGACCATGCAAAGAAGATAATCGAATTACAAATTGGTGCTGCTGTATCCAATGATATTGAGTTGCTTGAAGCTATAAATTTGCTAAAACAAACAAATAAAAAAAATGAGATCTCAGAATTTTTGAATGCTCACAGGGGTTGTACAAAACTCATTTTAGAAGAAATTAAAGTCGCATTATAGTTATGATCTCCAAAATTAAACAATTTGCAATCGTTCATATCTATCCAATTTTCTATCTGGCCAGAATTCCGGCTGCTATATCTCTTCTTTCAGTACTACTATTTTTTTCCATCGCTTATCTGTTAAAAAAGACAGATATCATCTCTGTGGATGTTCATAAAATACTTCCCACATCGAGCATATTAGTTTTAGAAATTGAAAATAGCGCTGAATCCTGGTCTAAAATGATAAATTTTATACCTTCTAATACTTTTACATCACAAATGGATCGGGAATGGGGTGAAATCAAATCTTTAACCAGGCAAGATTCCATACTCAGCCAAATCATAAACCAGAAAAAAATTTATCATCTCTGGACAGCCAAGGGGAGCAATCAGCACGATATGATGTGGATCGTACCTCAGTACAAATTTTCCTTATTGAACTTATTCAAAACAATTAAAACTGAAATTGTAGATCAAAGTACCTATCTAAAAAAAGATATTTACAGAACCAGCTCAGGATTTTACTTTTCAAAAAATGGAGGTCATCTTTTAATTTCTAAAAATATTTCTCCCATAGAGAATAGTTTAGCCGCATTTGAAACTGGAATACACCTACAGAAAGATCCATTAAAAAGAGAAGAACCAAATGGCAATCTGATCCTTTCCTGTCAGATCAACTTTGAATTACTTAGTTTCCTACTTTTCTCCGACTGCAAAAACGCATCTACAATTGTTTCTGATTTGAACAGACAATGGAAAATCGTTTCCTTTCAGGTTACAGAAATAGGAAAAGATTGGCATTTAAATGGCTTTGTACATAATAAAAATGCAGTTGAAGCTTTTGAAACTTCTTTTTTCAGTCAAATACCAATTCCACTCTCACGTATTGCATTTATACAAAACCATAGTTTGATTCGCCAAAAAACATCAGAATCAGACTTCAATGAAACTTTCAAAGAATGGATTTTACCAGTATTTTATGAAATTCAATTACACTCAACTTCAACCAATACCCATGAGGACAAGCTTGTTATTCTTCCTGCTAACAATCCCTTATTTGCTGATAAAAAGCTACATCTTTCAGCCAGGAAATATGGTATTTTGAAAGAAAAAGAACAGGATGGACATCATTTTTATCAGATAAAAAACGCGAAGATTTTTGATCCCGTTCTGGGCAATCTCCTGAAGGATTTGAAACAACCTGCTTTTACCATAGATGGACCCTTTGTAGTTATTGCAGCTGATTTTGAGCATCTTTCACTTTGGCTGAAATGGAAAAAAGAGAGACAATCGAATCAATGGCAACTCGCCTATCCTTTCTTGCTGGAACCCAAGAGTTTTGCCGGTATATTTATACCGAATCACATGGGAAAATGGCTGGATCATCATTTTTGCAAAACTGAATTTAAAAGTTTTCTTTATAATTTTGCTCCCCTTAGCTTTCAAAGCAGCTATTATTCTGAAGATGGTTATACATTCACGATGAACATTTCCAAAGCAAAGACTGAACAATACCAAATCGAAAAATTATGGGAATTCAAAGTAAATAAATCCAATTTACACGGACCATTTGTCACACAACTTAAATCGAATCGTTTCATTGTTACGCAAGATCAAAAAGATACTCTTTATGTTATTTACCCAGACGGAAAAACTGCATTCAAAATCAAATTAGACGGAAAATTGCAATCTGATTTAAAGTGGATTCATATTTATCAGAATGAAGAGAATTACCTCTGTTTTAATACGGACAAAACGATTTGGATATTAGATAAAAATGGAAAAATAGAACGAAAGATTATTTTGGCATATAAAACATCACAACCAGTAACAGCAATAGACAGTTTAGATGAATTACAATATTTCATTACCTGCGACAATAACAAAACCTATGGCTATGACAAAAATGGAAAACCCTTGGCAGGTTGGAATCCACTTGCTAAAAGTATTAAGTTTCAAAAATCTAGCTTACAAAGCATCAGAGTTCAAGATAAAAAATGTTTTGCCGTTGCTGACCTGAACGAAAAACTATATCTATTTGATTTACAAGGCAGAAATTTAAAAACCTTTACCATACCAAATCAAATATCCACTATATTTCAATTAAAAAACAAATTATGGCTTACTGATCAGGAAGGAAATTGTTTTTATTTGAAAGATAAAGCAAGTTTGGTAAGGGTACTTGAAGCTTCATACAAACAAGACGCCCGTACAGTTTTTTTTGAAAAGGAAAATCAGTGCATATTGGTTCGTAATTATGCCAATAAATTTAGATTTTATGATATTACTGAAAAAGCAAAGGAAATATCACAGTTTCAAGGGGGTTGTAAAACTTGTTCCTATCATTTTATGCCTGATGAAATTTCAGGAAATCATCTCCTCATTTCGATTAACAAGGACAAACAAGAATTTATATTTTACAGCCTGGATGGGAAAGAAAAATACAAATCCCCCAAAATTGACTTGAAAAATTATCAATTCTGGGGGACTGGTGATAATAAAGAAATTTATTTTTTACAGTATAGTAAGCAAAAAATAAATGCTTTTAAGATTTCTCAATAAAACTATTGTTTTTCAATATATTCATTCAACTCCTCTATGCTAGATTCAAATTGAAAAGCATCGTTGACCATATAATAGTTTAGAGGGTCAGAACATCTTTTATAAGCCAATTTTGCGAAATCCAATCTTGTTTCCTCAAATCCAAACAAAGACATTACTGTTTTTATTTGTGCAGCACTTAGGCACTGTTTTGCAACTATCTGTTTGGCTAAAGTCAATTTTGTATCTTCAAAACCTTTGGACTTCATTGAATTTGTAAAATTGGTAAAATCAGAATCATACATTGTGAAACAGCCATTCGTTGAAAGATTTTGCTGATTTGTATTCACCTGTTGTTGATTATTTTGATTCCAGTTCTGCGTGTTTTGATTATTTTGAGTATTCATCTGCACATTCACATTGCCATTATTGGCATTATTGTATGTTGTATTACTATTCTGTTCAACAACTTGTCCGTTTACAGTTCTGGTAGTAGTTACTGTGGTGGTTTGCTGATAGGATGAATTCATTTGCGGTTGACCGGTATTGATTTGGGTATTAATTTGTTGTTGCTGAGATAGATTAGGATCGCCTGTTCCATTCACGTTTACATTCATGCCATTTTCATTCACGTTTACATTCATATTAAATCCAACGGAACCAGATCCCATCTGCGTATTCGTTTGTACCGTATTCGTATTTTGAAAACCATTGTTCTGGGTTTGAACTGATACATTGGATTGTACTGGGTTTGTTTGATTTGAATTTTGTTGGTTTGAATTCTGATAAACGCTGTTGCTGCTTTGATTGGAATTAACATTGTTCTGCACTACGTTTTGAGAAGTTTGGCTGGGCTGACCATAGTCAACTAAGAATTGTCCACTCAATGTCTGTGAGGTAGCAGGTACAACTGAAAATAATTTCATTACCAAAACACCTTTTTTATCTCTCTTGATATTAAAGCTAAATTCCTGATTGCCCTCAACATAACCCATTTTCTCTTGAGGCGCCAAAGAATTGTCTTGAAAAATCACTTTAATCTTATACTGTCCCATCGGAAGATTGATAATTTTTACATTGGACTGGGGTTCTTTATTTTGATGCACTCCGTTTAGTAAAACGTAGAATCTATCAGCATCTTCAGAGAAAACGACTAAGTTGCCTCCCTGCGAAAACAAGGACAAACTACTCAAAATTAACAGACAAAGGGTTTGAAATATTGTATTCATGGTTCAATTTTTTTTTAAAATTAGTACAACAATCGAACTAGTTCAAATGATATTCACAAATTTAACTTTTTGAAAACAATAAAGTTCATCAGCTTTCTGCTACTTTTGTAAAAAAATAGCATGAGTACAGTTTTTGCACACGGTAAAGAATTTCAGATTTTTCTTTCAGAACATGTAATCCTGGAGAGAATAGAGCAGATTTGTAAAGAACTTAGCGAGAAATTTACAGGCGAAACACCTGTTTTCTTAGGTATAATGAATGGTGCATTTATGTTTGCCGCTGAGGTCATGAAGAAAATGACCATAGACTGTGAAATCAGTTTTGTTAAATTGAAATCCTATCAGGGAATGAGTTCTTCAGGACAAGTCGTTCAGATGTTGGGTTTAGATTGTAAATTGGAAAACAGACACGTGATTATCCTCGAGGACATTATTGATACAGGACGAACCCTGCATCATTTTTTACCTGAGTTAAAAAAAGAAAATCCTGCTTCTGTAACCCTCTGTACGCTGTTAACAAAACCGGATGCAATTCAGTATCCTTTGGAAATTGATTATATCGGATTTGAAGTTCCTAATTTATTCTTAATCGGGTTCGGCCTGGATTATGATGGATTGGGCCGGAACTTATCAGATATTTATCAGGCCTTGGAATAAAAATATCTCTTACTGTTTTGTAATTCAAAAAAAGTACATACATTTGCATTCGCTTAAAGCAAAATACTGGAGGCTTGGCAGAGTGGTTGAACGCAACTGTCTTGAAAACAGTCGTCCGTGAGAGCGGACCGGGGGTTCGAATCCCTCAGCCTCCGCAGAAAAAAAGCCAGAAATAATCTGGCTTTTTTATTTTAATTTCCTATTTCATTAATGATTCAAATGCTGGTCCACTGATTACAACTACAGAAGATCTGGGAATTGCAGTACCCCCATCCGGCCAATGACTTTTCAAATCTTCCAATGATTTTGATGTTTCTCCAGGGTGTTGTACACTTAAGAATAAGGATTTGCCATCCGGACTGAAATATGGTCCGGTAAATTCTGCATCCATAGGTGCTGATGCCACTTGAATTACCTCTGACTTAATCGGATTAAAAACAAAGAGACCATTGTTTCCAAAAGATTGATAGGGTCCCGGTTTATTCATCATAGATCCTGACATATCAGATGTAAACCAAAGGTTTCCCTTGGGGTCAAAAGCCATATTATCAGGACAGGCAAAACCTAGTTCTGTTCCCCCTGCTAAAAAAATCTCAGAGCTAAAGCTAAGACCCAGCTTATCTTTATGATCTTCAACTATTTTTAAAATGGCACCGTGATAATCACCCTTGGGTGTATTATTGGTTAGGGTAATCAGTACATTTCCTGTGATCGGGTCTATTTCAATGTCTTCCGGTCGGTTTTGGGGTGTTGCACCCACCAATTTGGCAGCCTCACGGACTCTGATCAAAACTTCCGTCTGACTGCTAAAATGTTTTTGTAAAATTTCCTGTTCCTTATAATCAAGAGACAACCATTTGCCTTGCTCCGTATTAGCCACATACAAGGTTCCTTCTTGTAAAGATCCAGGTTTTGAGCTGATAAATTTATATATAAATTCGTCGTTTTTATCATCTCCTGTATATACAACCAGCCTACCATCTTTGGCTTGATGAACCTTGGCACATTCATGGGCACATCTACCAAGAGCGATGAGTTTGTGCGCTTTACCCGTTTTCAAATCAACCTCAACAACCCAGCCGTAATGCTCCGGACTATTATCCGGTAGATGAGCCTCCCAACCAAAATCAGATGCCATATGCTTTTTAGATCCATTTTCATAGATGTAATCCCCGTAATAATCCTGATAATTTTCTTCACAGGTTAGAATTGTCCCCCAAGGAGTTACACCACCTGCACAATTCCCAAATGTACCCATAACCTCTTTCTTGCCTGCTATAGGCTCATCCCAAAGGAGTGTAATTTTAGTTCTGCCTGTTATCCTTCTGTTGTAAATACTGTCTTTGACCAATTCCCATTGCTCATTTTTCTTCTTGATGTGTAAAATAGAACCACCAACAGCATACATTTCTTTTTCGAATTGATCTGCCGATTTCAATTTTGGATCAGCCTTTCTGGGATACTGTGAGACGAATAGAGTATCCAGGTATTCATGATTTACCCAAAGTAAACCCTCGTTGCTATTTTTTTCATCCAATGGTATATAAGCCAAGTAATCGTTATTATACCCAAATCTATCTTTTTCACTTATGGGATCATCCCATTTTACAAGCACTTTATATTCAAGACCTTGAGCTAAAATAATTTCGTCTTGTTTTTGTGGCTGAATTCCCTGTATTGGAAATTCTTTATCAATTGGGTCCTCAGACATTAATGAATTTCCTAACAAAGGATGTGCGGCTGCTAAAATACCAGCTCGACCTAAAAATTGTAAAAAACTTCTTCTATCCTGACTATTCATAGCTTGATTTTAATTTCAATACAATGAAACAAAATTTGATTCAAATAGATGTAAAATTGAGATGAATTAATCTTTAATTAAGAAAAAATCAATTCTTTGTCCATGTAATAAGACTTGATTTCCCTCAATATATTGTTCTACAGGCTCTAAAATGGGTTTCCACTTTTCAGAACTTGGTTGATTATATCCTCTCAACTGCCCCCAACCCAAGGTAGCGATCATGATTTCTTCCTCCTCAATTCTGTATTTTCTTAATTGAACAGGTCTCCAAACTGTTAAAAATTCATTGGTTTGTTTAAAACTATCTTTTTCAGATTGGTCTAACTGTAATATTTTTTCAAACCTATTTAAAATTTTATTGGGAAAAAGAATGCTATGCTTTTCATGATTAGCTCCTCTGTAATGTAATTGTTTTTCTACTGTATCCACTTCTAACTTAAAAACAGGGCAATCTCTTTGGTAGGCACATTGAAATCCTTCATCCAATAATGCTTCTTTGAATCGATCCTTTGAGGAAACCCATTGAAAAGCCTTCCTAAAATAGGGTTCAAGAGATTTATTGTACTCTATATCAGCAATATCAAGTTCAAAAAATAAACTATCCGACTTGATGGCATCATGCTTTGAATAAGAAATAACATGCAACTCACCTTTCCATCGTGTTTGAAATTCTGCTCCATCAACAATTTTCTGCATGGGTTGCCAACCTGGTATGTTTACATACCTTTCCATTTCCAATTGGATAAAATAATAATCGTCATCTGCCGACCCCAATAAAAAAAAAGTATTCTGGTATGCGTAGGTACATGCCTCAGAACTTGAAGGTGCGAATATGCACGTAACAAATAAAAATGTAAAAACTTGAAAAAACTTCATTTCTTAATCTCAATTGAATCTTGCAGTATGTAAATTTACATATTCAAAAATTGTTTTTTTTCGGAAAAGAGCAATATTTTCACTACTCGGTATTTTCAATATTCAAATTAAGAACATATGCAGGATAATATTTTGGTAATTGGCGCAGGTGGGCAAATAGGAACTGTCTTGTGCGAATCTTTAAGAGAAGTTTATGGCATAGACCATGTAATCGCTGCAGATATTAATCACCCGAAAGATTCAGTTATTGGTTATTTTGAAAAATTGGATGTTCTTGATGCAAAAAGATTGTCAGAAATTGTTGAAAAATATAAAATCACTCAGATTTACCATTTGGCAGCCTTATTATCTGCTACCGGAGAAAAAAATCCTTTGTTAGCATGGCGGATCAATATGGATGGCTTGATTCATGTTTTGGAAACAGCCCGCAACTATGGCATTAAGAAAATATTTCATCCTAGTTCTATCGCTGCTTTTGGAGGACATACACCCAAAAAAAATACGCCTCAATCTACTATACTAGAACCGGAGACCATATATGGAATTACAAAAAAAGCGGGCGAAGATTTGGGAAATTATTATTTCCATAAATATGGTATTGATGTAAGGGGCATCCGATATCCTGGCTTGATCAGTTACCAATCACTACCGGGTGGTGGTACTACGGACTATGCCGTTGACATTTTTTACAAAGCAATTGACAACTTGCCTTTCGAATGCTTCCTTGAAGAAAACACAATGCTTCCCATGATGTATATGCCAGATGCCATCAGAGCGACTTTGGAATTAATGGAAGCACCCCTTGAAAAACTAAGTCACCATTATGCGTATAATGTATCCGCCTTTAGTTTTACACCATTAGAAATAACCAAAGAAATTCAAAAACATTATCCTGAATTCAAGGTTACCTACAAACCTGATTACAGACAGAAAATTGCCGAATCTTGGATTGAAAATATCGATGATTCTGTTGCCCGATTGGATTGGGGTTGGAAACCAACTTTTGATTTGGCCTCTATGACAGAAGACATGATCTTGAATCTAAAAAAAAAGGAAAAGCAGAGGTAAATACGATGAAATGAAATTTTTATAACCTAATTGATTTAAAATGTTTGACCATATCAAAGAAACTTATCAGAAGGAACTGGAAGAAATTAAAAATGCCGGATTATGGAAAAAAGAGAGAATTATCACCTCTCCCCAATCAGCGTTAATTCATACCGAAGAAGCTGGCGATGTTCTGAATTTTTGCGCTAATAATTATTTAGGCCTTTCCTCACACCCAGAAGTAGTAGAGGCTGCCAAATCAAGTATTGATACTCATGGATTTGGTTTGTCATCTGTTAGATTTATATGTGGAACACAAAATATTCACCGAGAACTTGAGCAAAAATTAGCTGAGTTTCTAGGTACTGAAGACACTATACTTTACGCTGCAGCTTTCGATGCCAATGGGGGCGTTTTCGAACCCCTGTTAGGTGAAGCGGATGCCATCATTTCAGATGAATTGAACCACGCCTCTATTATCGATGGCATTAGACTTTGTAAAGCAAAAAGATTCCGATATACCCACAACAACATGGAATCTTTGGAAGAGCAACTTAAGGCAGCTGAAGGATGCCCCAGAAAATTAGTCGTTACCGATGGCTCCTTTTCCATGGATGGCACCATTGCACAATTGGATAAAATCTGTGATTTAGCCGAACAATACGGCGCTATGATTATGGTAGATGAATGCCATTCCACAGGTTTTCTTGGCAAAACCGGAAGAGGTAGCCATGAACTAAAAAATGTAATGGGAAGAATCGATATTATCACAGGGACTCTGGGTAAAGCACTTGGTGGTGCCTCTGGTGGATTCACCTCCGCCCGCAAAGAAATTGTTGATTTGTTGAGACAAAGATCCAGACCTTATTTATTTTCCAATACAGTAGCACCTTCAATCGTAGGGGCTTCCTTGAAAGTTCTAGAACTACTAAGCTCATCTACCTATCTAAGAGACAAGTTAGAAGAAAATACAAAATATTTCAGGACTGAGATGACCAAGGTCGGTTTTGATATTCTGCCAGGTGAACATCCGATTGTACCAATTATGCTCTACGATGCAGTATTGGCTCAGCAGATGGCTTCCAAACTTTTAAATGAAGGCATCTATGTAATTGGGTTTTTCTACCCTGTTGTTCCAAAAGGCAAGGCCAGAATCAGAGTACAAATTTCTGCCGGTCACGAAAAGGAACATTTGCAAAAGGCAATCTCTGCTTTCACTAAGGTTGGAAAAGAATTGGGTGTGATATAGGCTTATTTTTCCTAGCACTAAAGTACCTGTCTCCTTTGGTGGCATACATAGCCTCGGGTTTAAACCCGAGGCTATGTATTTAACACATTATCAAAACCATTTCAATGGTTTATTTAATCAACAATTGTGAGATTAAATCAATAGATTTATTCGCAGATTTTTTGTTAACAAACCGAACAGGCAGTACCGATTGCTATCTGCATAACCCCTGAATTACAAATCAATGGATTTATCCGTTGATGTTTTCATACCAAAGCGAACTGGTGTTTTCAACCCCTGTGACAGAAAATAAATTGAGTAAAACCTCTGCATTTCGTAACGATCTACCCTTTCAATAACAATTTTATTTTTCGACTCTAGTCGAAACTTTTGTTCTTTTTAATACTTTTTTCGTTCACAGACGAAAGTTTTTATATGCTGTTTTTAGGAACTATGGTGTATTTTATTACAAAATATTGTCATTTTATGATGTATTTTATTACAAAATATTGTCATTTTATGATGTATTTTATTACAAAATATTGTCATTTTATGGTGTATTTTGTTACAAAATATTGTAATTTTAAGGTGTATTTTATTACAAAAATAAACAATCGTTCAAGAACATCGAAATGGAAATTTATAGAACCATATACAATGAACTGGAAAAATGGAAAAAAAATTCTTCCAGAAAACCCATGATTCTAAGGGGAGCCAGACAGGTTGGCAAGTCATACATTGCAAAAACCTTCTCCAAAACTTACAGTCAAAAGATTCTATTAAATCTTGAAAAAACTGAAGACGCAGCTTTGTTTGAAAAATATCAACTGGAGGATTTGATTGATTTTTTATATTCTAAAAACAAATACAAAAAAAATACAGAATGCTTTTTATTCATAGATGAAATTCAGGAATCAGCCAAAGCCTTGCAAATGTTACGTTTTTTCTATGAAGAACATTCCTATTTACATGTTATGGCTGCTGGCTCACTCCTGGAATTTGCTCTGGACAAAATAGAATCTTTTCCAGTAGGCAGGGTCCAGCAAATTGCCGTTTACCCAGTCAGTTTTGAAGAATATTTGCATACAGTTAACCCTGAACTGATTCCATATTATCAGGAGATTCCTTGCTCCAATGTTGGGCATGATTTGTTGATGCCGGTTTTTCACCAATACACTTTATTGGGAGGAATGCCGGAACTGCTAAAAACCTACCTGATAAGTAAAGATTTGGTCAGTTCTGAAAAAATATATGCTGATTTATGGCAGGGCTATAAAGACGATAGTGAAAAATATGCAAAAAATCCAACTGACCGAAAAGTACTGAGACATATTCTTAATTATGGTCAATTCGAGCAAGACAGAATTAAATATGAGGGCTTTGCCAATTCAAATTACAAATCAAGAGAAGTATCAGAGGCCTTTCAATCTTTAGAAATGGCTAAGATTATTCAATTAATTCATCCGATTACGAGTACTCATTTTCCGCCCATACCAAATCTAAAAAGAAGTCCGAGAATGCAATATATTGACACAGGGATATTAAATTACTTGCTCGGCATACAGGCAGATATGATTGGCATAAAGGATCTGAGTGATTTCATGAGGGGAAAAATAGTCCAGCATATCGTTTCGCAGGAAATGATTTCATCAAAAATGCAATTCAATTACAAACCATTCTTCTGGGTTAGAGAGCAACTGAATGCCAATGCTGAAATAGATCTTATCCTGAACTACAAAAACAAGATTTATCCCATCGAGATAAAATCAGGTACAAAAGGAAGATTGAGATCCTTGATGCAATTCATGGATGAATCTACTTTGGATATCGGCATTCGGCTATCTGCTAATTATTTTTCAAAAGAGGAGGCAAAAACCATAAAACAAAAAGAATTCACTTTATTAAATATCCCCTATTTCCATGCTGCCAAGTTGGAATTATATGTAGAAGTGGGTTGTCAGGGCTTATAATTATGATTATAACTTTTTAATAAGTTGCGCAGCAAACAATACAATATTCTCTAAAAAATATTTTAGCTCAAACAACCTATTTACAAAATGATGGCTTAACATCCTATTCAAATAAATAAACCCGATATAATGTAAGATATGATCAGTTGTTTTTGACTTTTCTAATGGAGTGAATGAGAGAAGCAAAATGTAAAAAAGCATAAGCTGTAAACCCTCATATGGTCAGCTGATATTGAAAAATTGGATAAATACTTTCTATCAAAATCAAACAGGATGATAAAATCTTTGATATCAAATATTTTTCATTATTATTGTACCAAATCTATAATTTTTTAATAGATTTGGTAGTGTAATAATTTATATTATGGTTGGCAGAATATTAGAAATCAATAGATTACAAGAATCTTTTAAATCTGATTTTTCAGAATTGATAGCGGTATATGGCCGAAGAAGAATAGGAAAAACTTATCTTATCAGAAATGTCTTTGCCAAATATATTAAATTTGAAACAACAGGTTTATATAAAGGAAGTCCGGAACAACAGATCGGCGTATTTTTTAGAGAATTGCAACAGCGAACTGATCGATTTTCTAAAGATTCAATTCCATCGAACTGGGAGCAAGCATTCGAGTTATTAAAAAAATACTTGAACGGTCTTAAAGGTAAAAACAAAAAAGTAATTTTTATTGACGAATTTCCCTGGTTTGATACACATAAATCTGATTTTATAAAATATTTTGGGCATTTTTGGAACAGTTACTGTGAAAAAAGAAAAGATATTTTGTTAATCGTATGTGGTTCGGCTGCATCTTATATGATTAAAAATATCGTAACGAACAGAGGAAGTTTGTATGCAAGACTTAGTTACTCCATAAGACTGTTGCCCTTTAGTTTATACGAAACAAAACTGTACCTGCAATCTAAACAGATTAGATGGAGTCACTATCAAATTCTGCAACTGTATACCTGCATTGGAGGAATTCCTCATTACCTTTCGAAAATTAAAAAAGAAGAAAGCGTAGTACAAAACATACAGCGACTCTGTTTTGATCAAAATGCTGATTTATCAACTGAATTCAAAATTGTTTTCGAGTCTTTATTTGATCATTCTGAAACTCACCATTCTATAGTAAGAAAACTGGGCGCTAGCCGTGCTGGCATGACCAGAGATGAATTGATACAAAAAACAGGATTTACTGGAGGTGGGTTTTTTAGCAAAGTATTGGAAGAACTGATTGCTTCAGGTTTTGTAAGCGAATATCCAGCCTACAGAAACAAATCAAAAATGACTCTTTTCCGCTTAAGTGATGAGTATTCCAGATTTTACTTGAAATACATAGAAGGGAACAACAATCAGGGGAAAAATTTTTGGAAGACCATGTCCCAGCAGCAGAGCTATCTCAGCTGGGCAGGATATAATTTTGAAACAGTTTGCCTCAAGCATATTGATAATATCAAAAAAGCTTTGGGAATTGAAGGTATCCATAGCCTATGCTCCAGTTGGACAGGCAATGGTGCTCAAATAGATTTACTTATAGACAGAAAGGATAATTGGATCAATATCTGTGAGATGAAATTCTATAACAGCGAATACATTATAGATAAATCCGAATACCAAAAATTACGAGATAAAATACAGCGTTTTACTGAACAAACAGCCAGCAAAGCCACTATAGCACTAACCCTCATTACTATATTTGGTGTAAAAAACAACGAATACGCTCAGGATATTGTGAACGACAATTTAAAGGCTGATTTGCTTTTTGAGCCGTTGAAGTAGTTTTTTATGGGTTATAAGCTTTTATATTATCTATGTCGAGTTTTAATTTTTGCTGCTCTAGAGATATCGGCATTCAGCTATCTGCCCATTATTTTTCAAAAGAGGAGGCAAAAACCATAAAACAAAAAGAATTCACTTTATTGAATATCCCCTATTTC
>Ga0169931_10006340_pt1 | contig 17877 bp, 9 predicted proteins | sample Kivu_15m_20L_FD_129675 | JGI IMG/M metagenome (GOLD analysis project Ga0169931, IMG submission 129675) | Freshwater microbial communities from Lake Kivu, Western Province, Rwanda to study Microbial Dark Matter (Phase II) - Kivu_15m_20L... | ecosystem: Environmental > Aquatic > Freshwater > Lake ...
CTCGTGCGCATGAACGGCAACACGTTCGCCAGCGGCGGCGGGCGCATCGACATGACGTTCAGCTACGTGCCGGCACCCGGCGCGATGGCGCTGCTGCTTGCTGCTGCGGGCATCAGACGCCGTCAGCGCAGGGCCTGACGCGCAACGCACGGCGGGGCTCCGTCCCTCCTGAGCAAAGCAGCCGGCGGGGTCAACAGGCGCCGTTGGCTGGGTTGAATCAGGCTGGGTTAACCCATGTAACCACAGACGAGACCTCACGCGCGTCTTACGAGGCGCCGGCTCTGTGCCGTGGCCCCATGCATCAACAAGAAAAAAGAGGCGGGCACGAGTGCCCGCCTCTCAGATCGATTTTCAATAGGTCAAGAGCCGACGCAGCACTGCCGCTCATCATCTTCGGAAGACAGTCCCGAAGGAGGTTCAACAAACAACAGGCTGAGGAGGTTCTCGAATGCCGAGAAACTCTGTTCCAAGGTCGAGACGCCGAGTGCCACAGCGAGTCTGGAAGCGATTCGAGTGCGATTGCCCTTGATCCACGCCGATGCTTCTGCCGGGCCCCAAGGGGCTTCAACCTTGGTGCTTTCGCCACCATCGCTGAAACCAAGTACAAACTTACCGAGATGGGTTCCAAGCCGGACTGAGCCATCATCAAGGACCTCGAGACGACGATCTTCGTTAACTGCCCGCTGCTGGAAGTGGCTCGACGAAAGGAAACGCCCTGCCCGCTCCAGCGCTCCAGCCTGTACGCCGCCGACGCACGCCAGCGATGCGGCCAACACCTGCTGCCCAGACCGCCAAGCCATCTGAACAGCATTTTCGCCATCGTGTTCATGACCGATGAACTTGTCCGCCCCGGGAGCCTCCACCATCGCACTCACGATGGCCTGAACGGTAGTCCCGGGAATGGGGGCGCCAGCCGCAGCGTTCACTGCGAGTTGCTGTGAGAGCCGATGGAAGGCGCCATCCGGCAGTCGGAGAACATCCTGCTGATGCAGAAGCGCCAACTTGGAACTCACTTCCAGAGCATTCTCAACCTTGAGCGAATTGATCAATCCAAGGACCACGCGCTTCGCCAACTCGTGATCATTTGCCTCAAGCATCCCTGCGAAACCAGCGTGAGCCCGGAAAAGACCCCGAACCACATCGCACGACTGCTGAGTGATCGCTGGGAACACATAGGCATCGCCCTTCGGTTTCCAAACGTCTGAACTCAGCAACTGGTCGACCTGGTTCAGAAGCTCGATGCCCAGACCGATGTTTCCGTCCATGGCCACGCCCAGCGCCGTCAGGGGGTCGCCGTTCAGCATGATCGGGCCTTTGAATGTGACAAAGGAACTCTTGGGATCAGTCGAGTGCTGCTGATCTTGATTGGGCTCCTTCGAGTAATGCGCAAGGATCGCATTGATGGCGGCATTGACCAACTGCGTGTTCCCCTGCTTTGCCGCCTGGAACGCTTCGATCAGGATAGTGGTCTTATCACCAGACAGGATGGCGGGGGACGAACCGGAGTCAAGCAGCAGGCTCGCCATCGCCATGTTCCCACTCGAGTAAGCATGATGGATCGCACGCCAGCCGCGGCGGTCTTGCTGATCGATTGCACCCAGCGCGTGTCGAGTCGATTCCGACTCAAGCAACCCCCGAAGGACGCCCAAGCGCTTCGCGTCGGCATCGCGAACCGAGCGAGCGGCCGCCATCAATGGGGTCACCCCAGTGTCGGATGTAGCCGTGAAATCGATCTGATATCGAGGAAGCTGGCCTCCAACCAGTCCACCGGCCCCCAACAGCGCAGGAGGACAAGCCCAGCCAATCATCACGCCACGCGGACGCCCGCGACCGTCCCGCTCGTGCGCCGCCGAGTTCCAAATCCGCTGCAATGCGTTGGCATTGTCGGGCGCCTCGGGCAACGCGTACAAACTCTCCACCGCCGCGCAGGCCGCCGGCACGTTCGCGGCGTCCCACAGCAATGCGTGCAACGGGGGAGTGTGACGGGTGAAGAAGCCCTGCTCGCCCAAGACCAGCTGCTGCATCTCCGTCGCGGAGCGCTGGTTGAAGAAGCCTTCCTCCTCGAATCGATCGCGGGGAGCGACATCATCACGGTTGACGCGGCGCTCTTCTGATCCGCGCAAGTAACGGAGACGAAAGTCCCTTCGCCGCTGCTCGTTTCCCGCAAACTCGCTTCGACCAGCTACCGCCGTCAGCCCATCAAGATCCCAGTCGATGTGGAAGTTGCTTCGAATGAGCGTATCCAGATCCCCGATCGTTCCATCGAGGACACGCGCGAAGTAACTAGGCTGCTGTTGCTGTGCGAGGACACTGGTGAAGAACGCATGACGCGCGCCAGTTGGGTACAGCCGCGTAGCGGCGTCACACAGTTGCTGGGGGAACGCCTGCTTGAGCGAAGCCGCCGAAACGCTTGCACGGACCAGTTCGAGATTCCCGGTGAAGCCAACGTCACGCTCCCCAGCCGTCAGCGAGTCGACTTCGATCTGGACAAGGTGAGCTGCGTCGTGGGCAGCCATGCCGGCATCTTGGCGGAGGCCAATCAACTGCACCTCTTCTTGCTCATCACGAGTAAGCATCAGAACACATGCTCGGTCGAGGTCGCTGTTTCCCGGCAGCAAGTACTGCTCGATGTTTGACTTGTTGACAAACGCTTGGCGAATCAACCAGCGAACCCGCCGCTGCACCAGTCGGAAGTCCTCGTTTGGATCACTGAAACGGGGATAGCCTGCGATACGAGGGCCGCGCTCCAGTCCTGCCACATCTGACTGCAGATAATTCACGACGTCGTCGAGGAAGGCCGGGCAATGAAGCGAGTCAGCAACCTCGCTAGCGCAATCCGGGCCCGACGGGCTCCATGCCCCCTGAATCGTCCGCATGGTCGCAAACGTGGTCAAACAGGCCAAAGCCGCACGCCTCGGCGACTCCGGGTCCGCCGGCCAGTTCGCCTGAGTGAAGCGAGGGAACTCTTGGCCCTTGTTCCGAGCACAGGCAACCAAGGGCTCCAGCGCGTCGAGAACTGCAATCTGCCGAAGCGATCGCTTCACCAACGCGTCGGTTCCAACGATCCCTTGGAGTTGGGTATGAACATCTTGACGCGCAGCGAGCAACCGCATCTTCTGGGCCTCATCGCCGCTCCAGTGCAGATAAAGGCGGTGACAGAAGCGGAACACTGCGAGCAATTGCTTGTGCAATTCGCTTCGCTTGCCATGCTCCCCTTTCGCGCTCGCGCAGGTCTGCAAATCGATCATCCGGGTCCTGAAGAAATTCGCACCCGTACCGCCCCAGGCCGCAACCCCACCGATCCCCACCGCGATTCGGTCGCCGCCGAGCACCAGCTCGCGCTCAACGGCGTTGACCGCCCGCTCAACCGACGAGCGTCCGTCCCCTTGGAACGCAACATCGCGAGCAGCCAACGCTGCACGGAGCGCCTTCGACCATCGATGGCTCGAGAGAACGGGATTCTCCGCAATGGGGCGCTGGCGCGACGATGACATCTGGGCACGGGCTGACGCGAACCACGGCGCACCACGCTCGATGAGCGTCACGAGACACTTCACGACGTCCGAGTCGCGAAGACGATCGATCGGCTCTGTACGGCGAAGTTCGGCGAAGACCGAGTTCAAGATGACGCTGCCGAAGTCTCCTGCTTCCGCGATCCATCCTTCGACCTTCCTCGGGTCGTTCGCCACATCATCGAGGTAACGGACGAGCGCTCCGGGTGCGCCCGCGTCACGGCACTCCTGTCGAATGGCGTTGGCAACGTTGATCTGAAACTCGATGGGCTTGGAAGGCATGCGGTGATCCTTGGTGAGTCACGTCCGAAGATGCAATCAAACATTCGCCTTGGTAACTTTTGGACCCGTCCGACGGTCACCGAGGCGCGGAGATGGTAACAAGCAGCGTCAAGATAGGTGGCTAGCGATTCCCTTCGCAGGCACGACTATGCCCTCAGTCACTTTCGGCCCTGAGGTCACTCGGGGAGAGAGCATCCAGCCGCCGTCAGAGCGGCGGATGACGACGCGAGAGGTCTAGTCCTTGCTGCTCAAGCGATTGAGCGCGCGCAACCACCTCAGTGTTCGGTCCATAGGCCTGGCGTCGCAGGTCACGAATGAACGCTGCCACGTCACCATTGCTCGGCGGATCCGCGTCGCCACCGTGGGGGTGGTGTCCCACCCTTGCCATCAGGAACCGCTTGCACTCTGCGAACCAGTCTGCCCAGCCGCTCACGGATCCGATCGGCGGCATCGGGGCAGGTTGGACGGGAGCCTGGCGCAGGGTCACGCGGGGCTGATCCCCCGACTCGATCACCTCCACAGTGGTGCCTGCCGTGAAGCTCGCTGTCGGCGCGCCCTCAGGGCGGCAGGTGACCTCGGAGAAGTTTTGATAGTGCCCATCGAAGCGAACTTGGACCGACGCCCCGTGCAGGCTCACCACGATTCCACACGAGCCGCGGCCCGGGGCGGTCGGACACAGCTGGACTCGGCGCGGTGCACCATCGGCTCCCACGACGCGCACCCAGTCCCCTGGCATCACGTTGGCTCGGCCGATCGTGACACTGCCTTCCAGAACGCATGATTGATTGACTGCGGTCGCGCCCTCGCCGAACTGCACGAGGAACTCTCCGCCCGGAACCGCCGAACCAATGGCCTTGCCGAACTCGCCGTCTGGCCGTGCGTCGACTGGCAAACCAACTCGGAGAGCCGCACTTCGCAGGGTCGCAAACTCTGGCCGGCTGAAGAGCCGCCGGATCACGTCGAGAGCGTTGCTTCGCGTTGCAATGACTTGTTGCCACAGGGACATGCAGTCTGCATTCTGCACCACCGCTCGAAACTCCTGCGCGAACTCCTGATGACGCTTGGCGACCGCAGGCCGCTCGTACTCATCAATCGTGAAGCAATCACGCTTCAGCTGCTCGCCATCGAACTTCAGGTCTCGGGCAAGGGACGTAGCCATGGCATCAACTGCCTGCAAATCCGGCTCGGGGGACATCGCAAGTAACGCCCACATGAGCCGCTGGAATCGATCGGCGAATCGGATGATCTCATCGCGGGTCCAGCGCTGCAGTTGTACGGGAAGCGCAACACCCAACTGATCCAGGCGAAGCCGCACACTCACGGACGGCTGTGCCGGCGGTGTAAGCCCCTGCAGATCGAGCACGTTCGCTGGGGCGCCCTGCCGGACCACGAGATCCAAGCTCTGTGAAGCAGAGGAACTGGACAGGTCAATCAAAGCCAACCGCACGCCCCGCAATCCCAGCGGATGGGTGTACAGGCACGGCGGACTCGTCAGCGACACGACGCCAAGCTCATTGCCGAACAATCCAATGTGCTTGATCTCGCGACGCTGCTCAAACTCAACCTGCCAACCGTGGCGGCTCTCTGGCTCGGTGCAACTGAAGTCAACCAAAAGCACCGACGATCCAGTGGGTTGCGTTGGATCCTTGAATAGGACCAGATTCGGAGAGACAGCCACTCCATTCGGGACGGGCCGCGGGTCGACAGGCTCGGCGCTTGGTCCGTCAAGGAGCGCAAGGGCCTCGGTAACCGCCCGAACCTCACCTGATGTCCAAGTTCCGACGATCCGCAAGGAGGAGAGATCATCCAAGGACCGCTGCTTCAGCGCGGACCAAACACTGGGCAGTGCTTCGAGTTGAACCTGACCCGCCAACCGGCCGCCGACGGACGTCCATTCCTTGAGCGAAGCGAGACGCATGACGTCAACCCGCAGGGCCTTACGCCAGTTTCGGACCAGGTGCTCGTCCGACACCGCAGGCTCGACTTCCGAAGCATCTGGAACCAGTTGCAGCGGATCTGGGCGGCGGCGGGTGTCGATCTGAGTCAGTTCTCGGCGGCACAGGGTCGACAGGCAATGCGCCCCGTACTCGCCCTTCGGGCTGAATGCGAGAGTTCCGAAACTGAAGTCAGACCATTGGAACGACGAGTTCGCGGCCGCGGCCCACGCTGCCGCTGCCCCCTGAACGTCCGAGCATGCCTCTCTGATCTGTGCCAGTCGCCACGCGACGACCGCGCGGAACTCTTGGTCGCCGCAGTACAACTGGCCGAGTTCATTGGCCCAACGAAGGTGATGCTGTCGCTCAGTCTCATCCAGGCCTTGTGGGTGAAGCAGTCGGAGCACAGTATCCAGCCAGACGAGATGTGCTTCCCCAATCGGACCAGGGACGGGCGTTACACCGGGCGTGGGCGGCGGGGTCTGGCCTGCTCCCGGGGCCGCGGTGAAACCAGCGGGCCGAAGGCTCTTGATGCACAGTTCTGCCTGGTCCTTGGCCGCGCGCAACAACTGAATCTTCTTCGATTGATCCAGCTCGGCTTGCGCCTGCTGCAGGTTCAACCGAGCACGCTCGAGGTGAACCGGAGCATCGTCCTTGGTTTCGAACCAGTCGTTCGCCCGCGCGAGCGCCCACTCAGCCCACGCAAGGCACTCCTTTCGCTGCTCAACGGTCGCCTGCTGAGCCTCCATCACCTGCCTGAAGGACTCAGCCATGAGGACGGCCGCACGGCCCTTCGTGGCATCGCATACGGCACGATTGCGCTCCGGAAGGAGCGCGACCCCGTGCTGGTGCAGTGCCTTGCAGAGTTCGAATGCACACTTGCTTGACTCAGGCCGTTCGTCTGCGGCCAAACCACAGGTCAACTCGACCGCACGACGAATGTGCTCGTCGACACCATCGCCCGGCAGGCGTGCCGCACCTGCCATCGCTTCACGGATACGGTGTGAGCGCCGGGCGGCGCGCAGCCACTCCTGCTCACCATTTGGATCGCGCGAAGCCAAGGACCGCGCCAACTCACTGGTGCAACGATCGAGGTGCCGCTCGGCAGCCAGCATCGCCGTGCTCAGCGCATTTGGCCCTTGCGAGACAGCGAAAGGGAAGCGTCCGCGCATCCAGCGCCACCAGAGCCAGAGAAGGACCAAGCCCGACAAGCCGAAGAGCACAATCGCAATCAGTCGGGTCAGGCTCAAGAGGCTGTTCGCTGCCGAAAGAGAAGTGTTCACTGCCAAAAGTTGGTTCAACTCCAATTCAAGCTCTTGGACCTTAGCGGCGAGTTGCTCCGCCAGCTTCGTCTCATCTCCAAGTTCACCCCGAACCTTGGCGAGGTCGGATTCGAGAGCGCCCACCTTGACTTTAGCCTCAGCCAACTCAGACGCAGCGTTGCCGTACTTGACCTTCCAGTCAGCTGACTCCGTCAGCGCGCGCTCCAAGTCAGACTTGCACTGCTGCAGATCCGTGGCGCATTGCTGCAGCGCCGCCGAACATTCACGCGCCTTCTTGTCCAGTGCCTCAATCGTGGCTCCCGCGGCGGCAGCCTGAGTTTGAAGGTCCTTCACCTGGCGCTCAAGATTGTCTCGCTCCTCTTGCAAGTCTTGAACCGCTTCGTACCCTTCCCTGAGCTCCAACAGTTGTCGCTTACGGGCCTCGAGCGCAGCCTCGTTCTGGTTCTTGGCAGCCTCTACCGTGTAGAGCTTTTCGCGAACGACCGAACTGTTTGCTTCAGCTTCAGCAAGCTGCGTCTTCAGGGATTCAATCGTGGTGAGTGCATCCGTCAGGCCCCTGCGAAGCTCCGAAGTCTGTCGTTCATTCTCCGAAATGACCTTCTTCAGCTCGTCAACCACGCGCTGCAAATCAGCAGACTCACGCTTCAAGTCCGCGGCGGACTTGCGATCCTTCGGGGCAGGCTCCTGCCGCAGCGGCATCGCGGCGTGGACCGTCGTTGCGCCCCACGAAAAGACCAGAGCGAGGGAGAGCACGTGAGTTGTCCGGAGCAACAGGTCGGTCATGGTGGCTTCTCTTCGAGTGAGTCCCGCGGGGGGTCGCAACGATATCGGTCTAGATTAACCCGGATCGAGTATCGGCTATCTGAACCAGTTTCATCAGCGGGTCTTCCAATAACCCTTTGTGGTCCTAGGCGGCCGGCTTGGTGCTCAACGGTTTGAGTTGGGCTCGCGGCGAGACATCGCTGTTCAAAGTGGTTTAGCCTGACAAAATGCCCCAGACGACCCACTACCGCACGAGGACTTACGCACTAAGCACTCTCATCGGATGGTGCCAGGCGCCTCAGCACGTAGCGTCTCGGACGACCGACAAGAACTCGGGATCTCCTTCGCCAGCTGAGGCGCCGAACCAGACCCAGTATTTGACGGTTGATGAGGAGGGCTGCCTCCTCCTGCCGCGCTTCCAACGCGAGTCCGTCTGGGAGGAAAATGATCAACTCGACTTCGTGGCATCGATTCTGGCGGGCCTGCCCCTGGGGGCCATGACGCTGGCCGAAGTCGACGCTTCGAACGCTGCCCACCTCCTCCGCGTTGACGGAGTTTCCATCGGTGATAGGCCGCGACGTCGGCCCCTACTTGTGTTGGATGGACGGCAACGCCTTCATGCTGCATTGCGGGCGTTCCAGTTTCGATTCAAGTCCGTCAAGTCCTACCAACCAACGACACCAAACCGACGGCTCTTTGGAATCAACTTGGCCCCTCTTGCCGAGATCACGCCAGAGACGTTGAGTTACCCGCTGCTTCGCGCGAACATTTCCGTCAGCCGCAATCGACCAAGCAAGGCTGATTTCAAGCCTGACCAAGATCCAACCCCATTTGCGCTAGCAGCCCGAGACACGAGAAACTGCCTCAATGACGTCGTGAAATGGCTGAAGGCTCCATCAGGCGGAATGCCGAGGCTGTGGGTGCCACTCGCAATCTTCACGGAGCGCTTCTCTGCAGGGAAATCGCTTCTCAGCGAAATCAAGAAACTGTTGTCAGGCGAAGACTTGCAACAGTTGAATCACCTGGAGGCGCTGCTCGAACGGCTTCAGATTCACTATCGGAATGCGCAAATCGGCTGTACGGTGCTAACGAGTGAGTTGTGCACCGAGGCGGTTGCCGATGATGGCTATCGAAGGTACGAAGATCTACAGCGCCTCGTGTTTTTACAACTCAACACGAATGGGCAGAGATTGTCCCCAGCACAGATCGTTGCGGCCCATCTGGATCTGCGGCCAGTTGTTGACGAGATCATGACGCGTCAGAAGGCCATGTCTTCGCTGCCTTACGCCAGTTTCGTGGACTTGACGCTGGGCTTGAAGGGAAGCAAAGTTGTGCTGGCAAGCAGCATGGCAGACATGCGGCAGCAACTCGACGTGTCGGGGCTCGACGACGATGTCAAGAAGGACGTCGACTCCAGATTGAAGATGCTGGGCAGGGCGGCTTCCGCGGTCGATCGGTTTCTCGAGGCCGAATGTGGGGTTCGGTCCGGCGACGATGTCCCGAACACGGCTGTCCTGCGCGCACTGTGCTTCGTCACGGCCGACATGCTGCTCAAGGCCCATCACGACGGACGCCCGGTCGAGGATTCCATAGAGCGCATCTGGACGATTTCCGATGGCTTTTTCGGCCAGGGGCTCAGAGCTTGGTGGTTCCGTCAGTGCACAGCACAACTCCTGCAGAGGGCAGATGACACCGGACTTGTGGAGTCACTGACTTGCGACCTGAATGACCATCGCACTTCGCGATTTGATCGGTTTGTCCTGCAGCCCGGCGCGCAAGTCGCTGAGTTGCCCACCTACCCTATGAATACCAAGGCTGCAAAGTTGTTCGGCACGCTCCTTAGGACGATCGTCAAGAAGGACTACCGGTCCGGCGCGGACCTGACGCAATCCAGCAGCACTCCCCAGTTGCATCACATTTTTCCAAGGGCTTGGTGCGTCCGCCAGGGAATACCAGCAGACCAGTATGACTCGTTTGCGAATCTGACGTGGATCGGCGGGTACACCAATGTGAAGATGCTGGATCGGTCGCCCGGCGAGATTCTTGGAGCGTGCGCTGAGTTTGAGCAACGGTGCATCACGGACAGCCTCGCTGAGCAGGGTTTGAATGCAGAAGTGCTCCGCGCCAACAACTTCGCCGAGGCGATGCGACTTCGCGGCGAGTGGCTTCTCAGGCAGCTGGCTTCGGCTCAGAGGGGGCACGCTGCGCGGTAGGGCCAGTTGTGCTCATCGCCCCGGCAGCATCGGGCCACTGAAGATCGAGTCGCCAAAGCCGCTCGAGAGATCGTCTGTTGGCCTAAAACCGTCGTAAGGGACGCACCAGTTTGCACGCGGAGCGTCAACACTGAGCACGCGAAAATCATCAACCTTCGCCGCAATCCACAGCGGGCTTCGGTCGAGACCTAGCCGCTTGCGAAACATGGCAATCAACGACAGCGTCCGCCACGCGTGGTCGTACTCCTGCCGACGCCGCGTCGAGCCGAAGATCAGTCCTGCTACCAAGAGATCATCGGAAGTTCCTCTGCTCTGGCGAATAGCCTGCTCCACCTCGAATGGCTGATGCGGACCATCTGCTTGCAATCGGCGATACATATCCTTCATGCTGTCCTCAGTCGATTGAACGCTTCGTGAATGCGGTGGAACTCCCGTGACGCGAGATTCTGAATGTTCGTCGGCTCTCCAACCAGCCGGTCTGGGTGAAACTGCTTGGCCTTGAATCGAAATGCCTGCGCTATCTCTTCCTGCGACGCAATCGGCTCCAACCCGAGAAGCCAGTGGTCCTTCAAGATCTGGACCTCGTCACGTGTATACGCTCGGAATCGTTCGTCCAAAGCATCAATCGGGGCGCGGGCGCTGGTCCACCAGCGGGCTTCGGTCATGTCCTCGTGGACAGGTCGACGGACCCGGCACTTGCCAAACGCCTCATCCAGCCATTCGTTGCCAGACAACCCGTGAGAAAGAAGATCAGCAAGAAACTCGAGGAGGTACACCGTTGTCGCGGGGAGCCCATCCACCCCGGCCGGAAGTGCATTCGAGCGCAGGTCGGAGGTTCCGATCCAGGCAGCGGCATGGAGAATGCCGCGGCGATGATCGCTCGACAGCGGAGCGAAAGACTCGATCGAGCCAAGCAATCCCGACGGGCCGCGCGCGTCCCATGATGCAAGGGCTCGATCGAGATTTGCAGCGGCTCTGGCAGGTTCTCGGTCCTTGAGCGCAAGGGACAGCAAGTCGCGCATCTCAAAGCGACTCAGGGGGCCATCGCAGCGAGCCACCCAGCACAGCACCATGAAGACGCGCTCTCCGAGCTCCATACGCCGCCCTCCTTTGCCGAACGCTTGTACCCAAGTACAAGGAACAGCCAGACGAGTAGTGTATCGGTGGTCAAAGTGAAAGGAAGAAGGATCTCGATGAACGCGCCTGCTCATGACTTTCTCACGCTGGTCGGGGTAACAGAGTGCTCGATGTGCTCCCATCGGATCACTGCGCCTGAGTTCACCGACCGCTTGCGAGATCAGATCGCGCAACACGCCCCGTTTGCGTCGCAATTGAGCCGTGACGTCCATGACGTCGCTCTCATGGGGCAACGGGGCTATCTAAAGAGCGGATGTGACCCTCTGAATTCTCCAGGCGAAGCGTTGATGGCGCTGGTGCAGCCGTTGCCGCCCGCGATCCTCATCGGCTTGAGAGATTGGACCAATTCGATTCGGGAGCGCTCAGGCCCAGGGGCGATGATTCCAGCGGTCGCCATGGCCAACCGACTGGACGCGCTCCTGAACTCAATGGCCCTAGCTGATGCAGGAGGCAGTCGATCTGAGGCACCTAGCGCGGTGGTCGACACTGGCTCGCTGGCAGAGGAAGATCTTGACGAGCCCATTTCTCCCGAGTTTGCGGCAGCGCTCGGTCTCGTGGAAGTGGACGATGACGATGACGATCGCGATCCGATTGAGGGAGATTCTCGCATTGAGCTTTCCCCAGACCCTGAAAGCCCTGGCTCCCCCGCCGAAGGCCCACTCTCGCTCCCTGAGGATGGAAAGCCGCGATACGTGATCCAGTCGGCAATTCAGGAGGAGACCTTTGAGCAGATGTGCCTGAGACTCAAGCGCGAGGGCACGCACGAACTGGCTCAGGAAGACTCGGTTGATCTCGATCCGCCCAAGGTCATGGCTCCCGCCGAAAGTCCTTCGATCACCGAACCTGAGATGCCACCCGTTGGCCTGGAGCCCAGCCGCGAGCCGGAGGCAATCGGATTTGCACCCGGCCAGGACGACTCGCCTTCCCTTCAGGCGTCGCCGGAGGATCTGGCCGCGATTGACCGATCCATCCGCGAGACGCTGGAGCGCGAACTCGGCGGAGTGGATGTCGCCCCCGATGCCATCGATCTTGGCGAACCCTTGATGGAGCTCGACCTCGGCGACGAACTTGAACTGGAACTTGATGACGCGACGGACGGCGACCTGCTGGACGGCGGCCCAGCGTCACCCTGACGACGGGTCCATCCGCACCACACGCTCGCCAGGCAAAGCGCATCGGGGTCGGCCGTGGCGCTCACTGCCCCCGCTGACCAGCCAGAGCAGGCGACATCGGCATGGCACGGTGCGTGGGCCATCGGCATCCGTGAAGTACACCAGCCCGTCGACAAGATGACGCCGAGCGTTCACCCACGCGATGGCAGGATCGAAGTCCGTTCCGCAGCCACCCTGCAACTCCGGAGCCGCGCCGCGATAGAGCTCGGTGTGACGGACCGCATCATCGGCGTGGATGAGCGTGACCATGGTGCCGGTGCGCCAGATCCTGTCCACCTCCCGCATGAACCGCGCCAGCTGGTCTGCATCGATCGACCCGCTCGTGTCGATGGCCACCGCCACGTGGCTCAACGATCGGACACGCACACCAGGCACGCGACCATAGCGCTTCGATGCTCGCTTGAGCGTCGTGCCAAGCCGCGTACGCCGGCTTCGCCCGCTGAAGACATGCAACACACGCCGCCAATCCACCGGAGCTTCGACGGACGGATCAGCAGCTTCCACTGCGCGCCGGAGTGCCTGCGGCAGACGAGCCATGCCGCTGCTGCCGAGGGTTCGCGCGCTTCGTGACACCAATTCACCCACGGCCGACGTCGCAAGCGCGGGGTCGACATCCGCCCACGCCTCGCACCCGGCACCAGACATGCTTGCAGCGGACTCGGCAGCGTCTTCCGCAGCGGGCTGGAGCAGCCGCTCGAAGTACCAGTCGACCGTCTGGAAGGCGAGCTGATCAGGCCCATCGAGGAGGCCGGGCGTCGCAACATGCAGTGCGCCCGGCGGAAGCTCCTCCATGCCGACCAGGCAATTCACGGCGAGGTCCGCCGCCACGTTGAATCGTTGCTTGTCGCTGAACGCGTGGTGGCGCACCAAGTGCCCAAGCACGACGTGCAGCACTTCATGCTGAAGGACACCCTGCCGGTGACGATCGCTGGCGAGACGATCCAACCAGAATGACGGGTTGACCAGGAGGCAAATGCGACCCTCGCGCATGGACACAGCCGCCGTCTCGACGTCGCCAGTCACCTGACGCTTCATGCCCATCAGCACATGGGCGTGGAACGGTTGCTTCAGGAGCAGTGCCGCGATGGCCCGGCCGATGGATGCCTGTGCCTCAGCCGATCGATCCATGGCTTCAGGCTCGAAGGGCGAGGCGATCCACTTGGCTCAAGAATCGAAGATGCTCGATGTCCCGCGCGGCAAGCCAGGCCATCCTCACGACCTCGCGTGGCAGTCGATCCCACATCAGGAAGGCCACCAGGTTCTCTCGGGCGCGTGCATCAAGAGGTGCCGAACGCGTTCGCGCGTGGGCGAGCAGGCGCTCGACCAGGACCGAGAGGTGATCGACCTTCGGCGTGCCAGACTCATCGAAGGCCAGCCTCGAGAGGCGAGGAAGCACCTCGACCGTCAGGTCTCCCGCGAGCAGGTCATGCGGCGAGGGCAACTGCGCCAGCGAAGAGTTGCAGTACCCGACGAAGGCGACGGCAGCCTCGCGCTCGATGCAACTGTGTGCAAGCAGGTTGACCAAGGCCGCATGCTGGGAGACATCACCGATGCCTCGGAGATGCTCGAAGAGGAAGGTCAGGCTTCGGGGAGTGGTGCGGCCCTTGCCGACCAGTTCGGGATACGCCAGCACGAACGAGATCCCTCGCGCGTCGACACCGGCGCGTTCGGCCCAGGTCGCCCACGCCGGTGCCTGGAACTCCATGGTGCAGTGCATCATGCGCGTCAGCAAGGCCTGGTCCATGGGCGTCACCGAGAAGTCACCCCCGTCAGGATTGGCCGTGAGCATGATCTGCCAGCCCTGCGGCAGGTGCCAATTGAACATCCGGCGATCCTGAAGGAGCTGCATGATGCCACGCAAGATGCGATCGTCGGCGCGGTTCACGTCGTCCAGCAGCAGGATGCCCTCGCCACCGAGGCGATGCATGCGCTGGGCCCACTCCGGCATCACGTACAGCGTGACATCGTCATGCGGGTCGTCGGGCGTGCCTCCGTCATGCACCCTCGGCATGCCAGTGATGTCGCCCATCTCCTCGAACTGCGCCGGATTGATCTGGAGGAAACCCAACCTGTGCTCAGCCGCGAAGTCGCGAATCGACTGGGTCTTCCCGATCCCCGGGAGCCCCCAGACGCACAGCGGAATCGGCTGATGGCCCCGCGAGATCGACTGGCGATTCGTGGCGAAGACCAGGTCCAGAAGCTGCCGATACTCGGTGCCACTCACATGAGGGCCATGAAAGATCATGAGTTCACTCCTCCGAAACGGGTAGGTTCATCACTCATCGGGCGCACAGTACCTGACGCGCCCCTTGCCGATTCGAGCCAGCACCGATCGACTCTCGGCATCAAGGGGTGCATCACGGGTGATCGCAATCTCGCTCAGGTCCGAGCACGCCAGGATCGACGCGGGAATGGACCGGATCGGCACGCCTCGAAGATTGATCGAGAACAGCGAACGGCAGCCGCCAATCCAGTCGGGGAGGGCTTCGAGCTTTGAGCCTGCTGCCTCAAGGGTCTCGAGTTCTTGCAGACCGGTCCTGCCGTTCGGCAAGGACCTGATGGGGCAGCCTGCGATGCTCAGCCGCTCGAGAGGCAAGCCAAGCAACGCGCTCGGCAGGGTGCTGACCTTCGTGTCATTGAGCAGCAGGTGCTTCAGCCCACGTGCACTGGACATCGACTCTGGGAGCGATACGACTCCGGAACCCATCAGGTCGAGGGTTTCGAGGCGAGCTCCCCATCGATCGGTCAAAGGCCCTTGAAGTCGCGTCAGGGCGGGTGAATCGCAGGCGATCGTCTCCATCAGATCATTCGCCAGCAGCTCGGCCGGCAATTCCTCCAAGCGTGATCCGGACAGGTGAAGTTCGCGCAGCTCAGGCAACGAGCTCAACCAAGCCGGGAGTCGAACGCCCCCAAAACTCGAGAGCCACAGGCCAATGACATCGAATCGGGCGATCCAATGCGGCAGCGTGACGTGCCCTGCTGCATCAAGCATCACCTGGATCCAGCGAGAACTCTGGACCATGGATGACTCGTCGAGCTCCGGGCCGTCATCGTGAGGTGGCACCACCCCCTGCATGCTGACGCGAAGGACAAGCAAATGAGACCGGCGATCCTCGAGCGTCTCGGGGCGGTCCTTACCGGTGCTCTCAGCGTCTTGATCGAGGTCGACCGGCTCTTCGGACTCTTCGGCACCAAACACGACGAACTGATCATGATCCTCATCAGTGAAGTCCTCGACACCGTCATCATTGGCATCGTGATCACCGACATCAGCATCTGCTTCCTCGACGATCACATCGTCTCCATCGGCATCATCATGTGCGTCGCTTGGTTCTTTGGCTTCGACGCCACGGATCTCGATGTCGCCCCGAAGCCCTTGGATCAACTCAAGGTCATACAGCATGAACAGTTCGCCAGGGATCGTCTCCAACTGTGCTCCCTCGAGATCAAGCGTCTTCAGCGAACCGAGTTCCGACACTCTTGCGGGTATCGAACGCAGCGTGGATGGCAAGATCAGCTGTTCCAGTTCACAACGATCATTGCCAAACGCGGGGAACTCGATGACCAATGTTCCTGAAAGGTCATATGTGGTCTGCCAATTGATCTCGGGTGCCGTGCGCAAGGGGTTGCGCGCAAGCAGAAGCGTCTTCGGCATGTCGATGCATCCTCGTGCATCGATGGTGTGGATCGCATTGTCGCTCAAGTCGATCCGCTCGATCTTGGGCAACTCGTCGAATTCGCCCTCGACGGTGGTGATGCGGTTCCCCGAGAAATCGATCTTCCGAAGCGTCATGGGGCCGATGAACGGCTCGGGCAATCCACCCCAGCGCAGGGTGCTGAGGCCGCAGTTCCGCATGCGGAGCCGTTCCAATCGCGGAAACGACGTACCTCGCATCACCGATGCCGGCAATTCCCCCATCGGCACATCCGCGAGGTCGAGGGACCACAGGGGCGAACCTCGCACACCGTCAAACGAGATCGGGCGGCGCATGCTCTCGATGGAGAGCGTTCCCGACCTTGAGTCAAGCTCCCAGTCCGGCGGCGTCTCGCCGCGCGCGAGCGAGTCAAACGCGTGAGCTGCAAGCCAGCACACGACGTCATCTGGAAGTTCCGGGCAATCCCGGATCTCCATCACCGTGAAGTATCCAGAGCTGGGTGCCGCGGGACGCAACCCACTCACTTCCCCCGGGATCATCGAACACTGCGCGAGCTCGACTCGCAGCACGAAGGATGTGGGTGCGATCAGGCGGCTCTCTCCCGCCTTCATGCCCTCGTCGGGGTCATCCTCCTGGAACTCCTCTGTCTCCTCAAGGCGCAGCTCGTTCGCGTGGACGAGCCCGTCATGGGCTGCCTGGAGGATGGCAGCAGCGCCACCGGCGAGGTTCCTGATGGTGAGGCTCTCCCACCACGCCGGTTCAAACCAGGCAAGCAAGGTGGCGAGGCCTGACTCGCTCAGGCTGGAAGCACCTCCCTCGATGCAGATGTGTGCCTTGCGATGCGTGATGGAATGATGGGCAACGCCGGCCCAGGAGTGCTCTGCAGGGACAGTGCCGGCGGCTGCGTGCAGCATCCAGGTTTCCAAGAAGACAGACTGGGCACCCCCGCGAGCATCATGGTCAGCCAATGCCTTGAGCAGGCTTGCCGGATCGGTTGAACGCAGCACGCTGCGGATCCACTTCGCGTTCGAGTCATCCGGATCCGGTTCATCCCAGAGGCGCTGCGTGAGCGCCCCCGCCATTCGGGCATCCGTGACCAGCCGCCTCATCACATCGAAGAACAATCGCGCGTGGCCGCTGTCGGAAACCATGTGGTCGATGATCTCGCATGGTTCGATGAGCAGGCAGGCCTGGGACGCCTGCAAGGCGTGCAGCTCCCGTCCAACATGTCCCATGACTCCCGGCCATGAGGCCAGCGCATCGAGGAGTGCAAGCACGGTCGGAAGAAACTCATCATCGCGGAGGCGCATGACGGTCTCGATCATCACGGCGGCCAGCCACGGCGTGCCGACCAAGCCGAGGGCCCGGGCCTTGGCCAGACCAAGTTCGATCGAGGCTGGCTCGTCGCTCCGGAGCGCTTGCAACACCTCGCGCACCTCTGGCTGGCCAAGCATGGAATCCATGATTGGCCGAAGTGATTCGAGCGACCTGACCTCGCGCCACGGGCCAGTACCACGCCGAACACGATCAAACGGGCTCAACTCGCCCCGCCGCGCCATGGACAGCACCTCATCCGACTGCATGCCGGGCCGAACGGTCTCATGGAGGCGCCAGAGTGCAATCGTCCCGGTCTGCTGCGTCATGCGAAGATCTCCTCAGCAGACGCTACCGCCCCTCGATCATGGGCGGTCGCTCTGGGATGCGAAGGACCCGACGATCGCGGAGCGCACCACGACGAATTCGGATGGGCGTCACAACGGTCAGTCCTCGAGCAGAAACCCGAGCGAGCATGAGGGGGCGACTGATTCCAGAATCCTGTATCATTGTTTCCTTGCAGAACTTCAGCGGGTTCCGCCGAACCACCGAACAACACTCCGAGTTGGAGGATCCATGTACGGAAAGCAGACCGAACGCGCCATCGGAGCC
>Ga0169931_10006341_pt1 | contig 17877 bp, 19 predicted proteins | sample Kivu_15m_20L_FD_129675 | JGI IMG/M metagenome (GOLD analysis project Ga0169931, IMG submission 129675) | Freshwater microbial communities from Lake Kivu, Western Province, Rwanda to study Microbial Dark Matter (Phase II) - Kivu_15m_20L... | ecosystem: Environmental > Aquatic > Freshwater > Lake...
CCCACATCATTGTTGCGGAGCATTCGTACGAGATCCTCGCGAGCGTATTCGTCGTTCGACGATCCGAGCGACCCCGACGGCCCGTTCCCTGCCAATCCGACCCTGCCAATCCGACCCTGCCAATCCGACCCTGCCAATCCGACCCTGCCAAACCGACCCTGCCAAACCGACCCCCACCCGAACACGGGCACCCAATGAATCGACCGGTCGCGAGACAGAATGCCGGAATGCACCGCGCCCTGGTCCGCCGCCCGAGTCCCCGCCTCGCCGAGGGAGTCGTCACCCACATCGAGCGCTCGTCGATCGACCTCGACCGGGCTCGGCGCCAATGGGACGGCTACGTGTCGGCGATGGAGTCGAACGGGTGGCCGACGGTCGAGGTGCCACCCGCCGATCACTGTCCCGACGGCGTGTTCATCGAGGACGCCGTGGTGATGTTCGGACGAACCGCGGTGCTCACGCATCCGGGACACGAAGTCCGTCGTGCCGAGGTGAACGGAGTCGGTCCGCTGCTGGAGTCCATCGGTTACCGGGTCGAGTCGGTGGGAACCGACGGAACCCTCGATGGAGGTGACGTGCTCAAGGTGAACGAGACCGTGTACGTGGGACTCGGCGGACGCACCGACGAAGTGGGGATCTCCCGACTCGCCACCATCGTCGAGCCATTGGGGTATCGGGTCCGGGCGATTCCGGTCACCAAGGTGCTCCACCTCAAGTCGGCCGTCACGGCACTCCCCGACGGAACCGTCATCGGCTGGGAACCGGTGGTCGACGACCCCTCCCTCTTCGATCGCTTCGAGTCGATGCCCGAAGAGCCGGGGGCCCACGTGGTGCTGCTCGCCGACGACGTCCTGCTCATGTCATCGGCCGCACCGCGCAGCGCCCGGCTCCTCCGCGATCGTGGCCACCGGGTGGTCGAGGTCGACATCTCCGAGTTCGAGAAACTCGAGGGATGCGTCACCTGTCTGTCGGTTCGGCTGCGCGCCTGAACCCCTCCCGGGGTCGTCGACCCGCTACTCGCGCGTCGCCCGACGAGCCGCCAGTCGCTCGATGTACGCCCTCTGCGCCTCCCGGCTCTCGGCATCGTGCAATGCGAAGACGAGGGCGTCGGCATCGCCAACGCTGCGACCCGTCCCGACGATCTCCTCGGTGACCGCGTTGACCTGTTGCTTCGTCGTGCGCAGCGCGTAGAGGGGCTTGATGGCCAGTTCGCCGGCCACGGCGTCCACGTGCTCCCTCAGAGCGTCGTCGGGAACGTGTCCGTTCAGGAATCCGATCCGGGTCGCCTCGTCGGACCCGAAGGGCCGACACAACAGCACCAACTCCTTCGTTCGGGCCGGTCCGATCTCGCGCACGAGGCGCGGAACACCTCCCCACGCCAACGGAATGCCAAGATCGACCTCCGGAATCGAGAAACGGGCGCTGGAGGCCGCGAATCGCAGATCGCACGCGGAGGTCAACACGACTCCCCCGCCGACGCAGTTGCCGTGAATCATCGCGATGGTGATCTGCGGGACGTTCGTCAGGGCCTCGGCGGCTCGCCGTCCCAGATCGGCGCCGTCACGTGACGAACCACCCGACACCGACGATGTGAAGTCGTCGAGATCGAAGCCGGCCGAGAACGAGCTGCCCGCTCCGTCGAGAATCACCACTCGCACGTCACCACGGGTCTGCAACCAGTTGCAGCAGTCCACCACCTCGGCCAACAACCGAGCCGAGAGCGCGTTCAATCGTTCGGGTCGACTCAGGGTGACGCGCGCGATTCGACCCTCGACCGATCCCGATCCCTCGATCGCCACGCGCAGAGTCTCGAAGGGGGGCGCGGCACCGACCATCACGACAGTCCAGCACACTCGGCCGGGATCGACGAAGAGTCCCGACGAACAGCTCCGGCGAAGAGTCCCGGCGAAGACTTGGTCAGAGGAACCGACGGACGGCCTGGATACGGCCGCTCGACGGGAGGTTCGACACTCGAACGGTGTTGCCGGTGTTCGGCGCCTCGATCCACTGAGTGGCGGAGATCGCCACACCCACGTGACTGATTTGCGTCTTGTTGTTGGTCGAGAAGGTGAACACCAGATCTCCGGGGCGGATCGGTTCGTTCCGCCAGTCGACGGCGACGCCGAGCTTGGATTGCTCGAGGCTCTGGTGCGGCAACGAGATACCCACCTGGCGATAGGCCGCCCGAGTGAGACCCGAACAGTCGTACGTGGCCGGTCCCGCCGTGGCGAAGGCGTACGGCTTGCCCACCTGGGCCCGGGCGAAGTCGATCACCTTGGTCACGCGAGCATCGGATGCCGCGTCCCCCGAATTGCCCGACGTCGCGGGCGCGGCCGACGCTCCCGACGGTTTGGCTCCCGCCGGCAAACTGATGATCTGGCCGGGCACGATCACCGACGCCGCGGTGAATCCGTTGACCTTCAGCAGGTCCTGCAGGCGCACGCCGACCTTCGATGCGATGCGACTCAACGAATCGTTGCGAATCACCGTGTACGTGAGCCCCGGCGACGTCGAACCACTCGACGAGACCACGGATGCTCCCGACGCGCCGGCCGAGGCCGAGCCCATCGAGGCCGAGCCCATCGAGGGTGAGGCCGCCGGGATCACCGTCGACGCTCCATCCGGAAGCTTGATGCTCTGACCGGGCACGATCACCGACGCCGACGTGAATCCGTTCACCATCAGAAGATCCCGGAGGCGCACGCCCACCCGCGAAGCGATGCGACTCAACGAATCGTTGCGAATCACCGTGTACGTGAGACCCTGCGACCAGGAGGCGGTCGACGTTCGGGCCTCGCCCGAACCGGACGACTGGTTCGACGAGCCGGAGTTGGAGGCCCTCTCCTCCGCGAGCGCGCCGGGAGTGCCGACGAGTCCCGCGACGGTCGCGGAGCACAACGACATCAACACCGCCCTCTTCAATCGACGCATGCTCCGCTTCACGGGTTCAGGTATCGGAGACCCCCGGTCGAGCCTTGAGAGGTTCCCCGGGATTGCCCCCTGAGCAGGGATGACTCCGGTTCCGCTCCCGGTCACCCCGGCCGGGTGACCCACCCGAGCGGCTCACCCGGCGATACTGACGCGGTGAGGGTGATCGCCGGCATGAGCGACCGCGTGCCGCTCGAGGAGACGGCGGCCTACGCGCGGCGGGTCGAGTCGATGGGCTTCGACGTTCTGCACGTTCCCGAGACGGTTCACGACTCGATGCAGGTCTCCCTGCTCGCCTTGCTCGCCACCGACCGTCTACGCGTGCAGACCAGCCTCACCCTCGCGTTTCCTCGGAGCCCGATGCTCCTCGCGTTGCAGGCTTGGGATCTGGCCCGTCTGGGCGGTCGATTCGATCTCGGACTCGGAACACAGATCAAGCAGAACATCGAAGGCCGCTTCGGCGTTCCCTGGCACGATCCGATCAGGTGGATGAACGACTACGTCGAGACCGTGCGAGCCATCTGGCGATCGTTCAGCGACGGATCCAAGCTGGACGTCCGGACCGACTCCTATCGCCTGGATCGACTCCAGCCGTTCTTCGTGCCCGAACCCGTCGAACGACCGCCTCTCATCTGGCTGGGTGGAGTTCGTCCGCGGGCCGTCGAACTCGCCGCTCGACTGGCCGACGGATACGTGACGCATCCGACCAACTCCCATCCCGAGTATCTGCGGCAGGTGGTCGAACCGGCCCTCGTCACCGCCGGACGATCCCCGATCGTCGACGTCGCCATACCGTTCGCCACCGGCCGCACCGAGTCCGACGTCGAGACGTCCCGACTTCGCCAGCGAGGCGTGCTGGCGTTCCTGTTGTCGACTCCGGCCTACTCGTCGACCATCGAACTCTTCGGCTGGCACGAACTCGGACCCGAATTGCGTCGCATCATCCGCTCCGGCGACTGGTCGGCCCTCCCGTCCGCCATCGACGACGAACAGTTCCACACGCTCGTTCCATCGGGAACGTGGAGCCGGCTGCCGGCGATCATCGACGCGTGGTACGGCAATCTCGCCGACGGCGTGCTGTTGCAGCCTCCCGACGATCCGCGATTCGACGACGAATTCGCCGAGATCGTCGCGGAGATCCGGCTCTCACCCGGTCGAACGCGCTGATTCGGATCGGTCTCCCGCAGCGATGACCACGGCAACGCCGACCATGATCACCGGAAGGGCGATCAACATGTTCGCCGACGGGGTCTCGTCGGCGAACAGGAACCCGAGCAACACGGCGATCAACGGATTCACGTACGCGTAACTCATCGCCAGCGACGGCCTCACGTTGGCGATGAGATGCGTGAAGGCCGAGAAGGCGACGATCGAACCGAAGATCGTCAGATACGCAACCGCGAAGACGCTCCGACCGGACACCGCTTCCATCGTCTCCCCGCGCACGCGACCAACCACCAGGAACACCACCGCCGCGGCGGCCATCTCGACGCCCGTCGTGTGCGCACCGGACGGCATCGCGATCCGACGACTGAGAGCGGAACCGAAACTCCAGCTCAACGAAGCGAAGAAGACGAGCAACACCCCTCCGAACGAACCCGACAAACCATCGTCGGCGACCAACACCGACACTCCGACCAGACCGATCACCATGCCGAACCACTCGCGTCGTCGCGGCCACTCACGCCAGAGACCACCCCACATCGACATCATCAGGGGCTGGATCGCGATGATCGTCGCCACCAGACCGGTGTCCACTCCCCAGTCCTCGGCGAGCGTCACCGAACCCAACCCGCCCACCAGCAATAGAACACCGATGAAGGAGGAGTTCCGAACCTCGGCTCGGGTCGGCCTGGCCGCCGAGCTCCGGGAGGCCCACCACAAGATGACGATCGATGCCACCACGAAACGAATTCCCTGCATCGTGTACGGCGGGATCGTCTCGATCGCGATCTCGATCCCGAGGTAGGTCGAACCCCAGATCAGCCACACCGCCGCGACCGCTGCCACGATCGTCCCGTCGGTGGTTCGTTGCGCCCCCGATACCGTACGACTCGTGGACGCCGCCGACCGAGTCCCTTCCGGTGGCACGTTGTGCGTCATCGGCGACTTCGCGTGGGACGTGCTGATCCGCACGAACTCGGAACTGCTGCGGGGCGGCGACACCTTCGGCGAGGTGATGCTCACTCCCGGTGGATCCGCCGCCAACGTCGCGGTGTGGGCGAGTCGGTGCGGACAGACGACGTCGTTCATCGGCAAGATCGGCCGCGACCGTTTCGGACAACTCGCCATCGAGGACCTCGATCGAGAGGGCGTTTCGGCGCATCTGGTGGAGACCGACGCTCATTCGACGGGTTCGGTGGCGGTGTTCGTCGACCACACAGGCCAGCGATCCATGGTGTCGGGCCACGGAGCCGACTTCTATCTCATGTCGTCGGAACTTCCCCACGACTCGATCGCGCGCTCGACGCACGTGCACCTGACGGCGTGGTCGTTCTTCACCGACCCTCCACGGTCGGCCGCCCGACGCGCCGCGCGCATCGCCAAGGAATCCGGCTCCACGCTGTCGTTCGATCCCGGGTCGTTCCAGATGATCCAGGAGATGGGAGTCGCCAACTTCACCGGCGCGTGCAGCGATCTCGACTTCGACATCGTCCTGCCCAACAAGGAGGAGGGTCGGGTGCTCACCGGATGCACCGATCCCGACGACATCGTGGTCGAGTTGGTGAAGATGTTTCCCGGAGCACTGGTGGTCCTGAAACTCGACGCCGACGGCGCACTGGTCCACGGCCCAGACGACACCGTCCGTGTTCCGCCGGCCACCGATCGACTGGTCGATGCGACCGGCGCCGGTGATTCCTTCGCCGGCGCCTTCCTCGCCCACTGGCTGAAGTCCGCCGATCCGGTTGGTGCGGCTCGCTACGCGACCGACGTCTCGGCCTGGGTGATCCAACACGTGGGTGCGCGCCCGACTCCCGACGCTCGACTGCGCACCCTCCTCGCCACCCGCTGATTCGATCCGGACGTCGGGGCTTCGACGCCGTGTACCCTCGGCGCGGGAGGCACCCATGAGCAAGATTCGACACATCGTCCTGTTCCGCTGGAAAGAGGGCGTCGACGACGCGCACGTCGCGCGCACCATCGCGGCGTTGCGCGAGATGCCCGAGAAGGTCCCGGTGATCCGTTCGTACTCGTTCGGTCCGAACGTCGGGATCAACCCGGGCACCTACGACTTCGGTGTCACCGCCGAGTTCGACTCGGTCGAGGACTACGTCGTGTACCGCGACCATCCGCACCACAAGCAGTTCATCGCCACGCACACCGCCGACTGGGTCACCGACCGCGCGTCGATCCAGTTGGCGATCCAGTAGGAGTCGGCAACCCCGTGGATCTCGGAATCAGCGGCCGTCGAGCCCTCGTCACCGGAGGATCGAGCGGTCTGGGTCTGGCCACCGCGCGGGCACTCGCCGCCAACGGAGTCTCCGTCGTCGTGTCATCGCGTTCCGCCGAACGCTTGGCCGCCGCCGTGGGCACGATCTCGCCCACGGACGGAGCCCGCGTGATCCCGATCGCGGCCGACGTCTCGGATCCGGAACGAGTCGACGAACTGGTCGCGGCCTCCGAGTCCGCACTGGGGGGCATCGACATCCTCGTCGCCAACGCCGGAGGACCACCGCCAGGCAATTTCGAGTCCACACCGTTCGAGGCCTACGACGGCGCCCTGCGGCTCAACCTTCTTTCGACCGTCGCCATGTGCCGCGCCGTGGTACCCGGCATGAAGGAACGCGGCTGGGGACGCATCGTCGCCATCACCTCGTCGTCGGTGCGCGAACCGATCGATCGACTCATCCTGTCGAACACCGCTCGTGCCGGAGTCACCGGCTTCCTGAAGACCGTGGCTCGCGAGGTGGCTCGGCACGGAATCACCGTGAACTCGCTACAGCCCGGGTTGCACCTCACCGATCGATTGGCATCGCTCTATCCCGATCCGAGCACGGTGGCCGCATCGATTCCGGCTGGTCGTCTCGGGGATCCCGACGACTTCGGCAACGTGGCGGCGTTCCTGTGCTCGGAGCACGCCAAGTTCGTGACCGGAGTGGCTCTGCCACTCGACGGAGGCGCCCTGCACGGTTTGCAGTGATCGCTGGCCAGTCGGTCCTCAGGCTCGGGTCGCGGCGGCCGATTCGATCACCCGAACCACCTCGTCGGCCGGCGCTCCGGGGCCGAGGACACCGGCGACGCCCACCGCCCGCAACTCCTCGGAGTCCGCGTTCGGAATGATGCCTCCCACCACCACCGGAATGTCGGCGCCCCGCGAACGCAGAGCCTCCACGACCAGTGGCGCCAGTGTCATGTGGGCCCCCGACAGCATCGAGAGTCCGATCACGTCCACGTCCTCGTCGACGGCCGCCGACGCAACCGTCTCGGGAGTCTGGAACAGTCCCGTGTAGATCACCTCGTGACCGGCATCGCGAAGCAGACGGGCGACCACCTTCACTCCGCGATCGTGTCCGTCGAGGCCGACCTTGGCCACCAGAACCCGGAGGCCCCCACTCATATCGTCGGCACCTCGACGTGACGACCGAACACGCCCGCCATGGTGTTCATCATCTCGCCGACCGTCGCGTACACCTGACTGGCGGCGACCAGAGCGGGCATGAGATTGACCTCCGGATCGACGGCATCCTTGGCCAAGCGGTCGAGAGCGTCGGTCACTGAGACATCGTCGCGATCCTGCTTCACCTCGGCCAGACGGCGACGCTGCTTGGTTTCGTCCTCGTTGGTGATGCGCAGGATGTCGAGTGAGTCCTCGTCGTTGCCCTCGAGGAACCGGTTCACGCCGACCACGATGCGCTCGCCCCGGTTGAAGGCTCGTTCTAGTTCGTAGGCCGAGTCGGCGATACGCCCCTGGAACCAGTTCTCCTCGATTCCCGCGATGCAACCCTCGAGCATCGAACCGGAACCCAACGAGTCGATGTGCGCGAAGATGTCCTCGGCGCGCCGTTCCATCTCGTCGGTGAGTTCCTCGACGAACCAGGAACCACCCAGGGGATCCGCGACGTGCGCGACGTTGGTCTCGAAGGCGATCACCTGCTGGGTGCGCAAGGCGATCCTCGCCGCCTTCTCGGTGGGCAGAGCGAGCGCCTCGTCCATCGAATTCGTGTGCAACGACTGCGTTCCACCGAGAACCCCGGCGAGCGCCTCGATCGCCGTCCGGACGATGTTCACCTCGGGCTGCTGGGCAGTGAGGGAGACACCCGCGGTCTGCGTGTGGAAGCGCAACTGCATCGACCGTTCGTTCTCCGCTCCGTAGCGTTCCTTCATCCAACGAGCCCAGATGCGACGGGCCGCACGGTATTTGGCGATCTCCTCGAAGAAGTCGATGTGCGCGTTGAAGAAGAACGACAGACGCGGAGCGAAGGCATCCACCGGAAGTCCGGCGCGTCTCGCCAGTTCGACGTAGGCGAAACCGTTGGCCAACGTGAAGGCGAGCTCCTCGGCGGCGGTGGAGCCGGCCTCGCGAATGTGATAGCCGGAGATGGAGATCGAATGCCACTTCGGCATTTCGGCGGCCGTGAACGCGATGGTGTCGCGAACCAGTCGCATCGACTGACGCGGCGGGAACACGAACTCCTTCTGCGCCTGATACTCCTTCAGGATGTCGTTCTGCAAAGTGCCACCGAGTCGCGCGCGAGGTGTTCCGGCGGCCTCCGCCTGGGCGACGAACATCGCCAACAGAACGGCCGCCGGCGAGTTGATGGTCATGGAGGTCGTGATGCCGCCCAAGTCGATGTCGGCGAACAGGTCGCGCATGTCGGCCAGGGTGTCGACGGCGACACCGCAACGGCCCACCTCGCCGAGCGCCATCGGGTCGTCGGAGTCGAGCCCGAGCAAAGTCGGCATGTCGAACGCGGTGGACAGTCCGTCGCCTCCGGCCCGGATGATCTCCTTGAAGCGAAGGTTGGTGTCGATGGCCGTCCCGAATCCGGCGAACATCCGCATCGTCCAGAGCTTCGAGCGGTACATCGAGGCGTACGGTCCGCGGGTGTACGGATATTGGCCGGGGAAATCGCGGTCCTCGGGTCCGTAAACGGCCTCGAGAGGAATACCGGACATGGTGGTGAAGTTGTCGTCGCGCAGACGCGACTCCTCGTAGGCCTGCTGCCAGAGACGCCGGGGGTTGGTCACACCGTCATTGTGGTCGCGGTTCATGGGATTCCTCCACCCCGGAGGACGGTCCCGGGAGAGCACATTCTGCCGACCCTCCCGGCATTCGGTGCCGGTTGCGGGCCACCCATCGGTACATCACCCCGGCCAACGATCTGATTCCCGGCGCCAACAACACGAGGCCGATCACCTTCCAGAGTCGACCGGCCACCACGAGCAGTCGTCCGACGGCCACCGCACCCGACGACCTCGTCGACCGCCCCTCCACGAATTGGAGCGCTTCGGCGCAGGTCGCCGCGTCCAGACCCAGGTCGGCCAGTCGACCAACCGCGTCGAGCGACTGGTAGGACGCGACTTCCATCCGGCGACCGAAGCGACGATCGATGAACCGGGCACACCGCGTGCAGAACGCGCAGTCTCCGTCGAAGACGACGATCGGCAGGGCTCGACTCACGACTCCGGAATCCTCCCGAGGAGCGGCTGAGCCGCGCGAACCTCCGGGTCGACTCCGCTCTCGAACGGAAACCATCCGTTGCGATCGGGCCAGACCAACTGCACCATGTCCGGTTCGACGCCACCGCGCCACGCCCGGGCGGTGGCGAATCGACCGGCGAGGGCGTCGGCCTCGACGACGACGAGGACGGACCGGAGATCGCCGTCGAACAGTCCGCTCACCACGGTGTCGATCGGGATCGTCACGCCGGCCGAAAGCTGGTCGGCGATCAACTCCAGGATCCCGCTCGCACCCGACGGTTTCATTCCCAGCACCACCACGTCGGGGAAACCGAACGCCTCGGGAAATCCGATGCTGTAGACGGATCCCGGCTCGAGTTCGACGGCCCACCCGCGGGTTTCGATCATCCACTCGATCTTCTCCGCGTGCGGGATCTTGAAGTTCGGCAGCCCTCCTGCCGGGGCCGGGTCGTGGGTCACGCCCCACAGAGTGCCACGGATCGGCTGGCAGAATCCCCTCGTGCTTCGTCCTCGTTGGATCGCGTTCCACGTCGCCTGCCTGCTCGGCGTGATCGCCATGGTGAATCTCTCGCTCTGGCAGTTCTCCCGACTCGACGAACGCCGCGACTTCAATCGCCGGGTCACCGAACGATCGCAACTGGATCCCGTCGACGTGATCGGACTCGACTTCGGCGACTCCGATCTGCGGGAAGCGGTCACGGCGACCGTCGTCGACGAGCTCGATTGGCGAGCCATCGGAGCGGTCGGCACGTACGACGCCGACGAGCAGATCGTGGTCGTGAACCGCAGTCAGAACGGTGTCGCCGGAGCCAACGTCGTGACGCCGCTCGTGCTGGCCGACGGTCGGGCCATCGCCGTAGTACGAGGCTTCATTCCACTCTCGATCGTCGACTCTCCCCCGCCGCCGCCGTCCGGTGAGGTCCGTCTGGTCGGAACGCTCCGTCGATCCGAATCCCGTCGAACCGGACAACCGGCCGATGTCGATGGTGACGCCGAGCAGTTGCTGCGACTCGACCTGGCCAGACTCCAGGAGCAGGTGCCGGCCGAACTGCTACCGATGTACGTGATCCTCGCAGCATCGGAACCCGCCGACAGCGATCTGCTCGCGACGGTCGTTCCCCCCGATCGGTCGGAAGGTTCGCATCTGTCGTACGCCGTTCAGTGGTTGATCTTCGCCGTCGCGGTGATCGTGGGTTGGGTGCTCGCGGTTCAGCGTTCGAGACGCTCCATGCGACGGAAGAGTTCCACGACGTCGGGCCCCTGACGAGAAGGCTCGAGCGACCGGTACACGGCCTCGACGTTCACCGCGAGGCGACCGAACTCCCCCCATCGCACGTAATCCGCCCGCGACATGCTCATCTCGCGGGCGATGTCGCGGGCGGCCTCGAAGGCGTCGACGCCGGAAGCGTGCCGACTCGTGGCGGCCGCGTCGACGAACTCGAGATAGTCGCGAACGGCGACGATCCCGTCCTTGTCGGTCACCGGTCCGTGACCGGGCACCACCGTCTCGACGTCGAGTCCGAGCATCAGGTCGCAGGCGGCGATCCAGTTGGCGAGCGGGCCCGCCCAGACGATGGGTGTCCCGCCCACGAACAGCACGTCACCGGCGAAGATGGTTCGTGCATCGGGGACGTGAACGACGACATCGCCTCGGGTGTGCGCCGGTCCCACCTCGATCAACTCCACCACCCGTCCACCGACCTCGATCTCGAGACGCCCGTCGAACGTGCGGTCCGGAAGACGCGGCACGATGTCGTCGAAACGGAAGTCGCCGAAGAATCCACGGAAGAGTTCCCCGATCTCTCCGGGAGCGGCATTGAGTGCCGCGAGCATGGCCGGGGGCACCTCGGTCATCTCCTTGGCGGACGCGGTGGAGGCGATGATCTCCGCTCCGTCGACCAATTGGTTTCCGTAGCAATGGTCACCGTTGGCGTGGGTGTTGACGAGCGATCGAATCGGCGAACCGAGCGAGAACCGCTCGAAGGCCTCGAGCATCTCGGCGGTCAGTCGCAGATCGAACAGGGTGTCGACCAGCAGCGACGCCCCGTCGCCCACCACCAGACCGGCATTGCTCCAGCCCCAACCACCGTCGGGTTGCAGGTAGGCCAGACAGCCCTCCCCCAGTTCGTGGGCTCCCTTGCGATAGGCCACCGCCGGCGACGTCATGCCCCGAGAGTAGATGCCGCGGCGTCCGCACGGTGCTTGACACAGAACACCTGTTCGGTGTACACCCCGAGGGTGGCGAATCGACAGAGGTCCCTCGACGAGAGCGGAATCCCGCTCGTCGACGTCACCTTCTGCGTGATCGACCTCGAGACCACGGGAGGCTCGTCCGATACCGACCGGATCACCGAGATCGGTGCAGTGAAGTACCGGGGAGGCGAATGCGTCGGCACGTTCCAGACGCTCGTGAATCCCGGGTGCGCCATTCCTCCCTTCATCACCATCCTCACGGGCATCACCGAGGCCATGGTGCTGCCCGCTCCTCGGATCGAAGCAGTCCTGCCGTCGCTCGAACACTTCATCGGCGACGCCGTGATCGTGGCGCACAACGCTCGCTTCGACGTCGGCTTCCTGAACGCGGCCTTGATCCGCGCCGATCGTGATCCGCTCGGCAACCGCGTCCTCGACACGGTTCCGCTCGCCCGGCGACTGGTGCGCGACGAGGTACCCGACTGCAAACTCGGAACCCTCGCATCCCGACTCCGACTCGCCCACCAACCGTCGCACCGCGCCCTCGACGACGCCCTGGCGACGGGCGACCTGTTGCACTTCCTGATCGAACGCGCCTCCGGATTCGGCGTGATGGGTTTGGACGATCTCGTCGGTCTGCCCCGCCTCGACACCCACCCGTTGGCGGCGAAGCTGAAACTCACCGAATCGCTTCCCCGGGGACCAGGGGTGTACCTCTTCACCGGAACCGGCGGAGAGGTTCTCTATGTCGGCAAGGCGAGCAATCTTCGCCAGAGGGTCCGCAGTTACTTCAGCACGGGCGAGACCAGACGAAAGATCGGTGCGCTGCTCCGGCAGACATCGGACATCCATCACATCTCGACACCCGACGCGTTCACCGCATCGATTCTCGAACGCCGACTGATCGCCCGGTTGGTTCCCCACTACAACCGCGCCGGAACAACCGTCGACAAGTACTGCTACGTCCGGCTCACCACCGACGAGGAGTGGCCTCGCCTCGTGATCACCAAGAATCCCGGCCCAAAGGGACTCTTCATCGGTCCGCTCTCGAGCCGGACCGCGGCTCGAATGGTCATCGACGCCATCGAATCGGTGGTTCCGCTCCGACGGTGCACGGTGCGCATGGGCCGCAATTACTCCGCGCCGGCCGACGCCGCGGTCTGTTCCGCGGCCCAACTCGGTGTGGCGCACTGCCCGTGTTCCGGACGAGCCGACAAGGCCGAGTACGACCTCGTCGTGGAGCGCATCGTCGACGCCATCGTGCGATCTCCCGAAGGATTGGTCGAGCATCTCCACGATCGGATCATCGCTCTCGCCGCCTCGCAACGTTTCGAGGAGGCCGCCGAGATGCGCGACCGAACCACGGCACTGCTCGCCGCCCTCACCCGTCAGCGGATGTCCGACGACCTCCGGCGAGCCGGACGGTTGGTGGTCACGCACGACGGTGTGCGCCACGTGATCGAAAACGGAGTCTTGATCGACGTCGAACGTGACGGACTCCTCTTCCAGCCGCTCGATGGTCTCCGCATCGATCTCGGCGGTTTGCTCGATCCTCCCGAATCGTCACCGCATCCCCTGCCCCTCGGTCGGGCGGAAGCCGACGAGGTCCACGCCGTCGCGCGACATCTCGCGGAGACATCGGGACTCGTCGTCGAATCGTGCTCCGGCGAGTGGTCGAGCCCGCTGCCGCGAGTTCCCGAGTTGCGCCGACTCGACCTCAGCGCCAGCGCGCCCCGATCGAGTCGATTCGCAGGTCGAGAACTCGACCGGGTGGCAGTTCATCGCTGATCCGGGCCAGTTCGATTTCGTCGGACACCACCGCGGCAACCGTGGGACCACTGCCCGAGAGCCAGGCGGCGTCGGCACCGGAGGCGAGCATCCGCGCCATCGCCGCGGCCGACTCGGGATTGCTCGCCAGACGAACGGGCTGATGCAGTCGATCCTTGGTCGCTTCCCTCATCGCGGCTCGATCGCCGCGGCCGAGGGCGTCGACGAGCAACGCGGTGCGGGCGATGTTGAACACGGCGTCGACGCGACCCACCTCGATGGGCAATTCGGCACGGCTCCCGTCGGTCGAGGTTCGGAACGAGGGCACCCACGTGACGATGCGCAGGCCCGGCGCCGGATCGATGCGTCGGGCGATCACCCGTCCGTCGTCGAATGCCGTGATGACGACGCCGCCGAGCAGGCTCGCCGCCACGTTGTCAGCGTGACCCTCGAGGTTCGCCGCCAGGTCGAGAATCGTCGAACGGCGGGTCACGAGGACGTCCTCGCCCGGGTGCACGTCGCGCAAGGCGAGTGCGATCGCGCCCACCCGAACCGCCCCGGAGAAACCGAGGCCGCGCCCCGACGGGATCGACGATCGCACCGCGACGTCACCGGAACCCCCTGTCTCGCGATGCGCGATCGATGCCGGATGTCGCTTCGACACGACCTCGAACCCGTCGGCGACCGGTCGGTCGGGTTCGATCACGTCGATCTCGGCGTGGAGATCCAGCGCCATACCGAGCACGTCGAACCCGGGACCGAGGTTGGCGCTCGAGGCTGGAACGACGATCACGGGGGCGGGCCGTTCAGGAGTCGAGTTCGGCCGCCGACCGGGACTCGCGAACCAGATCGTCGAGCACCCGCGCCGCCGCACCCGAGTCGATGGAGTCGGCCGCGCGCGCGATGCCCTCGGAAAGGTCGGTGGCGACTCCGGACACCACCAATCCGGCACCCGCATTCAGCAACACGATGTTCCGATGCGCGCCGGCGTCGCCGGCGAGAACCCGGCGCACCGCTTCGGCATTGTGCTCCGGTGTACCCCCGCGCAACTCGTCGGCAATCGCGGGAGCGAGACCGAGCGACACCGGATCGACGTCGAAAGCGCGAACACGTCCACCCATCAACTCGAGGACCGTCGACGATCCGGTGGTTGTGAGTTCGTCGAGACCGTTGCCGTGCACGACCCACGACGCGGTGGAGCCATGGAGTCGCAACGAAGCGAGCATGCGCTCGGCGACGGTCGGGTCGGCCACTCCGATCACCTGACGACGCACCCTCGCCGGGTTGGCCATCGGACCGAGAAGGTTGAACACGGTGGGCACACCGACCTCGCGACGGGCCGGTGCCGCGAATCGGAACGCCGGGTGGAATCGAGGCGCGAGACAAAAGCCCATTCCCGTCCGGTCGAGGCATCGTCGAACGCCCGACGGCGAGAGTTCGACGGCGACACCGAGGGCTTCGAGGACGTCCGCCGTCCCGCACTGCGACGACGATGCGCGAGCTCCGTGCTTGCACACCGGCACACCCGCCCCCGCGACGACCAGTGCCGACATCGTGCTGACGTTGATCGAGTGGCTCCGGTCGCCTCCGGTTCCGACGATGTCCACCGCCCGGTCACGCAGATCGTCGTCGAGGGGAACGAGAAGAGCCGCGTCCAGCACCGCATCGAGCAATCCGCTCAGTTCCTCGGGTGTTTCTCCCTTGGCGCGCAGCGCGATGATGAAGCCGATCAACTGCGCGGGGGTGGCCCGATCGGACAGGATCGCGGCCATCGCCGCGCGAGCCTCGAGGGACGACAGGTCGTCGCGATCGAGCAATCGACCGATGAGCGCCGGCCAGCCCCCGAAACCCTCCAAATCCACCCGATCAGGCAAATCCACCCCGTCAGGCTACGGGGGAACGTCGGCGACGCTGCCGGTTCAGGCGGTGCGACGCCGCTGGCGCACGATGCGCCGCCGTTCGCGCTCGGTGGTTCCGCCCCACACGCCCACCTTCTCACGACTCGCGAGGGCGTGCTCCAGACACGCGACTCGAACCGGACACTCGGCGCAGATTGCTTTGGCTTCGTCGGCTTCCTCGTCGGTCTCCGGGAAGAAGACCTCCGGGTCGAGACCCCGACACGCCCCCAGTTCGCGCCAGACGTTGCGCACCACTAGATCACTCACGACTACCCCCGGGCCCCGACCTTAGAAGCCCACCGGGGGTCTTGGAAAGAGGCAATTTGCAGGGAAAGAACGACTCGAACAGCCGTCCGGCCCGGGCTCAGCCGTGCAAGTCGACGAGGAGTTCGGCGATGGTTCCGGGCAGGAGTTCGGCTTCCTCGAGGTACGCCGGCAGGTCGCAACGCACCGAGACCGAACCGGTCGCGAGAGCGCGAATCTGCTCCGGCGAGAACTGGAAGTGGAGATAGTGGACCGCCGAGGTGGTGTCGGCCCGCGTCAACTGCGACTCGTGCTGGGCCTCGGGAGCCGACCGCACCTCCGAACCATCGGAGAGTCGCAACACGATGGCGCGCTCGATACCCACCAGACGGGGGAACCACTCGCGCATCGCCGAGTCGCTGTTGAGCTCGATGAAGAGCGTCGCACACAAGCGGCCGGCCTCGGGGATCATGGGGTTGTAGATGTCGAGTTCGATCTGGATCTCCTCGTCGGTGGCGAGACGTTCGACCCTGGCCATCTCCTGGATCTGCGACCGGATGGTGTCGCGGTTCTCGAACACCATCGACACGAACGTTCCGAGGTGAACCCGGCGTCGTTCCTTGAGGGCGATGATCCGTTCGCGAAACCCGGCTCGATCGCGTTCGTAGGCGCGTACGTCGAGAATGTCGTCGAGAGTCAACTTGCTCACTTTGCTTCCTCCGGAATTCCGTACGCGCGGGCCACGAGTTGCAGGGGATGCAGCGGCTCGCGACCGGTCTGTTCGTTGATGGCGGTGTTGGCCAGGTGGCAATCCCCGGTCACCACGTCACCGCCGGCGGCGATGACTTCGTCGCCCAACTTCTTGCCGATCGGCATCGACAACTCGGCGTTCTCGGCCCGCAGACCCCACATGCCGTCGATGCCCGAACATTGCTGAACCAACTTGATCTTCGCTCCGGTGAGCTTCATCAGATCGCGGCTCTTCAGACCGATGTTCTGGGCTCGCAGGTGACACGGCGTGTGGTAGGTGATCGTTTCGGGAACGTCACCGGGGAACTCGGTGTCGAGACTCGTCCCCTCGGCCTTGTGGATCTTGATGAGGTACTCGGCGGCATCGAACGTGTGCTCGGCCACCAACTGGGCGTCCGGTCCGCCGATGTAGTCGACGTAGTCCTTCTTCAGGACGTAGCCACAGGTCGGCTGGGGCACGACGATGTCGTTGCCCTTGCGCACGGTCTCGGCAAGAGCCGCGACGTTCTCGGCGGCCACCTTCTTGAACTGGTCGATGTCACCGCTGTGCAGGAACGGCGCGCCGCAGCACTTCGTGGTGTCGGCCAGGGTGCACTCGATGCCGTTGCGTTCGTAGACCTTCACCAGGTCGTGACCGATCTCGGGCGCCTGATACTCGACGAGGCACGTGGGGAACACCGCGACGCGTCCCTGACGCTTGCCGAGGCGCAACTTGGGTCGCCGCTTGAACCAGGTGGTGAAGCGCTGGCGCGCGAACGGAGGGAGCAGACGCTGGCTCGACACCCCGGCCGTCTTCTCGATGAGTTTGCGAACGGGCGAGCCGACCTTGGCGCCCATCATCTTGTTGACCACCGGCGTGGCGGTGGCCACCTTGCCGAGTAGGTCGGTGCGCCCCATCACGTCGGTCGTCAGTCGGTCGCGCAACGACACCTGCTTGGTGGTGTGTCGCATCGCATCGGCGCGAAGCATGAGTCGCGGGAAGTCGAGCTCCCACTCGCTCTGGCCGGGGATGTACGGGCAGTTGATGTAACAGAGCTTGCACTGGAAGCACTCGTCGATGACCTGATCCTGTTGGGCCGGCGTCAGCTTGCCCGCGTCCTGATCGTCGTGCCGATCGACGAAGTCGAACAGGGTCGGGAACGCGGTGCAGTACTTGAAGCACAGGCGGCATCCGTGACACAGGTCGTACACGCGCGTCAATTCGTCGCGGACGTCCTTTTCGTCGAGGTACTTCGGATGGTTCGGGTCGTAGGTGATGGTCATGTCGGCCGCCGAGGGGGAGGGTGCCGTGGCACCGGGCGTACTGGAATTCCGGGCGGTCGCGACGACCGCTGGTATGGATGACTCGAGTCACCGAGCCGCGGTGTCGCCCCTCCGGGGAGTGACGACACCGCGACGGATTCGGTGCTTCTGGTCCGGCTGGATCAGTCCGGCTGGATCAGTCCGGCTGGATCAG
>Ga0169931_10006342_pt1 | contig 17876 bp, 30 predicted proteins | sample Kivu_15m_20L_FD_129675 | JGI IMG/M metagenome (GOLD analysis project Ga0169931, IMG submission 129675) | Freshwater microbial communities from Lake Kivu, Western Province, Rwanda to study Microbial Dark Matter (Phase II) - Kivu_15m_20L... | ecosystem: Environmental > Aquatic > Freshwater > Lake...
GACAACACCAAACTCACCATCGAACTAATCGCTCCAATCGCCATGGAAGAAGGCTTACGCTTCGCCATCCGCGAAGGTGGCAGAACAGTAGGTGCTGGTGTAGTAAGTAAGGTAATTAAATAGGGATAAATCATGAAAAATAAAGAAAGTATAAAAATTACATTAGAATCTTTCGATCATTTTGTTCTAAACAAAGCAATGAATGAAATCATTATTACAGTTAGAAGAACTGGTGCAACAATCAAGGGGCCAATCCCGCTTCCAACCAAGATTCAAAAATTTTGCGTTACCAGAAGCCCGCATGTTGACAAAGATTCTCGTGAACAATATGAAATTAGATCTTCAAAAAGATTACTAATCATTATGCCAACAACACAAACTGTTGACGCCCTAATGAAACTAAATTTATCTGCGGGTGTAAACATTAAAATTGCTTTAAATCAAAAATAAATAAAATGTTAGAACTAATTGCAAAAAAAGTCGGAATGACTCATCAATATAAAAATAACGGAGTTTCTGTCCCTCTTACAATGATTAAATTTTATGACAATAAAATTATAACCATAAAAGAAAATAGTGATTCTAATGTTGCTCAGATTGCTTTTGAGAAAACCGATAACAAAAAAAATCTTAACAAATCAGTTATTGGTCTCTATGAAAAATTACAACAACCGATTCACAAAAAACTTAAAACATCAAACATTAAAAAGAAGACCGAGGTTAAAGTAGGTGATTCTTTCGAAATTTCTCAAATTTTAAAAGTTGGAGATAAAATTTCAATACGTGGTTTAACTTCAGGAAAAGGATTCGCTGGTGTAATGAAGCGTTGGAACTTTTCTGGTCTTGAAGCCTCACATGGTGTATCAGTTTCTCACAGATCTCATGGCTCAACAGGACAAAGACAAGACCCCGGCAAAACCTTCAGGGGGAAAAAAATGGCTGGTCACATGGGAGTTGAATTTGTAACAGTTAAAAATTTACAAGTTGAATATATTGATGCAGATCAATCAGTCATAGCGGTAAAAGGATGTATACCGGGCAAAAACGGCTCAGACATAGTAATTAAATTTAATAATATCTAAATATGGATTCTAAAAATATTAAAGAAATTGATTTTCTAAATAGCAAAATTTCTAATAAAAAAATTGACCTTAATTCCGATATTGAAATTGAAGCAAAGAGAAATATTGCATATGTTATTAGATGGCAACTCGCAAGAAATAGAGCAGGTTCAGCCAAAACAAAAACAATGGCAGAAATTTCAGGAACAACTGCAAAGCCATGGAAACAAAAAGGGACAGGTCGGGCCAGACAAGGTAGCAAACGCTCTGTTCAGTTTGTTGGTGGTAGAACATGTCATGGACCTATGCCGAGATCATTCGATTTTTCAATTCCTAAAAAAATTGCTAAAATTGCAAAAGTTGATGCAATTAGACACAAAATAAATGAAGATAAAATCTATATTTACAACGATATTGATAATATTTTAAAAACTTCACAGATTTCAAAAATTTTAAAATCAAATAATATTAAAAGTGTTCTAATAATCCACAATGATAACTCTAAAATCATAGAATCAGCACGCAACATTAAAAACTTGAAATTAGTTAATCATAAAGCATTGAATGCGCTTGATATTATCAACTATGATTACCTATTAGTAGAAAATAATGTGTTTTCAAATAAAATTTTAGGAGAAATAAAATAATGTCTTCATATATTAATTACGATAAAATATACGGTTTAGTTTATACTGAAAAATCAAACAAACTATCTGCAAATGGAAAATACAGCTTTAAAGTTGATAAAAAAACCACTAAATGCGAAATTAAAACATTAATCAAAAAAATTTTTAGTGTTGATGTTGAAAAAGTTAACATAGTAAACACCAAAGAGAAAACTAAAAGATTTAAAGGTATATTAGGTAGCAAAAAGTCTTACAAAAAAGCAATTGTAACCTTAAAAGAGAATCAAACAATAAATTTTGGATCATAAAATGGGACTTAAAAATTATAAATCAGTAACACCTACCATGAGACAATATGTCTCTATAGACAAATCTGGACTTTGGAAAGGATCTCCACTTAAAATTCTTACAAAAAAATCCTCAGAAAAATCTGGTAGAAATAACATAGGGCATATTACAGTAAGACACAAATCCGCTGGTCACAAAAAATCATATAGAGTAATCGACTTTAAACGCGATAAATATGATATTGAGGCAAAGGTTGAAAGGATTGAATATGACCCAAACAGAACTTCCTTTATAGCACTTTTAAAATATGAGGATGGTATTTATTCATATATTATTGCTCCAAATAAACTAAGTGTAGGTGACGCAGTAACATCATCAAGAAATTTAATCGATGTTAAAATTGGGAATGCTATGCCGTTATCAGTCATTCCAATTGGATCAACTATTCATAACATTGAAATTAAACCTGGAAGTGGCGGTGTAATATCTAGATCAGCTGGAAATTCATCACAACTCGTTGGTAAAGATGGGGGATATGCTCTTGTTAAAATGCAGTCGGGCGAAATCAGACTATTTTCATTGAATTGCATGGCTACAATTGGAAGTGTATCCAATCCAGATAATAAAAATGCTACAATTGGAAAAGCTGGAAGGTCAAGATGGCTAGGCATCAGACCGACAGTTAGAGGTGTTGCCATGAACCCTGTAGACCACCCACATGGTGGCGGTGAAGGAAAAACATCTGGTGGTAGACATCCTGTTTCGCCAACTGGAAAACCAACAAAAGGTAAAATAACTAGAAAACGCAATAATAATACAAACAGGTTCATAATTAAATCAAGGAGGGCTAAATAATGCCAAGATCATCAAAAAAACCACCATTTGTAGATGGATTTTTGCTTAAAAAAGCAAAAGAATATTCCACATCTTCAAAAAAGCAGATCATTAAAACATGGTCTAGAAGATCAACAATTTTACCACAATTTGTGGGAATTAATTTTGCCGTTCATAATGGCAAGAAATTTGTTTCAGTTTCGGTAACCGAAGGAATGGTTGGGCACAAATTTGGAGAATTTGCACCAACAAGAACTTTCTATGGTCACAGCGGAGAAAAAAAAGTTACTAAAGATTAAATTATATGAACGAAAATATCGCAACAGCATCACAAAAAGCTATAAAATCTAGTCCAGTAAAAGTAATGAGAATTACTAAAAATATAACTGGACTTAAAGTTTCAAAGGCATTAACATTATTATCATTCTCTAAACTCAAATTAGCATCTACCATTAGATCAATTGTTTTTTCAGCAATGTCAAATGCAGAAAATAACCACAATATGGATGTTGATAATTTATACATTAAAGAAATTAATGTAGGCAGAGCTTTTGCACTAAAAAGATTTTCAGCTCGAGGAAGAGGTAAATCAAGTAGAATTCTTAAAACATATAGCAATATTTCGGTAATACTTTCCGAAAAAATTGCTGATGAAGTTAACAATAAAAAAATTAAAGAGGAAAAATAAATGGGTCAAAAAGTAAATCCAGTTGGATTCAGATTATTAAACAATAAAAATTGGGAATCTGTTTGGTATGATAACAAAAACTATTCTAAAAAACTAATTAATGATGTTGTAATTAGAAAATTTATTCTCAAAAACTACTCTCATTGCGGAATTGGATCAGTAGTAATTGAAAGACCATCTGATAAAATAAATTTAGTAATTAAAACATCAAAACCGGGAGTTTTAATTGGAAAAAAGGGTCTTGATATCGAAAAAATTAATCAGTCAGTTGAAAAAATTGCTGGCTCAAAAGTTGAAGTTAAAATTGTTGAAATTGACAAACCCGATCTAAATTCATCACTAGTTGCACAATCAATTGCAAAGCAACTAGAAGGAAGAGCAGCTTTCAAAAAGGTTATGAAAAAAGCAATGCAATCAGCCATGAAATTTGGCGCTCTTGGAATCAAAGTTAGTTGCGCTGGTCGTCTAGGTGGAGCAGAAATTGCTAGAACCGAATGGTACAAAGAGGGATCAGTTCCTCTTCATACCCTAAGATGCAATATTGATTACGCTACAGCCAATGCTTATACTGGATATGGCGTAATTGGCGTTAAAGTATGGATTTATAAAGGCTTTGTTGAAAAAAAGAAAATTTCAACATTATAAAATTAATATAAAATAAAAATGTTAGTACCTGCAAAAACGAAATATAGAAAGTCACATAAGGGTGGGAAAAAAATATTAGGTGTTTCAGCCGTTGGAAATACCCTAAAATTTGGTTCATTTGGACTTAAAGCACTTGAACCTTCTAAATTAAATTCAAAACAAATTGAATCTGCAAGAAAAGTAATTACTCGCTACATGAAAAGAGCTGGAAAATTATGGATTATGGTATTTCCTCACACCCCAGTCACTCGCAAACCAGCTGAAGTAAGGATGGGTAGCGGTAAGGGAAATGTCGAATATTATATCGCTAAAATCAAACCGGGTAGAATAATATTTGAAATCGATGGAATCGACAATGAATCAGCCACTAATGCTCTTATGAAGGCTGCTTCAAAACTTCCTTTTAAATCTAAAATTGTAAATAATATTTAAAATGACTACAACAGAAAAAAAATCAATTATTGCTAATGTTGGAAAACTAAAGAGCGATATTTTAAAAATTAAAATTAAAAAAACATCTGGAGATCAAATTGATATCAAAGAAATCAAGAAATTAAAAAAAGAAGTCGCCAGATTATTAACAAAACTTAATTCATCTAAATAAATATGAAGGCAAAAATAGTTAAAGTAATTGATGAGAAAACTGTTAAAGCAGTATCGACTACTTATAAAAAACATGAAAAATACGGAAAATTCATTACTACCAGCAAAAATTTTATGGTTGATAGTAATAATAAAAAAGTAGAAGTTGGTCAAGAGATCGAAATAATCAATTCAAGACCAGTTTCTAAAACCAAAAAATGGAAAATTAAATAATATATGATACAAATGCAATCAAATCTTGTTGTGGCAGATAATTCAGGAGCCAAAACTGCAAGATGTATAAAAGTTTTAGGTGGATCTAACCACATGATTACTGAAATTGGTGATGTAATAGTTGTTTCAATTACTTCTGTATCTCCTAATTCTAAAATAAAAAAAGGTCAAGTAGCAAAAGCCGTGATCGTTAGAACTAAAAACAAAATTGTTAGACCAGACGGAAGTTTTGTTAAATTTGATGATAACGCCGTGGTTTTGGTTGACAAAGAAAATGAACCGCTTGGCTCAAGGGTTTTCGGACCAGTTTCAAGAGAAGTTAGACAAAAAAACTTTCTCAAAATTGCATCATTAGCATCGGAGGTACTATAATGTCAAACAAATTTAAAAAAGGTGATAATGTCATCGTAATCACAGGTTCCAACAAAGGAAAAACTGGAAAAATTTTAAAAATTCTTAAAGATAAAGTTTTGGTTGAAGGTGTTAATCTTTGCACAATACATAAAAAACCAAGTTCTCAACAACCGGGACAGATCATTAAACAAGAAAAAATGATTCATATCTCCAACATCTCTCATGTTGAAGATGGAAAAGCAGTTAAAATTAAATTTGTGATCGTTAAAGGAGATAATAATAAAAAATTCTCTAATAAAGATCGTGTATCCAAAAAAACAAGTAAAAAAATAGACTAATAATGAGTACTTTAACCGAAAAATTATACAAAGATTCAATTCCTGATCTTAAGAAAAAATTTTCTTATAAGAATGAAATGGCTATACCAAAAATCACAATGGTTAGCCTTAATATTGGAATCAAAGCTGTAGATAGCGATAACAAATTACTTAGCTACATGCTTAATCAACTTTCTATTATATCTGGACAAAAAGCAGTATTAACAAAATCCAAAAAAGCAATTTCAACTTTCAAACTAAGAAAAGATTTGCCAATTGGATGTCGCGTAACACTACGAGGAAAAAAAATGTATGAGTTTCTAGATAAACTAGTTAATATTGCCTTACCAAGAATTCGTGATTTTAGAGGTCTATCAGCAAAAGGCTTTAACAAAAGTAATCACTATAGCTTTGGCATTAAAGAGCACAATATTTTTCTCGAGGTTGATCTCGACAATATTGTTAAAATATTTGGCATGAATATAACCGTATGTTCTAATGCAAAAACCAAGGAAGAAGCTCTTTTTCTTCTAAAAAAAATAAACTTTCCAATTAAATAAATATGGCAAAAAAATCATTAAAACGCAGAAATAACAATCGAGTAAAAAAATCTGAACTGCATCAAGCAAAAAGATTGAAACTTAAATCAACATTAGCAGATTCATCTTTACCGTTTTCTGAAAGGTTAGTAGCTCAAATAAAATTATCAGAAATGCCAAGAGATGGCGCAAAGATTAGAGTTCGCAATAGATGCGCTCTTACTGGAAGACCAAGAGGAAATCTTAGAAAGTTCGGCTTATCTCGTATCGCGGTCAGGGAATTAGTGTCATGGGGACAAATTCCGGGTTTAATTAAATCAAGTTGGTAATATTTATGTCATTTAATCATCCAGTATCAGATATTGTTGCAATCATTAAAAACGGCTACCTTGCCGATAGAACAACAATTGAGTGTCCATCATCAAAAATTAGAGAAAATATTGTCAAAATTTTGAAAGATGAGGGATATATTCTTAATTATTCTAAAATCAAAAAAGATTCAAAAGAATTTTTAAATATAGTCCTTAAATATCACAATTCTCAGCCGGTAGTATCTTATATTTCAGTTATTTCTAAGCCTGGAAAAAGAGTTTATTGTAATGCCAAAAAAATCCCATTAGTTAAAAATGGTCTTGGAATGTCAGTAATATCAACATCGCAAGGCATAATTAGTGATCACGAAGCAAGAGTTAAAAATCTTGGCGGTGAAATTTTATTAAAAATATTTTAATCAAAAAAATGTCTAGAGTAGGAAAATTACCAATAATAATTCCAGATAACATCAAAATTTCTATTGAAAAAAATCATATAACTTTTGATTCTGGAAAACATAAAAAAACCTACGAAGTAAGCAATGGCTTAATCGTGGAATTTAAAGACAAAATACTTAAATTAACCTCATCCGATAAAAAAGATAGAATTCTTTCATCCAAAATTGGAATGGACAGAAACAATTTAAAAAATATTGTTCAGGGATTTATTTCTCCTTACAAAATTACTCTTGAAATAAATGGAGTAGGTTATAAAGCATCTGTGGATAAAAATTTATTAAACCTAACATTGGGATATAGCCATGATATTTTTTATGGACTTCCGAATGGTATTACTGCTACATTTGAAAAACCGAACCTGATCATTCTAACGGGTGAAGATAAGATTTTGGTTGGTCAAGTGGCGTCTGAAATAATCAACTTCCGACCACCTGAGCCTTATAAAGGCAAGGGAGTAAAAATATTTGGTAAACAAATATTAAGAAAAGAAGGAAAGAAAAAATAAAATATATGCTAAACACTAATCAAAGAAGAAAATTACGAGTTAGAAATAATATCAAAAACAATAATAAAGGTCAAAGAGCTAGAATTGTTGTTACAAGATCTAACAAAAACATTTATGCACAGATAATTGATATCTATGGAAATGTTGTTTTACAAGAATCCAGTGCAAATATTAACGACAAAAAAACTGGAATTGAAAAGGCAAAAATTGTTGGACAAAATTTAGCAAAAAGATGCGCTGACTTTAAAATAGACACTTTAGTTTTTGACAAAGGTGCATATAAATACATAGGCAGAGTAGAAGCTTTAGCAAATGCATGTCGTGAATCAGGTTTAAAATTTTAACTATTAAATAAAATGACTAAACAAAAAAATCAAAAAGAAAAAGCTCCTCAAGAAATTATTGAAAGATTAATTGCGGTGAATAGAGTTTCAAAAACTGTTAAAGGCGGAAAAAATATGTCATTTTCAGTTTTAGTAGTAGTTGGAGATAAAAATGGCAAAGTAGGATTTGGTAAAGGAAACGCAACCGAGGTAACAGATGCTAAAAATAAAGCATTTGAATCTGCCAAAAAAGCAATGATCAAAATCTCCCTTAAAGAAGGAAGAACTATTCACCACGATATTTATCACAGCTTTTGCTCAGCTAAAGTATATTTAAGATCGGCACCAATCGGAACTGGAGTTATTGCTGGTGGTCCAATGCGTGCAATCTTTGAATGCGCTGGAATTAATGATATTGTGGCAAAATCAGTTGGAACCTCAAATCCATACAATATGGTTGGAGCTACATTTGGCGCATTAAAATCACTAACTTCTCCCAAAATTATTGCAGAAAAAAGATCAAAAGAAATTTCTGAAATAGTTAAAAGAAGAAACTTAGCATTGAACAATACCGCCGAAAATAAAAACGAATAAATTTTATGAAATTAGAAAATTATCTAAATAAGGACATTGTTTTAACTCAAGTTAAAAGCAGTTCTAAACTCACTCCGAGACAAAAAAATAACTTAAGAGGATTGGGACTTAAAAAAATTGGTTCAAAATCAAATTTGAAAGCCGATAATTCAATTATTGGCATGATTCAAAAAGTTCAACACATTATAAAAATTTCATAATTATGACATTAACATTAACCAGCTTACCAAAAATTAAAACAAACTCAAAAAAAAGAGTAGGTAGAGGAATAGGATCTAGTAAAGGCAAAACAGCGGGCAGAGGGGTAAAGGGTCAAAAAGCCAGAACTGGACATCACTCGGTCAAAGGATTTGAAGGTGGTCAGACTCCTGTTCACATGAGACTTCCCAAAAAAGGCTTTGTTAACAATTTAAAAGAAATTGTCGAAACTGTCAATTATCGAGACATTGAAAATCTTGCAAAAAACAAGAAAATCGACCCTAAAAACGAAGTTAACAAAAAAGTTTTAGCAGAGTTTGGACTAATAAAATCGGAAAAATCTAAAGTAAAATTAGTATTAAAAAATTTACAACATGATTTATCCATTAAAGTTCTAGTTGATAAATATTCTAAAAACGCGCAAAAATATAGCTAAAAATGAAGAATGATTCAGGCACTGGCTTAAAAAACAAAATATTATTTACCATCTTTATATTGCTAATATATAGATTTGGTACCTTTGTTCCAATACCTGGAATTGATAGCAAAGTATTGGAAAAAATATTTTCTGGGTCAGCTTCAAATATCTTCGGCATGATAAATTTGTTTTCTGGTGGAGCCCTCGAGAGAATGAGTATTTTTGCACTAAATATTATGCCTTACATAACCTCCTCAATCATTATGCAATTATTAACATCTATGCATTCTGGTTTAGAAGCTATGAAAAAAGAAGGTGAGCAAGGCAGAGCAAGAATAAATCAATACACTAGATATCTAACTATTTTTTTATCAATATTTCAAGCAATTGGCGTTTATTACGCCTTATCAAATTCTGACAACAATGCATTTATTTCAGATTCCAACATTTTTTTCTACACAACAGTAGTAAGTCTAGTTGGCGGAACTATAATGCTAATGTGGTTTGGTGAAAAAATCACCTCATCAGGAATTGGAAATGGCATTTCGCTCATAATATTCGTTGGAATCGTTTCATCCCTACCATCATCGATTGTTGAAATGTTTAATTTGTTAAAAAACGGCGCCTATAGCTTTGTAACAATTTTACTTTTCTTCATACTTTTTGCATTAGGAATATTATTGGTTTGTTTCGTCGAAAAATCTCAGAGAAAAATTAAAATTCAATATCCAAATGCCACAATGATGAAAAACTCAGGCATGGCCGATTCTTCTTTTTTACCTCTCAAAATAAATATGTCGGGAGTTATTCCGCCTATATTTGCCAGCTCAGTCTTGATGTTCCCTGTAGCTATAATTCAAGTAACTGGTGCCGAAGGCGATTGGTTAATGGCTATGCTTCAAAGAGGCGGATTAATCTACTCAATTGTTTTTTCGGTACTAATTTTGTTCTTCTCATACTTTTACTCTTCAATTATATTTAATACCGAAGAAGTTGCCAATAATTTAAAAAAAAGCAATTGCTTTATTCTTGGTGTTAGACCCGGCAAAACCACAACCGATTACTTAGACAAAATCATTTCCAGACTTACCTTAATCGGAGCAATATATCTGGTGTTTATATGCGTAATTCCTGAAATATTAGTTACAAAATCATCAATTCCACTCCATATTGGAGGCACTGGAATTCTTATTATGGTTAATGTGGTTATGGATTTAGTAAATCAAATTCAATCAAATTTACTCTCAGGTAAATATGGAAAATCTATGAACAAAAAAAGAAGGGTAAGGGTCCGAGCATGAACTTAATATTTATCGGAGCACCCGGATCTGGAAAAGGAACTCAGGCCCAAATTTTGTCCAAAGAATTTAATATTGAAACCTTATCAACGGGTGATTTGTTAAGAAAAGAGGTTGAAATCAAAAGCGAAATTGGACTTATCGCTGAAGATTTAATGAGGCAGGGAAAATTGGTTGATGATGAAATTGTGATAGAAATGATTAAGAAAAAAATTTCTAGTAATAATAGCATTAAAGGACACATATTTGATGGTTTTCCTAGAAATATTAATCAAGCAATAATGCTTGAGCAAATGCTTACCAACCTTGGAAAAAAAATTGATAAGGTAATAAATTTTGATGTAAGTGAAGAGATTATTATAAAAAGAATATCGGGTCGCATTTCATGTAGAGAATGCGGTTCGGTTTATAATAAATATTACAACCCAACTGCAAAAGAGGGGGTTTGTGATAATTGCGGATCAAATGATTTATATCAAAGGGTGGATGATAACGAAGAAACCGTTAAAAATCGCCTTGAGGTTTTTAAAAAATCAAGTGCTCCGCTCATTGATTTTTATGCAAAAAAAAACTTGCTTGTTACAATTGATGCCTTTAAAATTGTATCCCTAATTTTTGAAGACATTAAACAAGCATTAATAACAACTTAATTGAGGACTTAAAATTGGCTAGAATTTCTGGTATAAACATTCCTAAGGAAAAGCGATTTGTAATAGCTTTAACTTATATTTATGGAATAGGCACAACGACTGCTGAAAAAATTTGTAAAAAATTAAAAATTGATCTTAAACTTAGAACCCATCAAATTGGTGAAGATAAGTTGGCACAGGTTAGATCACTAATTGAAAAGGAATTTCCAGTATTGGAAGGAGACCTTAGAAGAAAAGTTTCATCTGACATTAAAAGATTAATTGATATTGGATGCTATCGTGGCATAAGACATGTGAAAAAACTTCCTGTTAGAGGCCAAAGAACCCATACCAACGCCAAAACTCGTAAGGGTCGCGGTGTTGCAATCGCAAATAAAAAGAAAGCAGTAAAATAAAATAAACATATGACTGAAACTAAAACTGACATAGCTCAAAAAGAAAAAAAGATAAAAAGCTCAAGCAAAAAAAAGAAAAATGTGCTTAACGGTGTTATCCATGTTTTTGCAAGCTTTAATAACACAATTATTTCTATTTCCGAAACCAATGGCAACATAATCTGCTGGTCATCTGCTGGAAAGCATGGATTTAAAGGTTCTAGAAAGGCAACTCCTTATGCTGCACAAGTAGCAACACAATATGCTGTGGGCATTGCCAAAGAATGTGGTTTGCAAAATGCAGTTGTTGAAATTCGAGGTCCTGGAGTCGGCAGAGAAGCATCTCTCAGAGCGATTCAGGCCGCAGGTATTAATGTATCTTTAATCAAAGATATTACATATTTACCTCACAATGGATGCCGTCCAGCCAAAAGCAGACGCGTCTAAAATTATAAATAAATTTCATAATTTAATTTAAAAAACCATGACAATTCTTAAAGAAAATTGGACAACACTCACAAAGCCTTCATCAGTAACTCTTAAGGAAGGATTTAATAATCTTACAAAATCAGTAATAGTTCTGGAACCTTTAGCAAGAGGATATGGAAACACTTTAGGTAATGCCCTGAGAAGAGTTTTATTGTCGTCACTAAACGGGTTTGCAGTTACCTCTATCAAAATAGAAGGTGTTTTACATGAATATAGCGTTGTTGATGGTGTTAAAGAAGATGTTCTTGACATTATAATGAATCTCAAAGGTCTTGCAATTGTCAAGGAAGATCCAAGCCCCACAATCATCAGACTTTCAACAAGCAAAGCTGGTCCAGTATATGCAGGAGCTCTTGAGTTGCCATTTGGTGTCGACATTATTAACAAAGACCACCATATTTGCACTCTAAATAAGGGAGCAAAAATTGATATGGCAATAACCATTGAATATGGAAGAGGCTATTCAGTTGCCAATAATAATTTAAAACCAGACAACTCAATTGGCGCCATTAAGGTTGATTCAGTTTTTAGTCCTGTCAAAAAAGTTTCATACAAGGTTGAAAATGCCAGAGTTGGACAAATTACTGATTTTGACAAACTAACTCTCGAAATCGATACTAACGGCACTATAACCCCTCGCGACGCATTGGCAATATCTGCCAAAATCTTGCAAGATCAGTTTCAATCATTCATTAATTTTGATACCCACAAAGTAGATGTGGAGCCAGTCAAGGAAGTAACAATAGAGCCAGAATTCAATAAAAACTTACTTAAAACTATTGAAGAGCTTGAATTATCTGTCCGCTCCTATAATTGCCTGAAAAATGAAAATATCATTTATGTTGGCGATTTAGTTAGTAAGTCAGAATTGGAAATGTTAAAAACCGCAAATTTCGGAAGAAAATCTTTGAATGAATTAAAAGATAATTTAAAATCAATGGGCTTGACTTTCGGTATGAAACTTCAAAATTGGCCACCAAAAAATATTGAAGAATTACTAAGAATTAAAAATAAAGAATTTTAATAACATATGAAACACAGAATTAAAGGCAGAAAGCTTAACAGAAACAGCTCTCATCGTAAGGCTCTTTTTAGAAATTTATCACTAGCTCTTCTAAAATCTGAAGGCATCAAAACTACATTGCCAAAAGCTAAAGAACTTAGACCGTTCATCGAAAAACTTCTAACAATTGCCAAAACTGATAATATGGCAAATCGAAGATTAGCTCAATCAATCCTTGGAAATGATTTAATTATTGAAAAATTATTCAAAGAAATTGGTCCAAGAATTTCACAAAGAAATGGTGGATACACTAGAATTCTTAAAAACGGCTTTAGAGCAGGTGACAAATCTCCAATGGCTTATATGGAACTAGTTGATAGAGTCGAAATCATACAAGACTCTAAAGAATTAGAAGCTAAACAAAAATAATTAAATACCTATGAAAAAATTATTAGAAAATTTTAATATCGCTCAAGTTGAAAAAGCTAAAGGCACAGCTGGATATAATATCCCAAACTTTAAATCAGGCGACACAGTTAGCATCAAATATAAAATTACCGAAGGCGATACCACTAGAATTCAAGCATTCAATGGCATCGTGATCGCAAGAACAAAATCATCAAGCAATTACAATGCTACATTCACGGTTCGTAAAATCAGCTCTGGAGTCGGTGTTGAAAGAAAATTTAATCTTTATTCGCCACTAATTGCTGGAATCGAAGTTTTGAAACAAGGTGATGTTAGAAGAGCAAAATTATATTATCTTCGTAACCTTACTGGTAAAGCATCAAGAATCAAAGAAAAACTTGATTTTGTTACCGAATCAAACAACGAAGCAAAAGCATAAATTTATAAAAACCCCCATAGTTAATTTTAGAGTTAATTTAGGGGGGTTTTTACTAAAAATTTAAACACCATATATTCTTAAACCAAAAACATCATTTAACAGTTAAATACGCTCGCAACTAAAGCGGTTCCAGCTCCCCGCTTTACGGACTTACATCCCTACAAATATTTATCCTGGAAACCTTAATAAAAACTATTGGTAAAATATGCTCGTAAACCGCAAGCCCAACCCAGCTCCCCCCTTGAGGGGGAGCGGATTCCATCAAATTAACGGAAGTTAATTTGATGGAATCGTGGGGGGTCAGAAAACTTAATTTTAGGAGCGGTGTTTAATTTTTTCAAGAACCATAAGCAATAACTTACAACTTAAAGCGGTCTAATCACCCTCCCTAGGCGGGAGGGTAAAATTTTCTGCAAGAAAATTTTGGGAGGGGGGTTTAATATTTTGTAAAAAATCCAATTTCTTGATTTTAAGAAAAGAGATAAAACTAAAATGAAATTTCAACATAAAAATTAAAAAAATTTCGTGATTTAAGGGAAATTTTATTCTTTCTTTATTAAAAGTTTTATCTTTTTTGGGTGAATAAATTCAAAATCAAGAAATCGCTTTTTAGTTTTTAGAATTTATTTTGGATATTCCTTTAGAACCTTTAAATACTGCTTTTTGCAAAGTTTTTTGACCCCCCACGACTCACAGCTTGCAACTACCGTTGCAAGGTCTGTTCGTCCGCTCCCCCGTAAAGTCGGGGAGCTTAGTACCGCTAGCCTTGAAAGCCTTTCTAGCACAAGAAATTTCATCAAATATTTTTGCTAAATTAATGTATGGGGTTTAAGCCAGTAAAGCGGGGAAGCTTAATTCGCTTGAGTTGCCAGCATATTTTGCAAATATTATTTTAATATTTTTCAGAGAAAAAACTTGGAAAAATAAAATTAAAAAATCATCAAAAAATTTAAATTTCAATTTAAAATAAAAATCTTTATATAAAATTTATAGAATTTTGATTGCAATCGAATTAAACTTTTCAAGCAAAAATTAATTCAATTAAAAAATATTTATGACCAATAACCAAGTGTTGCGACAAATTGTTTTGGGGGCAGGGGCAAGTGCTGGATATCCTTTGGGAAATGATTTGTTAAAATTAATTGCAGGCGACAATCAAAATAGCCTTCTAGGAAAAATTACAAATTACAATCTTCAATTACCCCAAAGCTTAAAACCAATAGATACTAAAAATTCCAAAATTGAATGTATAAAAGATGCAAGTTATTTTATTGAAAAAATTAAAAATTTTGCTGAAAATTTAAATAAAAGTTGTGCAACTAGTATTGATTTTTATACAACTAGAATAGCTGATCAAAAAATGCAAATAGTTGCCAAATCATTGATTGGGGCAATTTTAAATCAATTTAAAACTGATTTAGAGTCATCGTGGTATGGAAACCTATTACCCCTATATTTTCCAGAAGATATTATTTCCAAAACAGCTAATGAAAAATTACAAAGAATTATCGAATTGTCAAAAAATATCAGAATAGTCACATTTAATTATGATTTATCATTAGAAAAATTTTTATTTGAATTTTTAAAAAACAATGTTTTTTTTCACGGCGAAGCGATAGAATTGAATACCGCAAAGGAAACAATCTTTCGAACAATTAATCATGTTTACGGGTCAATTGACGACCCATTTAATTGTGATTTTGATTTAATTGAAGATGCAAATTGTATTAAATTTGATGAAAATAATTTTTATGCCATTGATAATGGAAAAGTTCTTATCGATGCCTATTCTAATCAAGAAAAATATGCGACTAATATTAATTTAATAGAAAATGAAAGAGGTGGAGGCAATTGTAAATTAATTGAATGTTCATATTTATATGTTTTAGGCTTTGGCTTTGATCCAATTAATATTAAAAGAATTGGGATGCACCCAGAAAAATGGGGAATTGATTCAAATGAAGGCGGTTGTTATGTAACAAATTTTGGGGACAATAAAAAAGTAGAAAGATTTTTGTTAAATAATTTAACAAAAAGATTGGATCAAGAATATTATATTCCAATTATTTCTAAAAATACTATCTCGGAGGCTTTAAAATCTGATTTTAGTTTAATGGAAATTGGTGAATATCCTGAATATATATCTAGGACAGTCAACGAAGCTTCGCCATATTTTTTTCTAAAGAAAAATCAATTTTAAAATAAAAAACCTAAACAAATAAGCATTGTTAACCCCAATCAAATTTTGATTGAAAAATAAATAATAAAAAATCTAATTAAAACAAATTTTCTTCAACATAAAATTTAAAATTATGAATTTTTTGACATCAGAATTTTATCAAAAAAAATATCAGCAATCCATCGAAAATCCTGAACAATTTTGGAAAGATGAATCCGCCAGACTCAGCTGGATAAAGCAACCAACCCTTATTAAAAATGCAAAGTTTGATGATAAAATTAACATAAAATGGTTTGAGGATGGTGAGTTAAATCCATGTTATAACTGCGTAGATCGCCATATTGAAGCAGGAAAATCTGCAGATATTGCGATTATTTGGGAAGGCGATGATCCCGACAAATCCTTAAAAATCAGCTATTTGGAGTTAAGAGAGGAGGTTGCAATTTTTGCTAATATTTTAGAAAAAAATCAGATTAAAAAGGGGGATCGCGTTATAATTTATATGCCAATGATTCTACAGGCTTGCTACGCAATATTGGCTTGCGCAAGAATTGGAGCTGTTCATTGTGTAGTTTTTGGCGGCTTTTCATCATCGGCTTTGGCTGACAGAATTAATGATTGCGAACCAAAAATTATTATCACCGCTGACCAAGGAATTCGTGGTGGCAACATTATTCAACTCAAAGAAAATGTAAACCAAGCACAAGAAATTTTAAATTCAAATATAAAAACTCTGATTATTAAAAATATTGGTGAAAAAATTAACTGGCATCAATCAAGAGATATTTGGCTTGAAGATGAAATTAAATTAGTTGAAAAAACTCATGATAATATTGCCAAAATGAATGCCGAAGATCCGCTATTTATTCTTTACACCTCTGGCTCAACTGGCAAGCCTAAAGGCATAGTCCATAGCACTGCAGGATATTTATTATATTGCGCAATCACCTTTGCTTACGCCTTTGATTACAAAAAAAATGAAGTGTTTTGGTGTAGCGCCGATATTGGCTGGATCACTGGCCACTCCTACACAATTTACGGACCGCTTTTAAACGGCGCCACCACTTTAATCTATGAGGGAGTCCCGAATTATCCGACTCCATCGCGTTTTTGGCAAGTCATCGATAAACATCAAGTCAACAGCTTCTACACAGCACCCACAGCCATTCGAGCCTTAATGAGCGAAGGAGATGAATTTGTAAAAACAACCTCAAGAAAATCACTAAGAATTTTGGGATCAGTTGGCGAACCCATAAATCCAGAGGCTTGGCAATGGTATTATCAAATTGTTGGCGATAAAAAATGCAAAATGGTTGACACTTGGTGGCAAACCGAAACGGGCGGACACATGATTTTGCCATTGCCAAACCATATCGAACCAAAACCAAGTATGGCTACTTTACCATTTTTTGGTATCAAGCCAGTTTTATTAAATGATTATGGTGAAGAAATAATTGGTGAAGGCGAGGGTAATTTATGTATCGCTGATTCATGGCCATCAATTGCTCGCTCCATTTTCAAAGATCATCAACGTTTTCAAGAAATTTACTTCCAAAAATTTCCTAATTATTATTTTACTGGCGATGGCGCTAAACGCGACAAGGATGGCTATTATTGTATCACTGGCAGAACCGATGATATTATTAAAGTTTCTGGTCATCGCTTAGGAAGCGCTGAAATTGAGGCGATAATAAATCAGCATCACAAAATATGTGAATCTTCGGCGGTTGGCATTCCTGACTCAATTAAGGGTGAGGTCATTTATATTTTGGCAATTTTAAAAAAAGAATATAAAAAAGAGGAGGAGATTGATGAATTAAAATCCACTTTAAAAAAATTAGTCCGCCAAAAAATTGGAGCCATTGCCACTCCTCAATTTATTGAGTTTGTTGATGATCTTCCAAAAACCAGATCAGGAAAAATAATGCGCAGAATCGTTCGAAAAATTATTTGCGGCGAATTTGAAAATCTCGGCGATTTAAGTACACTTACCAATCCTAGCATCGTCGAAAAATTGATTGAAAAATATAAAAAAACTTAATTAATTTTTTACTCCAAAA
>Ga0169931_10006343_pt1 | contig 17875 bp, 15 predicted proteins | sample Kivu_15m_20L_FD_129675 | JGI IMG/M metagenome (GOLD analysis project Ga0169931, IMG submission 129675) | Freshwater microbial communities from Lake Kivu, Western Province, Rwanda to study Microbial Dark Matter (Phase II) - Kivu_15m_20L... | ecosystem: Environmental > Aquatic > Freshwater > Lake...
AGTACATGTCGGAACGTCACGCATTTGGTCGTCCTATCAACAAATTTCAAGTTTTACGTCATCGTGTGGCGCAGTTGGCTTCTGAAATTGAAGCGACCAAACAATTTGTTTTGTATTGCTCACGCCTAAACAACGATAAAAAATACGCGGTAAAAGAATGTTCAATGGCGAAGTTGTTAGCGACTGAACTTTCCGATAAAGTAATGACCAAATGTTTGCAATTCTTTGGAGGCTACGGGTTTATGGAAGAATATAAAATGGCTCGAATGTTCCGCGACAGTAGAGTAGGAACGATAGGTGGAGGAAGTTCGGAAATCATGCGCGACATCATCGCAAAAATGGTAATCGACGAAGTTTCTTACCAATCAGCGCAGGAAAAAGCGGCGAACGAACCAGCATCAGAAAATTTAGGATTCGACTTCGATAAATTAATTGAAGGAATGAAGCAAAAAGCAGGTGCAGCAAAACCTTTGGGTAGCACTTTGAAATTTGACTTCGGCGGAGAAAGTGTCCTAATCGACGGAACAGGAGAGAAAAACGAAGTAAGCAGAAGTACAGCAGAAGCAGCTTGTAATGTTAGAGTAGCAATTGAGGACTTTTTAGCACTTACCAAAGGCGAACTCAACCCAATGACCGCGTTGATGAACGGTAAAATCGTAATTACGGGTGATATGGGTGTTGCGATGAAATTGCAGAGTTTGTTTTAAGAGTTTTATTGAAACTAAAAAGGTGAAAAAGCAATTTACCGTTGCGGACTTACCTTCATTTAAAAAGTGTAAATCATGCAGAGATGCACAATTGTGTGTTTCTGCATGATAAACACAAAATGATTACAAGGCTCTCTTATACACATATTTAACCTTGGAAATTAAATTCCAACTTCACCCAAATTCAAAAATTTTTCATGTAAAATTGATTTTCTAATTCATTTACGAATTACTTTTGCCCCATCGAATCGCGAAAGTGCTTTCGAAATTTATAAAGAAGAGGTTAGAGACAGGCTCGTTGACCCTCTGGCAACCAACTTTAAGCGCAAGCCTAACCGCAGCGTTGGAAAACCGGTGCCAATTCCTGATTCCGATTTTGGAAGAATATAAAAAGTAGAGAAATGAAAAAATTAAAAGGCACAATTCTTAAAATCTCAAAAACACAAGATTACTTCTTTGGATTTCCAACGCATTGCTGTTGTTGTTGCTGTTGTTGCTAGTCAACTTTCCCGCATCAATCAACAAAATCGTTAACCCAAAATTTAATCATGTCAACCCAAGAAATACAATTTCCTTTCGTCCTCGAATCAGGCGAAAAATTAAACTTAAAACTCGCTTACGCAGTTTTTGGAAAGCTAGAAAGCAAAAATCCAATTGTTTGGGTTTGTCACGCTTTAACGGGTTCTCCAAATGTATTCGATTGGTGGTCAGGCAGTTTTGGGGAAAATAAATTATTTAATGCACAGAACTTCACCATTGTATGTGTGAATATTCCAGGTTCTGCTTACGGTTCTACTTCGCCACTCGATAAAAATGATCAAGATACTATTTGGTTTGATGAATTCCCGATTTTCACCACTAGAGATGTTGCAAACGCTTTCGAATTCTTAAGAATAGAACTAAAAATCAACACAATAAACTGGCTCATTGGTGCTTCTCTCGGCGGACAAATAGCATTAGAATGGGCTTTAATTCAGCAGGAAAAAATCAAGAATTTAGTGCTGATTGCCTCCAATGCTTATCACTCACCTTTTGGCATTGCATTCAATGAAAGTCAGCGTTTAGCCATTAAAGCAGACCCAAGCTTTCAACAAAACCGAATTGATGGAGGAAAAAATGGACTGATGGCAGCAAGGAGTATTGCACTTTTAAGTTACAGAACTTCAAACGCTTATAATCAAACTCAAAAAGAAAAGAATTCCGAAAAAATCAAGGATTTCCGTGCGTCTTCGTATCAAGCTTATCAAGGATGGAAACTTTCCGAACGTTTCAATGCCTATTCTTACTTCCGATTGACTCAAACAATGGACAGTCACAACGTTGCTCGACATAGAACAGAAGTCGAAGAAATGGATAAGGCTTGTTCCCAAGTTCTAAATTCACTGAAAATCAATGCATTTATCATCGGTATTACTTCTGACCTATTGTTTCCCTTGCAAGAACAAGAGTTTTTAGCTAAGCATATCTTGAATGCACAATTATTCACCATTGAATCGGATTACGGTCATGATGCTTTTCTTGTTGAATTTGAACAACTTAATCAAATCTTTAATCAAATTTTAAATAAATAATAAGTAATGAAAAATCAGTTGACTATTGGATTATTCGGTTTCGGTTGTGTGGGAGAAGGACTCTATAAGGTCTTGCACCAATCGGGTTTGCTCAATGCCAAAATAAAGAAAATTGTGATTAAAAACCCTGAAAAACAGCGTTCTATCCCAAAAGACTTTTTCTCTGTAAACGCAGCAACAATTCTCGAAGACGACCAAATAAATCTTGTTGTTGAATTAATAAGTGATGCCGATGCTGCTTATCAAATTGTGAAAGAAGCTTTAAACCGAGGAAAACATGTTGTAACTGCCAATAAAAAAATGTTGGCTTTTCATTTTGAAGAATTAACTCAACTAGCTCAAAAACAAAACGTTTCCTTATTGTATGAAGCTGCTGTTGCGGGTTCAATTCCTGTTATTCGAAATTTAGAGGAGTACTACAACAATGATTCGCTTTCCTCGGTTGAGGGAATTATTAACGGAACAACAAACTACATTCTTACTCAAACGGCAAAAGGGTTGGATTACCAATCTGCGCTTAAAAAAGCACAAGATTTAGGTTTTGCAGAAGCCGATCCAAGCTCAGATGCAGAAGGATTTGACGCAAAATACAAGTTGTTAATCTTGATTAAACACGCATTCGGATTAACTCTTAAACCCGAAAACATCTTTACAATCGGTATATCTAAATTGCAACCTTATGATTTACAACTTGCTCGCGAAAAAGGTTGGAAAATAAAATTAGTTGCCAAAGCGATAAAAATTGATGGAATTTGTTACGGTTACGTTTTGCCTCATTTTGTGGACGATAAACATCCTTTCTACAATGTTTCGGATTCTTTTAATGCCGTATTGATTCAAGCGGCTTTTTCCGATAAACAATTATTTTACGGTAAAGGAGCAGGAAGTTTCCCAACTGCAAGCGCCGTACTTTCCGACGTTTCTGCTTTACTCTATGACTACAGATACGAGTACAGAAAAACCAATAATTCGCCAACAAAATGGGATAAAGATTGCTTACTTAAAGTGTACATTAGTTCAACGAATTATGAAAATTTGAAAGACATTCCGTTTCTTTTGAAGGAGGAAGAATACCGTGGAAAAAGTTTTGCTTACACAACAGGACTAATATCCCTAAGCTCTTTGGAGGAAATACAAAAGATTGAAAATGAACTGTCAATCATTGCTTTAGCAGAAGAAAATGAACTTGAAAATGTTCCAACTGAATTATTAACTGAAGAAAATCAGAAATTATGAAACTGAAATTAAATCGAATTGATGAGCCTTTCGTTTTTGAATTGGCAAATGAAAATGGAGCAACTTGTAAAATTGATGCTAATGAAAAAATAGGTGGAAAAAATCAAGGATTGAATCCCATGCAGTTATTGGCTGGTTCAATTGCAGGGTGTATGTCGATTGATGTTGTCTTAATACTTCAAAAACAACGAATTACACCAAAAACCTATTTCATAGAGTTGAATGCTCAACGAATCGAAGGAACACCCTCGCCTTTCGAAAGCATCGAACTCGCTTTTTATGTAAGTAGTGAAGTTCCACTGAAAAAACTAGAAAAGGCCGTACAATTATCCGCTGAAAAATATTGTTCTGCTGTATTTTCAATTAATCCCAATATTAAACTCACTTATACTTTTCACCACGTAGTATGAGACCAGAAACTATCGCAATTCGGGAACAATACCCACGCACAAATTCACGTGAACACGCTGTGCCTTTGTACATGACTAGCAGTTTTGTGTTCGAAGATGCCGACGACATGGCTGCTCAATTCAACGACGAAAAAGACGGACACATTTATTCCCGATATGCCAATCCGAACGTTGAGGAATTCAATTGGAAAATGGCTAAACTAGAAAATGGTGAGTCTGCTTGGAGTACTGCCTCAGGAATGGCCGCTGTTTTCACCACTTTTGCTGCATTAGTTGAACAAAACCAACACATTGTCGCAAGTAGATCAGTATTTGGTTCAACCCACAAATTACTCACCGAAATCTTCCCGAAATGGGGAATTTCCCACACTTACGTGCATTTCGATGATTATAACGCCTACGAAAGTGCCATCCAAGCGAACACCAAATTGGTTTACATCGAAACGCCATCAAATCCCGGTTTAGATATAATTGATATTCAAAGACTTGCCTCAATTTGCAAGAAAAAAGGCGTTTTACTCGTTGTTGATAATTGCTTTTGTACACCTTTTATTCAACAACCGCTGTCTTTGGGCGCTGATATTTCCATTCACTCTGCCACAAAATACATCGACGGACAAGGAAGATGTTTGGGTGGTTCGATAGTTTCTAGTGCTGCAATCATTGAAAAAATCAAACAATTCGCACGACATTCAGGTCCGGCAATGAGTCCATTTAACGCTTGGATTTTATCTAAATCCTTGGAAACATTGAGTTTGAGGATTGAAAAACACAGTTCAAATGCCCTTGAAATAGCGAAAAGATTGGAAACAATTGATGCCATTGCTCAAGTAAAATATCCTTTTCTTCCCTCCCACCCTGCTTACGAAATTGCGAAAAAACAAATGTATTTAGGTGGTGGCTTAATTTCCTTTGAACTAAAAGCAGGAATCGAAGGTGGAAGACGATTTTTGAATAAGCTGAAACTATTTTCACTTACCGCTAACTTAGGAGACACGCGGAGTATTGCCACACATCCAGCATCCACAACGCACTCAAAATTGTCGGAAGAACAACGTTTACAAGTTGGAATCACTCCTGGTTTAGTTCGCTTATCCATTGGTTTAGAACACATTGAAGATATTTGGGAGGATATCCAACAAGCTCTTGAACCTGGAACAATAAAGCACTAAAGGAGGTTAATGAATTGTACCAACAATACAAACAACGTGAAATTAAAACCTAGTTTAACAATAGAATAAATAGAGATGAAAAGTTTTAGAGATGGAATCGAAAATTTACGATCAACAGGAAGTTTAGCCGTTGTGGAACGCGACATAATTGAACTCGGAAACAAAATCAAAGCCTACCGTAGCGGCGAACTTAACGAAGATAAATTCAAGGCTTTGCGTTTAGCACGAGGCGTTTACGGTCAGCGGCAACAAGGTGTTCAAATGGTTAGAATTAAATTTCCTTTTGGCGCAATAAACCCAGCACAATTAAGGCGAGTCGCGGAAATAAGTGACAAATACACCAACGGTAATTTACATTTAACTACTCGTCAAGATATACAACTACATCACATATCCTTGGAGGACACGCCGCAAATTTGGGAAGAATTAGAACGAGATGAAATCACTCTTAGAGAAGCCTGCGGAAACACGGTTCGCAACGTTACAGCTTCGAGTATGGCAGGAATCGACCCTAATGAACCGTTTGATGTAAGTCCTTATGCTGACCTTGTTTTCCGCTACTTTTTACGTAAACCGTTTTGCCAGGAACTTGGTAGAAAAATCAAAATCGCCTTTAGCGCATCGGAGAAAGACGAAGCCTTCACATTCATTCACGATTTTGGGTTTATTCCAAAACTAAAAGGTGAAGAAAAAGGATTTAAAGTATTGGTTGGTGGAGGTTTGGGAGCACAACCTTTTTTGGCACAAGAAGCCCATTCCTTTCTACCCTTATCCGAATTGATTCCTTTTTTGGAAGCGAGTTTGCGCGTTTTTGATAGGTATGGAGAGCGAAATAGCAGACACAAAGCACGCATAAAATACTTGATTTCAAAAATCGGAGTTCCAGCTTTTTTAGAATTGATTCAAGCAGAAAGAAACGCAACTCAATACACTGAAAATGATTTTGTTCTGCGATCTTTTCCCATCATTGAACCCGATTCCAACTTTGAGAATTGGCGCATTTTTGAAAGTGGAAATTCTGAATACAATTTGTGGCTTAAAACCAATGTAAAACCTCAAAAGCAAAAAGGTTACTTTGCTGTATTTTGTTCCATTCCTTTGGGAAATCTTTCTTCTTCAACAGCAAGGGAATTAGCTGAAATAATGGACAAATTGACACTTCCAGAAGCCCGAATTACGATCGACCAAAGCTTGCAATTGAGAAACGTACACGGAGATTTTTTACCGAAATTATACGATTTATTATCCGAAATCAATCTTTCCGAAACAGGATATGACAGTGTAGCTGATATTACCGCTTGTCCGGGAACAGATACGTGTAATTTGGGTATTTCCAATAGTACCAATGTGTCGCTTGCCATTTCACAATTCATCCGTGAAAAATACCCTCAATTACTTGAAAAAGAAAACTTTAAAATTAAAATTAGCGGTTGTATGAATGCTTGTGGTCAACATGGATTAGCACATTTTGGTTTACACGGAAGTTCTATAAAAACCCCACAAGGAACGGTTCCTGCACTTCAAATTCTTCTAGGTGGCGGAAAATTGAGTGACGGAATTGGCAGACTTGCAGAAAAAGTCATAAAAGTGCCTTCTAAACGCATTTTGCAAGTATTGGACACACTTCTTCAAGATTTTATTGCGCACTCAGAAACATTTGATTTTCACAGCTATTACGACAAAAGAGGAAACAAATATTTTTACGATTTACTAAAACCTCATGCCGATACACAAAACTTAGTTCCAGAAGATTTTATTGATTGGGGACAAGACCAAAAATTTCAAACTGCAATTGGAGTTGGAGAATGTGCTGGAGTTGTAATTGATTTAGTTGGAACGCTTTTCAAAGATGCTTTAGAGAAATTAGAATCTGCCAAAATAGCTTTGGAGGAAAACCATTACGCCGATGCCATTTATTTTGCTTACGCGGCTAATGTTCATTTGGCGAAAAGCGCATTAATCAATGATTCTATTCAATGCAATACCCATCATGGAATTCTGAAAGACTTTAATAATTGGTGTTTGCAACAAACTGATTTTGAATACCAAAATAGAGATTTTTCCACTTTTGTTTTAAGTATTAATCAACAAAAACCTTCACTTGAATTTGCTGAAAACTACCTAACAGAAACCCAACATTGGTTTGCCGCAATTCAAAAACACATTCCTAAACTGAGTAACTTATGAAAAGAAACAAAGTACCAAAAATCACTTTGGTTGGAGCCGGACCAGGTGATCCAGAATTAATCACCATAAAAGGATATAAAGCTTTATCTTCCGCGGATGTGATTCTATATGATGCGCTTGTAAATGAAACTTTATTGCGCGATTTTCAGGATAAAAAATTGATTTTCGTTGGCAAAAGGAAGGGAATTACACCTTTACCACAAAGGGAAATCAATCAGTTAATGGTTAAAAAAGCTATGGAATTTGGGCATGTTGTTCGTTTGAAAGGCGGCGACCCTTTTGTTTTCGGAAGAGGATTTGAAGAAGTGCAATACGCCGCCGCTTTTTCCATTCCCGTTGAAGTAGTTCCGGGTATATCGAGTGCGATTTCAGGACCGGCTTTTGGAGGAATTCCTGTTACCCACAGAGGATTTTCAACCTCCTTTACCGTTATCACCGCAACATGTAGTGAAGGAGTTCCAAACGGAAATCTGAAAAAGTTACCAAGCACGGAAGGAACAATTGTGGTATTGATGGGCTTAGGTTGTTTGGAAAAAATCGCTGAATTATTTCAAGCGGAGGGTAAACAAAATCAGCCTTTCGCAGTTGTTTCTAATGCTAGCCTTCCGAATCAAAAAGTGGTTGTAGGAACGGCAAATACAATTGTTCATCGTGTGCGAGAAGCAAATGTTAAGGCTCCTGCAATTATTGTAATCGGCGAGGTGGTAAAATTGAAAAACAGCGTCATTTTGGAAGAAAAATCTTTTGTACTGAATTGAAAAAATGAATACACTCTTTCCAATCTTCTTGAAAGCAGATCAACTTCATTTCTTAATTATTGGAGGCGGAAAAGTGGGCCTAGAAAAATACAATGCAATTAGAAATCAATCCGTTAAAGCTAAAATTTCAGTGGTTGCCTTTCACTTTATTCCTGAATTTTTAACGCGTTTACAAAGCGATAAAAACGCAAGTTACACCTTAGATTTTGCCAACGAAAAACATTTTACAGGAGTTGATATTGTGATAAGTGCACTTGCAAATAAAGACTGTACCGCTTATATGAGGTCGGTGGCGAAAAATCGCGGATTACTTTTTAATGCTGCGGACCAACCCGAATTTTGTGACTTCTACTTGGGTTCTATTGTTCGAAAAGGGGATTTAAAATTTGCTATTTCAACGAACGGAAAATCTCCAACAATGGCTAAACGTTGGCGAGAAATTTTGGACGAACTTGTACCCGACAACTCCCAACAAACACTTGAAAATCTTGAAAAAATCCGTTCGCAACTCACCTCAGATTTTGAAGAAAAAATTAAGGTTTTGAATGAATTGACCGCTAACTTCGTTGTTCCAAAAAAAATAGAAAATACGTAAAAATGAATAAAACTTTTATCTCACAAGTTTGGCAAAACCATCAAATGGATTACCAACTTCCATCCGCAAAAGATTGCGAACAATTTTTGACTGAATTATTGGGCTTACTCTTTCCTGCTTATTCTGAAAAAAACTATCAATCGCAAGAAGATATTGAAATTCACGTAAGAGAACTTCAAAGCCAATTGTTTCAATTATTACTGATTTCTGGTGTGGAAGATGACCTTGCGGTTAAGGTGAGTAAACAATTTTTTCAAGCGATTCCTTCGGTTTATGCACAACTTTTACTAGATGCAGAAGCAATTGAAGCCGGCGACCCAGCAGCAACCTCCATTCAAGAAGTTTTGAGAGCCTATCCAGGTTTTTTCGCGATTGTGGTTTATCGTCTCGCACATGAATTAAACCTTCTGTCCATCAAAACTTTACCTCGAATTTTAACCGAAATAGCTCACTCTAAAACAGGCATCGACATTCATCCCGCGGCTAAAATCGGTTCACATTTTTTCATCGACCACGGTACAGGAATTGTTATTGGTGAAACCACTCAAATTGGCAATCATGTTAAACTATACCAAGGAGTTACACTTGGTGCTTTAAGTGTTAAAAAGGAAATGGCAGCAACAAAACGTCATCCAACAATTGAAGATAATGTTATCATCTACGCTGGTGCAACGATTTTAGGTGGCGATACAACCGTGGGAAAAGGAAGCACAATCGGCGGAAATGTTTGGTTGACATCGAGTGTTGCGCCTAATTCGCTTGTTTATCACGAACCGCAATTGAAATTTTCATCCAACATCTAATTTTTTATGGCAACACTTATAGACCTCATCGGAAACACACCTTTGGTAGAATTAAACAAAATCAATAAAAATCCAAAAGTCAAATTGTACGGGAAATTAGAGGGACACAACCCTGGAGGAAGTGTAAAAGACCGTGCCGCATTGGGACTAATCCAAGGCGCCCTTGATGCTGGAACGATTACGAAAGAATCACGGCTAATTGAGGCCACGAGTGGAAATACAGGAATTGCACTTGCCATGATTGCCCAATTAAAAGGACTTTCGATTGAACTTGTAATGCCCGAAAACTCAACGATTGAAAGAGTGAAAACCATGCGTGCTTTCGGAGCAAAAGTTACATTAACTCCAGCAGACGGTGGTATGGAAGCCGCTCGCGACTATGTGGTTGAAAAAGTGGAAAAGGAAGGAATGATTTGTTTAGACCAGTTCAACAACCCCCACAACGCAGACATGCACTATCAGTCCACAGGACCAGAAATTTGGCGTGACACAGCAGGAAAAGTAACCCATTTCGTTTCTGCGATGGGCACAACGGGTACAATTTCCGGTGTTGCACGCTATTTAAAAGAACAAAATCAAGAGGTGAAAATTGTGGGGGCGCAACCTGCCGACGGTGCTAAAATCCCTGGCATCCGAAAATGGTCAGAAGAGTATATGCCTGGTATTTTCCGATCCGACCTCGTGGATTTCACCATTGACGTAACCGAAGAAAACGCCCGTGAAATGGCACGTCGTTTAGCTTTGGAGGAAGGTGTGTTTTCAGGAATGAGCAGCGGAGGCTGTGTTTATGTTGCAACTGAAATCATCAAAAACTTAACCGAAGGAATTGTTGTTTGCATCATTTGTGACCGAGGAGATAAATACTTGTCAACAGATTTGTTTGATTTCTAAGTAGATTGGACAAAGATAATTTTCACGAAATCATACTCGAGTCAACTTCAAAAACTACTTTTCAGCAAACATCTTTTTTTCGATTTGACTCCTTATTTATTTGTGTTTAGCTCGCAGCACGAAATTCTGACCGAGATAAACTTTTCTAACTTGTTCATCTGCAGCCAATTCTTCCGCTGTTCCCGATTTGAGAATTCCTCCTTCGAAAAGTAAGTACGCTCTATCGGTTATGGACAAGGTTTCTTGAACATTGTGGTCGGTTATAAGAATACCGATGTTCTTCTTCTTCAATTCACTTACTATACTCTGAATGTCCTCAACCGCAATTGGGTCCACTCCAGCGAAAGGTTCGTCGAGAAGAACAAATTTAGGTTCAGTGGCCAAAGCACGAGCAATTTCCGTTCTGCGCTTTTCCCCGCCTGAAAGACGATTTCCTAAATTTTTCCGAACATGTTGCAAGTGAAATTCATCAAGTAATTTTTCCAATCTTTCGGTGCGTTGTGTCTTGTTTAGGTCGGTCATTTCCAAAATTGCCATGATGTTATCCTCAACACTGAGTTGACGGAAAACAGAAACTTCTTGCGGCAAATATCCAATTCCCATTTGGGATCTTTTGTACATTGGAAGTTTGGTGATTTCAGTGTCATCCATAAAAACTTTCCCTTCGTCAGGCTTCACTAGTCCAACAATCATGTAAAATGAAGTCGTTTTTCCAGCTCCATTTGGTCCGAGTAAACCAACAATTTCTCCTTGATTTACTTCGACCGAAACACCGTTCACAACCTTTCGACCGCGGTATGTTTTTGCTATATTAAGCGTGTATAGTTTCACAAAACGAAATTAAAGATTAAATGAAAATCTCGCCCGAACACCAAGTGGATGCATACCTTCAGGCAAATGAGTCATTCTCCAAACTAAGTCCACTCGAATTACTTTTAAAATATTCTCAATTCCAACACTGCTTTCTATGTACGGAATTCCGTTAAAAGGTCGAACAAACTCAGGGACAATCATAATGTCTTGGTGTCGATTACTTCTCGTCCCGAAGGTCATTTTAACATTTGTAACTAGTCGCAATTTCAATTTGTTCACGCCTGGAATTCGGTCAAAAAACAAGCCTTCCCATTTATTTTCTACAAACGCTCCAACGTATTTATCGGAAACAAACTCAATGAAATTCAACTTATTAAATGCACTCGACATTAACCAAAGTGATTGATTGCCTTCATGAACTTTCAACAATGGATAGGGTGCGTTTCCATTGATGTATCCGACCGAAAAACCATAATAAATTCGTCCAAGTACTCCAAATTGACGATAGTGTTCGTACTGAAATTCAAAACGTTGGTACTTGTATTCACTTCCAATAATTCCAGGAACACCTAAAATCATCTGAAAGGATAAAATTGGATTTTTACAAGGAATTGCCGATCGATCAAAATATCCTGAAATAAATTCTTCGTCTTTTGCCCAACGCAAACGGAAGGTAAATTCACTTGTCGTGATGTGGTCAATGGCGATAGTATCATTTCCAACCGCACGTTGATAATTTGCTAAACCGAGTGGCATAAATTTTTTCCAATCGTAAGCAGCGTAGGCGATAAAGTCTTTTTTAATGTCTTTTTCTAAGTTTATACCTGATTTTCTGACGAATGTCAACTTGTCGAAAGGTGCCGTACTTAAAACGGTGGTGAATGTATTTCCCATTGAAATCGCGAAAGGAGAAACACCAATTTGTTCAATATCGTAACTGTGAAAAGCACTAAGCATCCCGCGTTTTTTTGGAGTTAAATTGTATCGAACCAAAGCTCCATACTTGAATGTTTCATCACCAAATCCGTAAGCGATTCGTCCACCCATTTCAAATCTTTTAGAGAAATCGGTTGAGGTTCGAAGTGCCAAACCTACCCGAAATTGTTCTACAGGATTAAATGCTACGAGCGAATAAGCACTACCAATCTCTATTTTTTTATACCACCAATAACCCGTACTCAAAAAGTAAACGAGTCCTTTCATTCTTTTAAAAAATGGGGTTTCGTTCAACGAATCAATCATTTGACCGATGTTCGTTTCTTGTTTATTCAAAGGTGAGTGTCGAAATTTCGCCCACTCTTCCTCTGTTCTATTTTTAGCTCCTTCCTGAAATTCGACAGTGTTATCGCTTCTGTAAAATTCAATCGGATGGTCTTCATCTATTTTGAAATTTCGTCGTGTGGAAGTTTTACGAGCGAAAAAGCCATACAATTTTGAATTTTCGGTCAATTTAACGTCGGCAATCAAACGTTCCTTTGTCATCATCCAGACTTCTTTTTCCACTTGTTCGAATTCTTGTTCGAAATAGAAATCTTGAATATAGTTCAGATTTGCGCCAGGCGAAATTGACGCGCTTATGGAACGTATAGCGTAGGTGGTGTCGTGTATCCAAAGATGTCCTTCAAACGTTAAATCTCCCGTTCTTTTCGGAGCAAAACGCAACTTGTAACACCAATCTGAACCAATAAAAGTAGAATCGTCGATGTAGAAGCGGTAATAATTTCGCGCATACGGCGCAACAGGACTCACAAAGGACTTGTAAAACAAATCGTAAACATTATCGTAAACGTTCAAATCCAAGTACATATCACCTAAAAACTGATTCATTTGCAAACGGTCGATACCAGTGATACGCGTGGCTTTAACAACTTCTTTGCGCATTTTAGGTTTACTGTTGTAATAAAAATCGGAAACGGTTTCGGTCAATAAAACGGGCAAATATCCAACACCTTGGTCGTTGGTATCGAGGTAGTTAAGCACCACTTCTAGACGTTTAGTTAATGGATTTTTTGATGTAAAATCCTCGCCAATATTGCTTAAATCAAACTGTATTTTGTTGTAAAGTTCGTATTCGTAGGATTTGAGTTTTTCCTTGTTATTGATTTCCTTATTTGCAACGACTTTTTTATGTAAACGCGTAGAAGGCAATTCATCTGGCGCTTTAATAACAACTTCTTGAAGGTCTGTGGTGAGAACTGGAAGTGTAATATCAATGCGGTTTTCAACATCTTTTTTAACCTTAACTTTTTGAGCAAGATAGCCGCTGAATGAAAAAACCAGCGTGTCGGTAGCGTAAAATGTTTCGATGCGATAATTTCCTAAAGAATCTGTAAGTGTGCCAATTTTCGCATCCAAAAATTGAACTTTGACAAAAGGCATTCCTTCCTTGGTGAGTGCATCGGTTACTTTACCGTAAACAATTGTTTTTTGCGCCTTAAGTATTAAAGGTATGAGAAAGAGTAAAATAAGAATGTACTTACTTACTTTCATCCAACTTTTGTTGTTTTTCAACCCTTTTTGCTACAAGAATTCCTATTTCGTAAAGAATTAAAATAGGAATCGAAACAATGATTTGCGAAACTATGTCAGGAGGCGTAATGATTGCGGAAAGAATAAGAATAACCACAATGGCATGACGTCTGTATTTTTTAAGGAATTCGGAATCGAAAAGCCCGATTTTTGTGAGGAAATATGTTACGACCGGAAGAAGAAAAAACAAGCCCGAATAGAAAACTGTGGACAAGATAGTGCTCATGTAGGAATTGATCGTAAATATATTTTCAATTTCCCGACTGATTTGGAAAGCACCAAAAAACTGAATACTCAATGGTGCTACAACGAAATAACCAAAGAGAATTCCAAGGAAAAACAGAAAACTTACATACCAGACTATTCCATTCGCCATTTTCTTTTCATTGAGTTTTAATCCAGGTTTAATGAATGCCCAAATTTGATAAAAAATAAAAGGAAAAGCAATAACAACACCACCCAAAATACTCATCATTAAGGCATAAGAAAATTGCCCCGAGACAGTCATACTTTGCATTTTCACAGGAATATCCTCAATACAAACTCCAAGATACTGACACAAAAGTCTAAAACTGACGAAATCCTTGCTTTTCATCGCTAAGAAAACATCGTTCATAATTCGTTCCTGATAAGACCACAAAACAATCGCGACGATAATTACAGCTATAGCAGCACGAACCAAACGCCACCTTAATTCTTCGAGGTGGTCTAAAAATGACATATTATCCTTATCGGTCATGTTGCAAAGGTAAATAAAGAGTTAAATTTGGATGGGTTAAAGAATTTGAGTTTAATCTCAAGATTTTGTGGGTTGTCAAACAATTGCCAAAATAGAATTAGAAAAATATTTGAAAGACCTCAAATTACCTCAAGACAATACCTTTCGCACCAAGTTGATCGATAAATTGAAATCTCGAAGGTTCAACTGTGCCAGCAAGGAAAACGAATTTCTTGTCGTACAAAACATCATTTACCCAAAAACTCACCCAATATTCGTTGGAAATCCCAAACAAATCAGGCATAATGGGTTCAATTTTAGCCGCTTCGTTTGGCAATAAAATTTCTATGCAATGTCTTAAAGTTGAGGTTTTTATCTTTTCACCTGTTTGGACATTTTCACCGTAACCTGTGCTCGTAATGATAATTCCCTCAATGATGTCTTCTCTTAAGTTCATTAAATAAACGTAGTACTCCTTTTCTATTGCTTCAGGCAATGATGTATCAACAATTGCAACGGCAATACCTTCAACTTTAGGTCCTTTTAACTCCTCTCTCATTTATTTTTGATTTGTTTGGACAGTCGTTCTCCCATTTTTAGATAATGGAAAATATCCCACGAATGTCCTACTTTCTGGTTGTTTACTTTACAATATTCTTTATCGTTTTTCTTGGATTTTGGAATTTCAAAGTTGGTTGTTTTTCGATGTCCCAAACGAACCACCATTCTACCCGTTTTAGGCATCACCATAATGTATTGTCCTCCTAATCCGCGGTAATAATGCACAGGGTTGCCAAAATTTGGATACACCCAAGTTTGAAATCCGTAACGTGTGTTCACAATTCCTTCCTCAGTTTGTAAAGGTGGGGTTTGAACTAACTCTTTCATATACCATTGAGGAACAATTTGTTTTCCACCAATTTTTCCTTCACGAAGCAACAAAAATCCCAAAAGCGCAAAATCACGAGGTGAAGCATACAAACAACAATACGCTTTTTCGTCTCCATTTTCTTTGTCTAAACTCCAATAGGCAGTTTGACCCGCACCCATCGGTTTCCAAAGCCATTCTTCTGTTAATTCTGCAATGCTTTTACCAGTAGCTTTTTTAAGAACGTAAGCCAATACTTGAGTGTCGCCACTTTGGTAATTGAATACTGTGCCAGGTTTCACCACCACTTTTTGAAGCGTAACTAAACCATACAAATCATCGGTATAATAAGCTTCTGCCGTTTCTGACAAAGGGTTAGTTCCACTTTCTTCCCAATCGAATCCAGCGGCCATTAAAAGCAAATGACGGATAGTCACAACATCTCTGCCGTTTTCCTTGAATTCAGGAATATAATTTCCAGCAGGTTCATCGATGCTTTTTATTAAACCTTTGTCGGTCGCAATTCCAATCAATAAACTTATTACTGTTTTTCCAGCTGAAAAAGAATTGGACACCGTTTCACGCGAATGACCTTTCCAATATTTTTCAAACAGTAAAGTGTCATCTTGAAAAACGAGAAATGCTTGTGTCTTCCATTTTTTATGAAATTTTTCTTCGCTTTCTGTAAAACTAGCTTTGTTAAAATTTACGTGTTGTTTCCACTGAAATGCCGTTCCCGAAGTTTCAATTGTTGCTTTTGGAAAAACCTCCAAATCATAAATGGTAGGTCCAGTTTTACCAATGAGGTAAGTTTTAGAAATTCCACTGTACAGATAGAATCGACCACTCAAAAGAATGAACAAATTTCCTACCACCAAAAGAAGAATAATGGTGTAAAGCAGGTAACGAAAGACCTTTTTTAGCATGATTAAAGAGGATTAAATGAAAACAAATTTGCCAAATGTTGGGTGAGTTTCTCCTTCACCGCTTGTATATCAACTTCATGTCCCAACTCTTGACGCATTGAAGTTACTGCTTTGTCATCAATCCCACAAGGAATAATGTGAGAAAAATAGGAAAGGTCTGTATTTACATTAAAGCCGATACCGTGCATCGTTACCCAACGAGAACTTTTTACGCCCATTGCACAGATTTTTCGAGGATTTTCGCCGTTTTCGTCAAGCCAAACACCAGTCAAGCCATTCACTCGACCCGCATGAATACCAAAATCCTTTAGGGTTAAAATCACTGCTTCTTCTAAATAGCGCATGTATTTGTGAATATCAGTGAAAAATTGTTCCAAATCTAAAATGGGATATGCCACTAGTTGACCTGGACCGTGGTAAGTTATATCACCACCACGATTGATTTTGTAGTAAGAGGCAGAATATTCTTGCAATCCTGCCTCGTCCAACAAAAGATTATTTATGTCGCCACTTTTTCCTAACGTGTAAACGTGTGGATGTTCGCAAAAAAGAAGGTAACTTGTTGGTATTTCGGTAGTTTCTCTATTTCTAAAAGCGATTTTCAAATCAATAGCTTCTTTGAAAAGTTTCTCCTGATAATCCCAAGCAACTTTATAATCAATTAAACCTAAATCTTTGACGTGAACAAGTGGCTCCAATGTTTAGAATTTTGCCATTTCACCTTTCAAGTAGTCGATGATAGCGATGTCGATAATATCTGCACCGTTCAAATTACATAAATAGTAAGATGCCCAATCAACGATATTGATAGTGTAAATAGAACGCTCAATAAAGTTATTTCCTTTCGGTTCTACACGGAAAACTTTACCACATTTCTTTTGCACAGCCTCTAAAGTGATGTCCATTCTTTTTTGGTTACGTGGATTCAAATCGCCTGTGTAGAAAAATACAGGAGCAAAACGCTCATCGCCACCACCCCATCCAACAAGTTCATTGTGGTTCATTTCAGGAATTGTATGATGCCAAGCTAAATACTTAGAATTTTCGTTGAATTGTTGACGTGCACGTACAATCACACCTTCGTACTTCGTTTCAGCGTAAAGTATTCCAACTTTTCCAAAAAGAAAATCAGCTAAATCCTTTGCTTCTTGGTGAATGTGTTCCTTGTCTCCTTCAATTAAAGCAACCGATGCTTCAATTTCTTTTAGAGATTGATCAGAAATTAAACCTAAACGAGAGAACATATTCAACAACTGTACAAGCGAAAATGCCAAAGCACTTCTTGGAGGATTTCCACCTGGTACAATTACACAATCGTACCCGTTTTCTTTACAAAATGCTTCAAATTGTCCGCCGCTGCAAACACCTAAAATGTGGCAACCACGTCCGTGAGCTTCTTGAATACTCATGATAGTTTCTTCGGTATTTCCTGAATAAGAAGACCCAATAACCAAGGTATTTTTATTCACGAAAGCTGGAAGCGTGTATTCATTACTAATGGCAACTGGAACTTTAATTTCATCTTGTATCCAATTTGCGACAAGTTTTGCACCAATTCCTGATCCACCCAAACCACAAATCAATACATTATGTATTTCATTTTTAGGCTGTTGGAAACTTGATGCTTCTGCGATTTTTAATGCGTCAACGATATTCTGCGGAAACGCTTCAATTAATTCTTTCATATGTAT
>Ga0169931_10006344_pt1 | contig 17874 bp, 15 predicted proteins | sample Kivu_15m_20L_FD_129675 | JGI IMG/M metagenome (GOLD analysis project Ga0169931, IMG submission 129675) | Freshwater microbial communities from Lake Kivu, Western Province, Rwanda to study Microbial Dark Matter (Phase II) - Kivu_15m_20L... | ecosystem: Environmental > Aquatic > Freshwater > Lake...
ATCGCGACGCGCTAGACACGGGGGGGGGGCAGCGGTTAGACTACTGACCAAACTGTGTCGGGAACGTTTCCCTACTGGTCCATCTGGGAAATCCCGGTTAAGATTCGTTCCTCCGCTTAATCCTTCATCTCCGGTTTCAGCAGCCTCTGGATCTCCGGCGTGTGCATGTTCTCCGGCGTGGCCAGGGCTTCGCCGGTCGCGATCCGCGGCTCCACTTTCTTGCCGCGGATATGGTCGGCCATCGTGGTTACGGCCAGCTCTGCCATCCGCACCGGGTCCTGCAGCACGATGCCATGCATCTTGCCGGCCTCGAGCGCGGCGACTAGCTCAGGCCCGGGATCGAAGCCGATGAACTTCACCTTGCCGGCCAGGCCTTGTTCTTCGAGCGCCCGGAGCATGCCCGTCGCCACGTGTTGGCTGGAGGTGAAGACGCCGTCCACCTGGTCGCCATAGGTGAGCAGCAGTTGTTGCGATTTCACGAGCGACTTATCGGCCGTGTCGCCCGCATACTGATCGGACGAGAGGATCTCGATCTGGGGGAACTCTTTCTTCAAGACGTCGATACAGCCTTGCTCGCGCAGTTCGGCGCTCTGGCTGCCGACCACCTGCCGCAGCACGATCACCTGGCCTTCCCCCTTCAGAAGTTCGCCTAGATGCCGGCCGGCGATCTCGCCGCCGTGATAGTTGTCGGTCGCCACGAAGCTGATGGTCCCAGCCGGATCGCTGAGTCCGCTGTCGAAGATCAGCACGGGGATGCCCGCCTGGGCCGCCTCCTGCACGACGGGCGAGAGGGCCTGTGAATCGAGCGGCGCCAGGCAGATGCCATCCACCCCCTGCGCGACGAAGTCTTGCACCAGGTTGATCTGCATCTCGCGATCGCTCTCGGTGATCGGCCCCTTCCAGATGATGTCGACGTCCGCCGCCTGTTCGCCGTGCACGGCGCCGGCATGCACCGACTTCCAGAACTCGTGCGAGACGGCCTTGGGAATCACGGCGATCAGCGGCTTATCACGCGGCCGTTTCTCGGCCGAGGCGCCGCAACCCACGATGAGCGCCAGACAAATCGGGAGCCAAGATCGCATTCTGATACCGCCTGTAAGCCGAACGGCCGGTCTTGAGTTTGCTGCTCGAAGGGTACTCGCTGATGATCCCCGCGAGCGGGTGCCGTGTCAAACTGCATGTTCGCGGCACTGTTTTTCCGGAGTTCGATTGCTTCGCTTGTCGCGGTCAAGTTAGACTAACGGCACTTGTCTCGCAGCGTGACGCGCCCCCCCAGTGATAATGCATGGTCAATGGTCTGATGAATCGCATTTTGCTTACCGGTCTTCTCGTTCTGGTCCTGTTTCCCGTCAACCTGGCAGCCGAGCCCTATCGCGAATCGATTTACGGATCGCAGGTCACCTCGAATCTCATTTACGGCACGGGCGCCACGAACAATGGGAACAGCACCGCAAACTTGCGGCTCGATCTTTATCGTCCGACCGACATCGGCAACGGCGCCGTGCCCGCCAACAATCCGGCCCTGGTCCTGATTCATGGCGGTGGGTTCATTTCGGGCAGCAAGAACGATCTCGCCCAGGCCGGGCAGATCTTCGCCAGCTTCGGATACACGGTTGCGCTGATCAACTATCGCCTGTCCGGATCCAATCCGCCCCTCGAGCCGGGGCCGGCCTCGAACATGACGCCTCCCGCGCCGCCATATGCGACGCTGCCAAATCCGCAGGGAATCAACATTGTCAATGCCGCGGTGAACGACGCCACCAAGGCCATGCAGTGGATGCACGACAACGCGGCCACGTACGGCTTCGATCCCAATCGGATCGGGATCGGCGGTGCTTCGGCCGGCGCGGTCACCGCACTCATGCAGGCCTACAACAACCCCGCTCCGCAAGTAACTCCCAAGGTCGTCATCAGTTATCTCGGTTCGATGTACAACTCGCAGTCGTCGATTGAGCCTGGCGACGCGCCGGCGTTTATCGTTGCGGGTGCGCTCGAGACCGTCGTTCCGCCGAATGACTCGGTGGTGCTGGCCAATGAGCTGACCGCCAAGGGCATCCACAACGAACTATTCATGCAACCCGGCGTGGGGCACACCGTCGACTACTTCAAGCTTTACGGCGGGATTTCGTTGCTCGAACATCAGATTGATTTCCTGGCGACCTATCTCGTTCCCGAGCCCGGCACCTGGGCCCTGGCAACCATCGCGGCCGTGGGGCTGTTGGCAGTCGCTCGACGACGGAGTTCGCGGCAGGCAGTTCGTTAATCCCCACCGACATTCTCGACTTGATGGATCGTTTCGTTCGATGCCTACCTTCGCCGCTGCCGACCTGGAGCAACTCGCCTCTCAACTTCTGCAAGGAGCCGGCACGCCGCCCGATCTGGCCGCGATCGTCGCCGATCACCTGATCGAAGCCAATCTGGCCGGTCACGATTCGCACGGCGTGCTGCGCGTCCTGCAATATTGCGACTTCATCCTGCGCGGAGAGATCAAGCCGCACGAGAAGACTCGTGTGCTTGAGCGATTCCCCGCCGGCGCTCTGCTCGATGGCAACGCCTGCCTGGGACAGGTCGCCGGTCGCGAGGCCACGCTCCTGGCCATCGAGATCGCTCGCGAGACGGGCACCGCCAGCGTGGGCGTGCGCAACTGTCACCACACCGGCCGCATCGGCACCTACACCCTGATGATCGCAGGCGCCGGCATGATCGGCATGTGCTTCGTCAACTCGGGTGGCGGCGCGCAGGCCGTGCTTCCGTTCGGAGGTCTGAAGCGACGGCTCTCGACCAATCCGATTTCAATCAGCGCGCCACAGGCCGATGGTCCGCCACTGGTGGTGGACATGTCCACCACCGTCGCGCCAGAAGGCAAAGTCCGGGCGAAGTTTCAGGCCGGCAAGCCCGCGCCGGATGGCTGGCTGGTCGATGCCGAAGGGCGCCCGACGAACGATGCCGCGCTGCTGTATGCCGATCCGCCGGGCGCGCTCGTGCCGCTCGGAGGCAGCGTCGGTTACAAGGGGTACTGCCTGGCCCTGATGATCGACATCCTGGCCGGCGTGCTGACCGGCGCCGGCGGCTGCGCGCCCGATCGGGCTTATCCTGGCGACGGCCTGTTCGTGATGGCGATCGACATCGCGCGGTTCCAACCACTGGCCGACTTCAGCCAGCGTGTGCGCGATCTGGCCGAGTACATGCACGCGACGCCAACCCTGCCGAGCGTCGACCGCGTGCTGGTCCCCGGCGAGATCGAGCTCCAGCGCAAAGCCGCGCTGCTCGAGAGCGGGCTCTGTGTCGAAGACGGCACCTGGAACATGCTCCTGGTACTCTGCGAGAAGTTCGGCGTCACACCGCCAGCGGCGAAAGAATCTTAACACAGAGGCACAAAGGCTCAGAGACACAGAGGAGATGAGAGGAAGTCAGACAGAACCACAGATGAAAACGGATACACACAGATCCGAGCGAGTCGCAAAGAGTGATTGATCCATTCACTCTTTTTGTTTTTTGACTCCTATCTGTGTTTATTCGTGTTCATCTGTGGTTCTCTTTTTTCTCTGCCTGTGTCTCTGTACCTTTGTGCCTCTGTGTTAAGAATTTTGAATTCTAGACCGGCTCACCCTTCGCCGCGGCTTTCTTGCCGTTGCCCTGCGGCGCCTCGGCATAGCGGATCGTCGCCACGCTCTTCAGCCGTTCGGCCAGGGCCGGAATCGCCACGCTCAAGGCGTCTTCAATCTTGCTCGCCAGCACGAATTTCATTTCGCTGCGCACCTCGTCGGGCAGCTCGCGCAGGTCCTTGCCGTTCTGCTCCGGCAGGATCACGGTCTTGATCCCCGCACGCCGCGCGGCCAGCACCTTCTCCTTCACGCCGCCAATCGGCAGGACCAGCCCGGTCAGCGTGATCTCGCCCGTCATCGCCGTGTCGCCGCGCGCCGGTTCGCCGCTATACATCGAGGCCAGCGCCGTCGCCATCGCCACGCCGGCCGACGGACCGTCCTTGGGAATCGCGCCCGCCGGAACGTGAATGTGAACGCCGGTGCTCTTGAGCGACTCTTCGCTGATCCCGAGCTGCGCCGCATGCGACCAGATGTAGCTTTGCGCCGCCCGCGCGCTTTCGCGCATCACTTCGCCAAGTTGTCCGGTGAGCATCAGGTCGCGTCCACCCGGTAGCGCGAGCGCTTCGATGTACAGCACTTCGCCGCCGGTCTCGGTCCAGGCCAGTCCGGTCGACACGCCCGGTGGCATCGATTCGCGGGCCCGCTCCAGAAAGAACCGCTCGGGCCCCAATAGTTCCGGCAGATCGTCCGGCTTAATCGTTGTCGGTTCGCCGCGCCCCTCGGCATAGCGCACGGCAATCTTGCGCGCGAGCTGGCCGATCAGCCGCTCGAACTGCCGCACGCCCGCCTCGCGCGTGTATCGCGTGATGATCGCGCGCAGCGTCTCGTCGGGTATGCTCACCTGCTCGGCCGTCACGCCGCTGTCCTTAAGCTGCCGCGCGATCAGGTACCGCTTCGCGATCTGCACCTTCTCCTCTTCGCTATAGCCGCTCAGGCGAATGATTTCCATCCGATCCAGCAGCGGCCGGGGGATCGTGTCGAGCGTGTTCGCCGTGGCGATGAAGAACGTCTGCGAAAGATCGAACGGCAGGTTCAGGTAGTTGTCGCGAAACTCGTGGTTCTGCGCCGGGTCGAGAATCTCCAGCAGTGCCGCACTCGGATCGCCGCGAAAGTCGCGCCCCAGCTTGTCCAACTCGTCGAGCATCAGCAGCGGATTGCGCACGCCGGCCCGGCGGATGGCTTGAACGATCCGGCCCGGCATCGCGCCGATGTACGTCCGCCGATGGCCGCGCAGCTCGGACTCATCGTGCATGCCGCCTAAGCTCATTCGCTCAAACTTGCGCCCCAGCGCCCGGGCGATCGACTGTCCGAGTGAAGTCTTCCCCACACCCGGCGGACCGACGAACAGCAAGATCGGAGCCTTCGCCGCGGGGTTCAACTTCAGTACGGCCAGTTGCTCAACGATCCGCTCCTTGATCTCCCTCAGTCCGTAGTGATCCTCATCGAGCACCTGCCGAGCGCGTGCCAGGTCGAGGTTGTCCTCGGTCGTCTTGTCCCACGGCAGCTCCAGGATCAGTTCGATGTACGATCGCGTGATCTGGTAATCCGGCGCGGCCGTCGGCAAGCGGGCCAGCCGGCCCAGTTCTCGCTCGGCTTCCTTGCGAACGTCCTGGGGCAGCTCGATTTTCTCCATCCGCTCGCGCAATTCGTCCACCTCGGCCTGCTCGCCGCCCCCTTCGCCCAGCTCCTCTTGAATTGCCCGCAGTTGCTGCCGCAGGTGATACTCGCGCTGCTCGCGGCTCATCTCGCTTTGGGCCTGGGTAGCGATCTTCTGCCGCAGTTCGACGATCTGAATCTCGTGCGCGAGCAGCTCGTGCATCAGCCGCAGTCCTTCCAACCGGCTGCTGGCTTCGAGCAATTGCTGCTCCTTCTCCGAGTCGAGACTCAGCATCGTGGCCATCATGTAGGCCTTGTGCAGCGGATCCTTGAACTGCGAGAGCACCTGCGCGATGCTGATTGGAGCGTCGGCATTGCTCATCGCCTGGATCTGCCCCGCCTGGTCGACGATGTTTCGCTCGAGGGCGTCGATCTCGTCCCCCGTGTCGCTCGGCTCGGGCAGCGCGTGCACCCGCGCTTCGAGAAACGGCATGGCTCGGCCCGGCTCGATGATTTCCATCCGCCGCGTGCCTTGCACGATCAACTGGATCGCCCCTTCATGACGCTCGAGCCGTTTGATCACGGCCTCGGTGCCAATCGTGTAGAGCTGTTCGAACGTGGGATCTTCCACGCGCGCGTCGCGCTGCGAAACGATCAGGATCGTCTTGTCCTCGCTCGTGGCGGCGGCTTCGACCGCGGCGATCGACCGCGCCCGGCCCACCGAGAGCGGCATCAGCAGGTACGGATAGAGCACCGTGTTCTTGATCGGCAGGATCGGCAGCGTGCGCGACTGCGGAGCGTCATGCTTTTCGGGAGTCACTTCGGCAGCGTTCAAGACTTGTTCTCCTGACAATGGAGGACGACGATCAGCATTCCGTCGCGATACTGCGTGGCCAGCTCCATCGTGTCGAGATCGCAAGGGATTTCCAGCGCGCGCTCAAAGCGGTTATAAGAGATTTCCATGCAGAACGATTGCCGCTTCTCTTCGATCCGTAAATCGCGGCGCACGCCCCGAACGGTGATCACGCGGCCGGCCACGTGCACCTCGATGTCCTCCGGCGCGACGCCAGCCAGTTCGTACTTCAGCACCCAGCCACGCGCGGTCTCGTAGACGTCGACGGCCGGCTGCCAATAGGGGCTGTGATAAGCCCGCGCGGCTGATACCAGCAGTTCGCCAACCGTCCGCCTGGGAGTTGCCATGAGTCGAGGTCCGGTGCGACAGGAACAGGCCCCGTCACCCTGGAATCGCAAAGGGTGTGCCGGGATTTTTGGAGCGGATGCTCCACCGCGGCGCATTTTTTGCAATCCAGATCACAAAGTCAAACGTTCCAACCACGTTCCAGCCCTTTGAGTAGGTAGTTCGTCATGGAAGAGCATCTCTTACAGCGGTATCAGACGCAGCTCATCGAAGTCCGCCAGCGGCTGATTGACGAAGTCAATTCGGCCGAGGAATCACTGCGCGAGGATATCAACTCGCCCGGCACGACCAGCAATCTGCCTACGCATCCGGCCGATCACGATTCCAGCGGGCTTGACGAACAACTGGCAATCGTCGCCAACGAGGAGCAATTGCTCGAAGAAGTCGAGGCGGCCCTGGCCCGGATCGAGGCCGGCTCGTTCGGCAAGTGCATCGACTGCAATAAGCCGATCGACGAGCAGCGACTGGCCGCGATTCCTTATGCCGCCCGCTGCATCGACTGTGCGAAGCGGCACGAACTAGAGCTGAGCTAGTGTGCGTTTAGAGTTTGTGCAGGGTGTCCCCTAGCGTGGCACGCCAACACACCGGCGAACTTACCGCACCAGCAAATCCAGAAGCTGCTCGGCCGCTTGCGATTCGTCGAGCTTGCGGGCTTTCCAGCGATCGAGGATCGGCTCCGCGGCCGCGCCTCGGGCGCGATATCGATCGGCCAACAGTTGCTGCGCCAGCCGCAAGAGCTGCCGGCCGTCGAGCGCTGTGCCGTGCCGTGGAGAAGCGACCACCGCGCTCCACAGCTTGTCGAAGCCTTGCCCGTTGCGAGAGCTGACCCGCAAGACGGCAATCTCGCGGCTCCCCGGCAGGCTGAGCAGTTCCTTGACCTGCCCTTCGGTTTTCTCCGCGCCGGCCAGGTCGGCTTTGTGAACCACCACGACATCGGCCACTTCCAGTAGGCCCGCCTTTTCCCACTGCAGCTCGTCGCCGCTCTCGGGCTGCACCAGCAGCACCACGACGTCGGCCAGCTCGCGCACGGCCGTGTCACCTTGCCCCGCGCCGACCGTCTCCAGCAGGATCACATCGAAGCCAAATTTCGCCAGCAGCCGAATCATCAGGTCGACGTGCTCGGCCACGGCCTGGTGTCCGCTGGCCGCCGCCAGGCTGCGAATGTACAGACCCGCATCATCCGGCCGGCTGGGCATCCGGATCCGATCGCCCAGCAGCGCGCCGCCGGTGAGCGGGCTTTCCGGATCGCAAGCCAGGATGGCCACCGATTTGCCTTCGCCGCGCAGGTACTCGGCCAGCTTCCCCACCAGCGTGCTCTTGCCGACGCCGGCATTGCCCGTGATCGCCACGACGGGCGTTGTCTCGTTTCGCGCGCCAATCGCCGTGTTGATGTCGGCGAGCTGTTCACCGCGCGAAATCAGCGTGAGCAACCTCGCGAGCGCGAGCCGATCCTTCTCCTCGAGCCGCTCCAAGAGGTCGCTAAGCATGCGTGCGGCTCCCTTCGCTCCGCAAGTAGGCGATAATGTCGGCCATGGGTGTGCCTGGGCCAAACACGCGCGAGACCCCCATCTCGTGCAGCTTGGGAATGTCGGCCTCGGGAATGATCCCGCCCACCAGCACACCCACGTGATCGAGCCCCGCCGCCTTCAGCAGCTCGATGATCCGCGGCACGAGCGTCAGGTGCGTGCCGCTCAAGAGGCTGATCCCCAGCCAGTCGGCGTCTTCGTCACCCACGGTGCGCACCACGGCCTCGGGCGCTTGCCACAGCCCGGGATAAATCACGTGGAAGCCGGCATCGCGCAGCGCGCGACTGACAACCTTCACACCACGGTCATGACCGTCGAGGCCCACCTTGGCCAACACAATCCGAAGCGGAGCCTGTTCGTTCATACGGAAATTACTCAGCGCCACAAAAACTTTGATCTACCGAATGCTGTCATGTTAGCCCGAAGCGCGAGCGAGGGTGCCATGCCGAGCGATTTTCCTTACGAGATACTCAGGGGTGGCACTGACAACTTGCTTGTCAGTGTGCTTCCGGCACAAGAGGGCTCAGGTAGCACGTCCACTTAAAGTAACACTTTGGACTCGTCCACGTTTTCCTCGATCCCTCCTGTCGCTGCGCGACACCGACAACAAGTTGTCGCTGCTACCCGTCGTCACACCACCGCACCTTCACACCGGCCATACACATCGGCCAGGGCGTGCATCGTCTCGCCCACGGTCGCCCGGGCGCGAGCCGCGTCGATCAGCGTGGGCAGAAGGTTCTCATCGGCTTCGGCCGCGCGGCGGACCTCATCCAGCGTGCGGCTCAAATCCGCGGTGCTGCGATCTCGCTTGACCTTGTTCAGGCTCGCCACCTGCTCGGCCTCGACCGCCAGATCGATTTGCAGAATGTCGAGCGGCTTTTCGTCCGTTTGCTGGAACGCGTTCACGCCGACGACCAGCTTGTGGCCGGCGTCGAACTCCCTCTGGAAGGCGAACGCCGCGTCGGCGATCTCGCGGCGGAAGAACCCACGATCGATCGCACCCAGCATTCCGCCCAGCTCGTCGATCCGCTCGAAGTACCTGCGGGCCTCTTCGGACATTTGCCGGGTGAGCGTTTCGACAAAGTAGCTGCCGCCCAAGGGGTCGACCGTGTTGGTGACGCCCGTCTCATAGGCCAGCACCTGTTGCGTCCGCAGCGCGAGCGTCACGGCGTGTTCCGATGGCAGCGCCAGCGTTTCGTCCATGCTGTTCGTATGCAACGACTGGCAACCCCCCAGCACCGCAGCCATCGCCTGGTACGCCACGCGAATCAAATTCACCTCGGGCTGCTTGTCCTGCAGCGTGCAGCCGGCCGTCTGGGCATGGAACCGCAGCTTCCACGACGATTCCTTCTTCGCCCCGTAATGATTCCGCAGTCGATCGGCCCACAGCACGCGCGCCGCGCGATACTTGGCGATCTCCTCGAACATGTCGTTGTGGGCGTTAAAAAAGAAGCTCAAGCGGCCGGCGAACTGATCGACGTCCAGCCCGCGCTCGAGCGTCTGGTCGATGTAGTGGAAGCCGTCGGCCAGCGTGAACGCCAGCTCCTGCACGGCCGTCGAACCCGCTTCGCGAATGTGATAGCCACTGACCGACACCGGGTTCCACTGCGGCACGTGATGCGCGCAGAACTCGACGACGTCGATCGCCAGCTTCACCGATGGTTCCGGCGGAAAGTAAATCTCGTTCTGGGCGTGAAACTCTTTCAGCGTGTCGTTCTGAATCGTGCCGCGCATCTTCCGCCAGTAGAACCCGCGGTCCTGCGCGTTCGCCAGGTAGAACGCCATCACGATCGCGGCCGGCGCGTTGATCGTCATCGAGACCGACAGCTTCTCGATGTCGATCCCGTCGAACAGCGTCCGCATGTCGTCGATCGTGTCGCAGGCCACGCCCAATCGGCCGACCTCGCCGAGGGAGCGCGGGTCGTCGCTGTCGAGCCCCATCAGCGTCGGCAGGTCGAACGCCGTGCTCAGGCCGGTCTGCCCCTTGTCGACCAGAAACTTGAACCGCTCGTTCGTTTGCCGCGCTGTGCCGAAACCGGCGAACTGCCGCATTGTCCACAGCCGGCCGCGATGCATCGTGGCATGCACGCCGCGCGTGTAGGGATACTGGCCCGGATAGCCGAGCTCCGTGTCGTAGTCGAACCCGTCCAGGTTGTCGGGCGTGTAAAGCGGATCGATTGCGACGCCGCTGACGGTGGTTGCGGGGAGCTCCGGCGGCGGCGATTTCTCAATCTCCTCTTGCCACCTGGCCCACAGTTTTCGATCCATGGCAGTCGCCATCGACGGATGCCCTCAAAATGGCTGGAACGTTTTGCGACGAGGGGAGTTAGGAAGCCTTTAGTTTAGGTTGGTCGGCGGCGGGGAACAAGCGACAAGTCATGTTGTCAGGCGTTGTCGGATGCCACTTTTCCCTCGTTTCCCTCGTTCTTCGTTGCCGATAGAGCTTGCCGCCTATCGCGACGCTTCCGACGTTCCTCCCAGACCATGGCCAAACACCCCAAGAGGAACATAGTAAGAACGCAACCACTGGGAATCGGAGCCCAGTAAAGACCGCTGCGATCCACGAACTCGGCGACTCCTATGACACCGAGCCCACCGCCAATAATTAGGACGCCACCGATCCGCTGAAGATTGGAGTTGCCGTCTCCATTCTCGTGATACAGCCAACCACGGATAGTCTTTGTACTAGTCACGGTTACCTTCTCGCCCCCAATTCGGCTTTCTTCGCTCCAGAAACGCCTGCATCCCTTCGATCGCGTCGGGTGCTTTGGCGTTCTCGACCATGATCTGCTCGGTCAGCGCATAGGCCTGCTCAACATCAAGGCCGATCTGATCGTAGAACCCCTTCTTGCCGAGGCCGACCGTGTAGGGACTCGCGGCCGCGATCTGCCGGGCCAGTTTCATGGTCGTTCCTTCGAGCTCGCCGCGCGGCACGACGCGATTCACCAGTCCGATCCGTTCCGCTTCGCGCGCCGGCACCGGCTCCGCGGTGAGCAGCATCTCCATCGCCCGCTTCGGGCTCATCACGCGCGAGATCGCCACCGCCGGCGTCGAACAGAACAGCCCGATCTTGATGCCCGGCGTGGCGAAGCTGGCTTCTTCAGCGGCGATGATCAGATCGCACGTCGCGGCGAGCTGACAGCCGGCCGCGGTCGCGATCCCTTGCACCTCGGCAATCACCGGCAGCGACAGATTGCGAACTGTGAGCATCGCGCGGGAGCAGAGCGCGAACAGGCTCTCGCGCTCGGCATCGGTCGCCGCCACGATCTCGGCCAGGTCATGCCCCGCCGAGAACACATTCCCCGTCGAGCGCAGGATGACGCACTTCACCTCGCCGTCCGCCTCGGCCGATTCTAGCCGGGCGACGAGCTGCCCGAGCGCCATTCGCGAGAGCACGTTCCGCCGCTCGGGATTGTTCAGCGTGACAATCCCAACGTCGCCCTCCGCCACGAATTCCACCACCGACTTTTCCATAGCTCAACCTCTTCCTCTCTCCTGCTTCCTCGGTCTTCCCTCTGCGACCCTCCGCGTCCTCTGCGGTCAATCAATCGGTTCAAATCCAGATATCACTCGTGCAGTCTCCGCCCGGGAAGCGCATCTCATGCGCCCGGGCCGGTCCGCCTGGTTCCTTACCAAAGTCGACATAAAAGTCCTCGTTCAGCTTCATTCCGCCAGCCGGATCGCAATCGATCTGCAGCAGCGACGAGCCGCCTTTCATGTCAGGATAGAACTGGTTATCCCAACTGCTGTACAGCGAGTTCGTCACATACAGCCGGCGTCCGTCCAGGCTGAGCTGCAGCATCTGGGGCCCGCCGATGAAGGGTCGCTCGCCTTCTTTCCCTTCGCGATACTTCCCGCTGCGGCCAATCACGCCCCCCAGCCACAGTTGCCCCGTGAGCGTCGGCTTTGCCGGGTCGCTGATGTCGTACTGTCGCAGATCGCCATGCAACCAGTTCGAGAAGTACAGGAACTTGTCGTCCATCGACACGAGCAAGTCGGTGATCAAACCCGGCACCGGGAACGGCCAGCCCTCGTGCTCGATCCCTTTGACTTCGATCACCTTGTCGACTTTCCACTTGTCACCATCTTTGTGCCAGTGCCACATCGTGCTCGAGAGCGCCGCGCCGACGAAGCCGTGCGTGCTATCCGGATTGTGATGGAAGCGAACCTCCAGCGGAATCATCCCCGTCGGGCCCAGGTCAATCTTCTCCGCGAGCTTCCGCTTGTCCCAATCCCAGAACAACAGGGAATGCCCGTACTTACCGGCCTCGACGTCTTTCACGTCAAAGCCCGGTCCAAACGTGTTCGGCGCGCCCCATTCGCTGGAGACCATCACGTTGTGCCGCGGCTGGTACCAGAAGTCATAGTTGAACTCGAGCCCGCTGTCCTTCGGCTCCCAGCGGCCCGCGATGTTGAACTTCTCGTCGAGCAGCAGAAACCCGCCCGGCGTGTCCCCCTTCGCATCGCCCAGCATCGAGATCATGATCTGCCCGTTCGGCAGGCAGTGCACGGTGTGCGGCGCGCTTAGGTTCGTCTTGGCCGCGACGTCGGCGCCCTTGATCGTTTTGATCAGCTTCAGTTTCCGCGGCTCTTGCGCATCGATCACGTGGATGTTGCCGCTCTTGAGTCCCGGCACGATCAGGAAGCGCCGCATGGCCTCCTTCGCACCGTGGCAACTGCTGCACGCGTTCCAGCCGAAGTGATGCAGTTCGTCGCCGACAGTCGGCATCACCACCCGATCCACGACCTGCGAGTACGTCTTCGACTTCGGATCAACATCGACCACGGCCAGGTAATCCGGCTGCTTGCCAGTGCCGTTCTGGTCGATCCCCACACGGAGCGCCGTGACGAACATCTCGGTTTCGCGTGGCGAGGCAATTGCTTCGGCCGGCGAAGCGTACGTCCGGCACTCCTCGCCATCAGCATGCCCCGCATGTGCGTGCGCGGTTCCTCGACGCGTGGCAAGTGAGGTGGTCAGCGTGGCGGCAGCGGCCGTGGCCAGAAACTCTCGGCGTCGCATGGCAGATGACTCCTACATGAGGGGTAGCGGATGCAAGCTGCGACAACTGCGCTTGGCGCACGCCCCCTCTCCGCCTGCCGGAATTATATCGTGCTTCGGACAAACGGGTGGCACGCCCAGAGCCCCAGCGATGGGCGTGGCAATTCACGCCGGATCAGTCATTGTCGCAGTGCAAACTTCTCCACTCCGACGCCCACGCCCTTCGTGTCTCAGGGACGTACCACCCCCGGTTGGCCGCAGCCCTAGAAATCGGTGAGCGATCGCGGCGGAATCGCCACCCGCAGCGCGTTTAGCACGGCCACCAGGTCAATCACTTCCTGGGCCAGGGCTCCGGCCACCGGCGGCAGATACCCGGCCGACGCGAGCCCCATCCCGATCACGCTTAACGCCATCCCGCCCACGGCGCTTTGCAGGGCGATCGCCCGCATCCGCCGGCCGATGTGCAGAAACTCATCCACGCGCGACAGCGACGTATCCATGATCACCGCGCCGGCCGCCTCGGCCGTGATGTCGCTGTTCTGCCCGAACGCCACGCCCACTGTTGCCGCCGTCAGCGCCGGGGCGTCGTTGATTCCATCTCCCATGAACAGCGTCTTGGCCTGGGCCGTCTCACGCTTCACCAGCTCCAGTTTCTGCTCGGGCGACTGGCCTCCATACACTTCGGTGATCCCAACCTGCTTTGCCAGATACTCGACCTCGCTCTCGCGATCGCCCGAGACGAGCATCACCCGTTCGATCTTGTGCATCGGCCGCAAGTGCTCGACAAACGAGAATCCCTCGGGCCGCGCTTCATCGCGAAACACGTACGTCGCGGCATAACGTCCATCGATCGCCACGCAGCATTCCAGCCCTCCGCTCATTGGCGGAAACTTCGCCGGCGCCTCCGGATCGACCGCGGCGATCTGCTTGCGATTCGAGACGCGCACCTCGCGCCCCGCCACCACGCCGCGCAAGCCTTCCCCCGGCCGTTCGCTCACCGACGCGGCATTCTCCAGCACCAGCTTCTCAGCTTCCGCCGCCTTCATGATCGCGCTCGCCAGCGGATGTTTCGAGTACCGCTCCAAGCTAGCCACCAGCCGCAGCACGTCCGCCCGGTCAAAACCGGCGGCCACGTGCTGTGCCACCAGATGCGGCTCGCCGTACGTGAGCGTGCCGGTCTTGTCCAGGATCACTACCCGGCACTTCTCGATCTGTTCGAGCACCGCCGGATCCTTGATGATGATGCCCCGCCGCGCGGCCAGCGAGATCGAACCGATGATCGCCACCGGAATCGCAATCAGCAGCGGGCAGGGGGTCGCCACTACGAGCACGGCCAGGAAACGCGTCGCTTCACCGCTCACCAGCCACGCCGCCAGCGCGATCGCCACGGCCAGCGGTGTGTAGAACGCGCCGAGCTGATCTCCCAGCCGGCGCATCCGCGGCCGATGCTGCTCGCTCGCCCGCATCACCTGCATGATCCGCGCATAGCGCGAATCGACCGCCAGCTTCGCGGCTTCGATCGTCAGGGCCGAGTCGCCGTTGATCGCGCCCGACAGCACCGCCGAGCCGGGCGTCTTCGACATAAGATACGGCTCGCCCGTCAGGTACGATTCGTCCATCACGCCGTGCCCTTCGACGACCGTGCCATCGACGGGGCACGTCTCGTGCGGCAGGATGATCAGCCGATCGCCCACCGCCACGTCGTCCAGCGCAATATCGACCAGGCTGCCATCGAGCTTCTGGTGCGCCACCTGCGGCATCCGCTTGGCCAGCGCTTCGAGCACGCTCGACGCGCTTCGCACGGCGTAGCTCTCCAGCGCGCCGCCGCCCGAGAGCATGAGCACCACGAGCGTGCCGGCCAGGTACTCTTCCAGCAGCACCGCCGTCACAATCGAGATCCCGGCCAGCAGGTCCGAGCCGAACTCGCGATGCCAGGCCTTCACCGCCAGCTCGACCACCAGCGGCAACCCGCCCACGACCAGCGCAATCCACAGCGGCGCGTTCACCAGCCAGATCGGCCCGCCCGTCCCAAACCGCAGCACCAGGTGCAGCGCGATCGCCACCGTGGCGAGGATCGCGATCGCCGCGTCGCGCCGCTGCCCGATCAGCTGCAGCAGCGATGGCCGCATCACGCTCTTCGCCGGGGTGGAAGCGGCCATCATTTGCGGAGCCAGCTTATTTCTTCGGAACCGCGCCGTCCGGCGCGGGCGCCCGAATCACTTTATGACAATCGACGCACGACAGCGTCAGTTGTACATACGCCAGCGCCGCCCCGTCGAGCTGTTCTTCGTCCGCATGCCGAATCAACTGGTCGTTCGCCCGCTCGAAGTTCCGCAGTTGCGTCCGGTACTCCGGCAATCCCGCCCGGACCCAGCGTTCCATGTGGGTGAGCGCCCGCATCGAGCGCGCCGCCTTGCCGATCTCCTCGAAGTCCTCCGTGGCCAGCCCCTCCAGAATGCGTCCGCTATATTCGAGCTTCTTCCGCATCCAGAAGCTGGTGTCGTCCGGCTTGGCTTCGCCTTTCGGCTCTTGAGCTACCAGGAGCGGCATCACCAGCACTGCCGCCGCAAGCGAACCCAACACGACCTGAATTCGTTTCATGATCCTGCGCGCCTCCGTTCACCGACCTGAAAAGTCAACTTCACGAGCCACTTGAACTTTACGTTGCAACTGCCGGACCGCGCCGGCCGGCGGCACGTCCGCGCGGGCGAACCGGGGCGAATCGCTCTCGAATCCCCCGGAGAGTTGCCAATTACCGCGGGAGTCGTAAGCTGATAGCAGTGTGCGGAGGAGCGCGATGTGTGCTCCCCTGGCCCAAGGCAACCGCCGGGCGATCGTCCCGATTTTTGCGGCTGCCTGGGGAGTAGAATTAAGAATATGACTTAGGAATCTGTCGCCGCCACCAGGAGGTTCGTGCCAGCCATGTCCTCGTTCGAACTCAATACGCTGCTGCTTCCCGTCGATCTGACGCCCGTCTCCAAGGGCGTCTTCGAGCGGGCCCTCGCGCTGGTCCATGGCGAGGACGCCGCGCTGATCCTCCTGCACGTCATTGATCCGCACCTGGTCGACTTCGCCGCCGGCTTGCAGCTCGATGCGCGCGAGAAGATCATCGAGAAGCTCCGCGCGCAGGCCGAGGCCGCGCTCGCCGAACTGAAGGGCGCGGTCACCAGCGGCGTGGAAATCCAGGTGATCATCAGCGAAGGCACCCCCTTCGTCGAGATCCTCCGCAAGGCCGAGGACTTCGAAGTCGACGCCATCGTGATGGGCCGCTATGGCTCGCACGGCCCGCTCGAAAAGATGCTCTTCGGCAGCACCGCCGAACATGTCATGCGCGGCTCGCTCCGGGCCGTGATCGTCGTGCCCGTCGAAACCTGATCCTAGTACACCAGGGTTCTGCATTCTGGTAACACAGGGTTCTGCGCTCCTCTCCATTCTTGCTCCCTCCCACTCCGTGGGGAGGGCCGGGGAGGGGGGCAGCAGTGCGCCGGGCTGTCCCTGCTGCTCGACGTGTGGTTCGCTAACCATCACTCACCCTCTTACCCACCGTGCTCGGTTACAATCAGGGATATGCCCGACACTCCCTCAAAACCGCGCGACTGGAGCGGCATCGGCTGCGCCGTGTTCCTTGCGGCGTTCGTTGTCTTCTTCATCTATGCCCGCTTGCCGGACCCCGACCGCGACGTGGTGCGGCAGCGACAGGCCTTTATCGAATTCCTCGCCGAATTCGGCGGCACGCTCACGCCGGCCGACGCCTCGCACCCGGCCCATCCGTCCGTCGCATTCTCGTCGCGCCGGCTGCGGCTGGGCGACAAACCGTATTACGCGATGGAGCTCCCGTACCGCTCGCGCGAGGCGATCGTCGACAGGGCCAAGGAGTTGTTTCCCGAAGTTGCCGAGTGGACTTTCACTGCGCCCGAAACTTCACTCATTCGACTGCTCGGCAGCGCCGAGGCCGTCGACGTCGTGCGACACGCGGATCGGGTAGACGTTCAGCGTCTTACCGGCGAAGTCCTTTCACATACGGAAACACGTTCGCTGTCCAATCATCCTGCACAGAGTGCTCCGTCTCCGGTTCCGCCAGAACTGGCCGCACGCGTTACGGCGGCGCTGCTCGATCCGGACGCCTACTACTGGGGAGGTGAGCATATTTGCCTTCCCGAGCCCGGCGTGCGGCTCACGTGGCACCGCGGCGACGACCAGGTCGACGTTCTGTTCTGTTTCGGATGCGGCATCCTCGACACCTACTCGAACGAACGTCCCGTCGCCAGCAAGGGCATGGGCCCCGCCTACAACGACCTCGCCGCCGCGATGAAAGAACTCTTCCCGAACGATGAGCAGATTCAGGCAATCGAGCTCAAGGAAGCAAAGGAGGCCACGTCATTGGAGAACGGCCAACCCGCGGCCGATGACACTTCCTCAGTGACAACCCACTGATGGACGCGGCCCCAAGCGACATCACTTTTCTTACGTCGTGTCGTGGTGCCGTTGTGGTTACCTCCCGGTTCCGAAGAAGCGGCGGCAGATGAACCACGACGACACGAAGACACAACGAACGAAGCAAAGAGACCGAAGCGAAGAGCTGCAGGCTTCACTTGTGTTCGAGCGTACGCCGTAATCGCTAACAAACCTTGCTGCTCCCTCCCACCACGTGGGGAGGGCCGGGGAGGGGGGCAGTTGGAGAACGGCGAACCCGCGGCCGATGACACTTTTTCAGGGCCAACTAACTGATGGACGCGGCCCCTAGCGACATCACTTTTCTTGCGTCGTGTCGTGGTGCCGTTGTGGTTACCTCCCAGTTCCGAAAAAGTGGCAGATGAACCACGACGACACGACGACACAACGGGCGAAGCGAAGAGCTGGAGGCTTCACTTGTGTTCGAGCGTACGCCGTAATCGCTAACAAACCTTGCTGCTCCCTCCCACCACGTGGGGAGGGCCGGGGAGGGGGGCA
>Ga0169931_10006345_pt1 | contig 17869 bp, 15 predicted proteins | sample Kivu_15m_20L_FD_129675 | JGI IMG/M metagenome (GOLD analysis project Ga0169931, IMG submission 129675) | Freshwater microbial communities from Lake Kivu, Western Province, Rwanda to study Microbial Dark Matter (Phase II) - Kivu_15m_20L... | ecosystem: Environmental > Aquatic > Freshwater > Lake...
AGTTCCGGGCTTGGCACGATTCCGCCATGAACGCCCTTAAGCTCAAGGATCAAAAGATCGAGCAGCTAGAATCCCGTATTCGCCAGATGGACGAGGATACTCGGGACAGCTGGACCAATGTTCTCCAGAATCTTGAAGAGGCTCGCAAGCAACTTGCTGAGGCTCTTGGGGGCTTGGCACCGCTGGAGGAGATGTCTAAGGCCGCAATGCAGTTGCACCTCGAAGTTGGCCGACTGCAGCAGGAGCTGAGCTCTCAGCAAATTCCATTTCCGTACACCAAGTTTGGGTTGAACACAGACACCTCCGTTTCCTCAAAGGGCACAAAATGAGCGATTCAATTATGGCAGCCATTGTCTGCATCGTTGGAGTTGTAACTCTAAATATTTTAGTGTGGCGTATTAATCAAAAGCTTAAACGCCTTAGAGTTTTTTGCAATCTGGCTAAAGAAGGCTCGTGCTTGGGCAAGACAAGCAAACATTAACAAGAAAAAATAACAATGAATCATCTGCCGGTAACAGAGATAGCCCAACAGCTGCGAAAAGCCTCTGAATCTCATCCCGACTTAAAACTCTTACTGCAGCATGCGGCAGAGAGGCTGGTTTGGCAGGATGAGCGCTACCGTTCGTTGTCTGTTATGGCTTGGGGATCACGAACATCCGAACCTCTTTTCAAATTGAGGACACCGCATGCAGAAGGTCAAAATTCGGGCTCGTGACGTCAAGCCTTACTTCTATGCACTCAAGTGCAACGTAGGGGATCACGATAAGTTAATTGACAATCCGATAGTTGGAATAAAGTGGTGTGGCTATGGGGACAATTTATTGTGGTTTATGCTGGAGACCTACAACTTCTTTTCGGCTGCCCCTGATGATGAACTGGAGTTAGTAGAGATTGATCCAGGGTCTGATTACCGGAATAAACCGCCCTTCGAATTGCCACCACGGCCAGAACTACCTGAGACGATCTTTGAGAGATCTAGACTTGCTAAACAAAGCAGGGATATAGATTTGATGAAAAAAACGATTCAGGAGCTTGAAGAAGTTCTTACCAAAGAGCGAGACGAACTTAGAAAAACAAATAAAAACCTTGTTGAGATGGGCATCGTCCTCACCCAAATTCTGCACGGAAAGACAAATGTCAAAACAACTTAAGACTTGGGCCTATCGGATGATCCGTACTGCTGCCGGATATGTCGGAATCTACGAAGTGTACTTCGATGATCAGGGGGCGCTTAGGGCTTGCACCATGAATCCGGTATCGGTGGTCGGAGATACGCCTGAGGAGCTAAAGCAAAGCTTCGAGCGCATGCAGGATGCCTTCAAGCATGATGTGCTTGACATGGCTGTGTTTGAAGCAAAGCGAGAACAAGCAATCTCCGAGATCATTCGCTTAGGCGAAGAGTTGCAGGGCGAAGACGAGGTGCAGAGTGAGTAACTCTATGGAAGAAGATCCTGTGGCCCAGGTGCTAAAGCGACTGGCAGACATGGAGGACAAGATCCACGGAGCTCCGTGGAAATCCAACATTTTTCGCAGAGCCTATGAGCACACAGTTGCCTTGGAGCGAAAAATCGAAGAGTTGGAGGGTGAAAAGCGAGGCCTAAAGCGTTGTGGCCTATGCGGTTGCATGGATAATCCGGTAGATCGCCACGGTGACTGCTACGGTTGCGCTAAGGCCCAATATGGAGACGAAGTTGATTCTTTTGAATAACCAAGAAGAATAAGATGTCGTTAGATAGATAGGTGGTTAAAATCAAAACTAAAGGAGATTTTATGTCTAGATTCTTGCTACTTATTTGTCTTTGCGTTCTTGGTGTTTTAGTGTCTTGCAAATCTCTGTCTAAGCCCGAAGAGCCCACGGTTGTCTCTGCCGTAGAAGTTGTACCAGAGCCCGTATTTTGTTCCTTTGAGCCAGCTTCCAGCCCTGCGACTCCTTCATGTAAGGTAGAGCCGTTGACTGCGGAGCCTGTTACATCGGTAGCGTTCACAGCAGAACCCCAACCAGAACCAGAAGCTCAACCTCTTTATACATATCCTGTTACGAAAGAATCTGTGTCTGAAGAGGTGGCTGAGCATTACATGACTATAGGTAGACTGCAGATATTAAGTTTGGTTTTGCTCGTTTTTTTCACTTGTATGATTTTCCTAATATGTTTTCTAATTGTGTTAATAATTAGAGAACTCCGTAAGTCAGGCAACTAATGAAACCTTTTTCTTCATTTTGGACGTACTTAGGCGGCATTCGCTGGAGGTTCCGATTTGTTAGATCGAATGAAATTCCCAATGATAGATGGGCGGATTGTAGTGATCCGTCCGATCCTAAGAGGCAGATTAGGATTAGGCAAGTACTCAGGGGCAGAGCGAAACTTGAGACTGTTATACATGAGGTCTTGCATGCCCAATGGCCGGAAGATTCGGAAGAAAGAATTACACGTCATGGTAAGGAGCTGTCTCGGCTTCTTTGGCGCTGCGGCTACAGACAGGTAGAAGATCACGATGAGCGCTAAAGCGTCAAGACTCGCCAAGAACAATGCAAAGAGGCAATTGAACATGTCTAATAAGCCGGAAACTAGAATTCTTAAGGGTTACTCTTGGTATGGTAAACCTCGTTTCGAGACCCACCTCGGTAATGGGACTTACCTGCTAGAGGGATTCTCTAAACTCACCCGGTACGCATTCCCCTCTCCAGAGGAGGTGTTTCACCTTGGAATAATGCCCGACGACATCTCCATGGTTGACTTTGAGGGAGGTCCGGATTTGATGCTTACTCAGACTTACTATCCAGGACCAGGTTTTGATAGAAAGAGAACAAAATATAAATTCAAGATCACGAAGTTTGAACTTCAACCGCATCAAGAAAAAGATTGGACTGCGGTGGTTATATACACCATGCGCATCCAGGAAATACCCTACACCCGAAAGATGGACACATGACAGTAGCTCCTAAGTTATTGCAAGATTTAAATGGGGAGATTACAGAATCCCATCCGTTACTGGAAGCTCTGGCGAAACTTGAACACGATCAGTGGATGGATTGGGCCAAGAACTTGATGGAGAAGGAGCCTGCAATCAGTCAGGCTCGTAAGGATCGCTGGATGACCTTTATGGTCCCCTATGATCAGCTGGATAAGCCCGCCAAGGACATGGACAGGGTCTGGGCGGCAAAGGCAGTCGAGCTGGTCCAAGAGCACTACCTTACGTTGAAGGAAATCCAGTACACTGTTTTCTTGGAACGAGACATGCTTACAAAGGTGGTGGATGTTTTACAGGAGGAGCTCAAGGCTTGTACTAATGGGAAGTGCAGCGCTGAAGCTAAGCTGCATGCTTTAGAACAAGAGTTTGAGAAACTGCAAAAAATCGTTAAAGATTTCTTTGCTGCTCAGCTTGACAGCAATCCAAAGCTCGACTAACGTTCAGTTCATGCAAGCAAATAACTTTGATTCAAAGGCTGTCTACGATCCCAGAGATCCACATATTTATCGAACGTTTTACGCCCAGGTGCTTACACAGACCATTGCCGCTAAGCTGCACGAGCAGTGGTGCGAATGGGCAATGAGCATGATTCAACAGGGCTATATCGTTTCGACAGAGGTGGAGAACTTAATGAAGCTGTTTGTGCCGTTTAATCAGCTTAATTCAGAAGATCAGTACAACCATATGGTACGAGCCGATAAGATCGTGTCTGAGTTCCTAAACTGGAAACTCGTGGATCAGAGTCTCAAGCGAGGCGGACCTAAGAAAGGCAATAACGTAAATGGCGAAACCAAAAAGCGACGCAATTAACCCCGGTACGCCTTTAAAAGCATTTGGTACTCAGCTTTACTTCTTTGAGGAGGAGACAAATCTTACTCCTTACTTGAAGCTGGCTAAAGCCCCAGTATGCAAGGCGGAAATCTACGGCCAAACAATAGAGCAGTTACTAGCTCAGCTGGCAGTCATTAGCCAATTATTGGGCTCTATTGAGCTATTGCGTACTGCCGTTAAGAACGATAAGCCCATCTCCCCCAAGGATGAGCTAGTTATTCAGAACGTTGCTGAAACAGTAAGCATCTTAAAGGATGTTATTGTTGAAAAATTTGCACCGAGACCTCGATGACTGCACTCTTTCGAGATATGCAATTAGACCTTGTTTGCCGGGATCCTAAGATTCACCGCTTTGTTGAGCAGGCCTTATCGGCTTGCTTAGAAATACCTCGTACCAAAAAGCACGTTAGTCTAATTGTGCGTAAGGGCAGAGTTCTGGCTGTAGGTACAAATGCCTTTAAAGGCCATCCTATAGCCAGCAGAATAGGTTATCGTTTTGGAGAGCAGCACAGCGAATTAAACGCTTTTCTTAAATGCTCACAAAGAGATAGACTTACTCTGATTAATGTGCGGTTTAATAAGGATCAGCAAATGCGCATGGCAAGGCCTTGTGCGCTATGCTTACCTTGGTGTTCGGGTATTTTTGAGGAAATCTACTACACCTGTCCAGACGGAATTGTCCGTAAACTTGACAGTAAGGCAGTAGTCAGACATAATTTGAGTACTGGCATTTTAATGCCAGGTGGTGTAGGCTCCTAGTTGGAGCCTCTTTTTTAGATATCAGTTGTTACCGTTTACCTCTTTTGGTACAATTCGCTTCTCAAGATCACTTTTAGGAGACTTTAACTATGGGTTCATTTACCTCACTTACAGCTACGCAAATTATGCGAGCTATTTTTCCGACTAGCACAACCTCGCATACTGCGATTACAACTCCCACTACAGCCCTTAGCGGTTATAAAATTTACAATAGCTCCACCGCAGCTAACCAAATTGGCCTTTATTCACTTGCAGGTGCCGTTGTTCACAGTTGTAACTTAGTGCTTGGGACTAGTGGCGCGCAGTCGAACCCGCAGGGTTCGATCATGACCGATGCTAATTTCATCACCAGCCCACAGCTTGGCGGCATTACTGGCAATACGGGTACGGCAGGTAATCTTAGCTATCCAATAATTAGTGGAGGTAGTCCTTACGTTGGTTATACCGGAATGGCTATGGTTACTTCTGGTGGCACAGGTACTCATACTTGGACCGGATGGACTCTTAGCGAAACTAGTAATAAAGGCCAAGCCGTATCTGCCAATCAGATCGGCTTTCCAGTACTTGGTGCAGGCTCTGCAGCACAGAATGTTTTCGGATTTGTAATTTCCGCTCACGCATCCACCAGCGTACCCCCTAACAGCGCTTCACAACTTTTGTCAAGTAATGGTGGCGGCACGCCTGTAGTTATCGCTTACGGCGATCTTTCCAGTGGCCGGCAGCTTACCGCAGGCGATACTCCAGTATTTGCTGACGGCGCAATCACCATTACTCTTGAATAAAGTGTAATGCCAATAGATCCTGCCAAAGTTCTTGAATTACTTACAGCACTTGCTGCTGGGGGACTTTTAACGATGGTAGTCAAAGCCTTGGTGGATAAAAATAAGAGCAAAGCTGAAGCTAAAAGGATTTCTGTGGAGAGTGAAGTGGCTATAGTCGAAATTGCCATGAAGATGACAGATAAACTACAAACTTCTCTTAAAAGTCTTGAGGAAAAAACTGAAGATCTTGCTCGTAAAAATTTAAAGTTAGAACACGAATTGTCTGAACTTCGTATCTCTAATATCAATCTCTTACGGGAAGTTGAAGCTCTTAAAAGACAAAATGATGATCTTGAGAGAACGTGTAATGTGTTAATTAGGGAAAATACCCAATTAAAAGTTGAATTAGATAACTGCATCAAAAAGGAACTATGAATATGGAATTATTCTTGTCGTCAGCACTCGGTACGCTTTTCTACACTGTCGCTGTTTTTGTAGCCGGCGCTTTTATTGGCAAGCCACTTTGGGACTGGGTTTCAGCCAAACTGCCTTGGAATAAGAAGTAACTAGAGAGTTCAGTAAATTCTAGCTATAATAGGGCCGTCTGAATGGACGGCCCTATACTTTTTAGAAAGCCTACGTATGGCGAAGAAAAAGAGAAACAATATGTCACAAAATGAAACACCTGAAGAGCAGGTTGATATTACTACACCAGAAGTCCCCGCAGCAGTAGAGCCTGAGCTCACTCCAGAGCCAGAAGTTCAATCTGAGCCTGCTGTCACTGTTGTGGAGCCTGCGCCTGTAGTAGTAAATAAAAACGCCGGTAAAACTATTCCAACTGCTTTTTAAGGTGGGTTTAAATGCCTACGGTTTATCTAGGCGTTAACCAAAACTTTTCAGCCTCGGGTGTAACAGCTCAAGGCTCTATTGATTCTACCTCGGGGTCCACACTGGGCACTATTTTGCCGTGCCCTGGGGTGTTTCCTTGTACCTTAAGGGCAAAGTCAACAGTAAAAGGATCCAGCGCAGTTGTGGTTGAGGCTGTTTATTCTGGGCCAAATCATATAGTGTTAAAAGAAATACTACATGATTATATTCCAGCATCTGGAACTAGAATTCGGATTGAGAACAAAAGTAGAAGCGTTAAGGTAGTTGGGGGAACGTATACCGGTTTGCGATCAACACCTACTCCTCTATTAAGGCCTTACCTTGGACAAAGAAGTATCTCGCTCAACGGCTTGCCTGCTGAGTTTTTTGCTGGCACTAATCCATCCACGACAGTTGTCATAGGTGGAGCCGTAAATAACCCTAATGATCCTGGTAACTTTGTTCATAGATCGGATAGCTTTCAATACAATTTTGCCAATGGGCAGCTAAGTGAGTCCTGCAACATTCTTTGGACCGGAGGGACTACAGGTAGCCCTCCGTTAGCTATAAATGTTTCTGGAATTGGGCCGCTTGGTAATGATGAAAGCTATGAATTGCAATCAGGTACTTCTCTATTACCTTATTACACTCCAGCAAATATTAAATATCCTAACTTTACTGCAGGGTCTGGTTCAGATCTCGTGATTGTAGAGTTTGACTCTGGCGTTGGTGTTCTTGAGCAAAGTAATAGATCCGCCTCTAATCTTATTGCTGTCGCAAATGCTCCAAATTTTAATTGTTTTGATGATACCCCTAATAGAGTTTTAAGGGCATCTGTCTTTGGTACTCAAAGTAATCCTAACTTTATTAAATCTCTGTGTGCTTTACAGACGGAAGATACTTTCTATGCGGGATTTTCATATTTAGGCATTAAATCAGATTCGAGTTTGTTTTTAGGGGCTTTTGCATCTTCAAGTTCGGTTACTGCAGGATTAGATTGGCCTATAAGTTTTTTTCAACTTTATAACTACAGTGGCGGCACCGCCCCTAAAAATATAGCTTCAACAAAGCCATCAATAGGAATTAATACAAATATCGTCAGCAAGACAGGAACCAATACAGGATCAGTATTGAATCGCTTCTGGCAAGACTCTAGTCCTACTGGCTTAAGATATAGTCGTTACAGCGATATTAAAGCTACGCAATACGGCTATGTATTGCTTAACCAAGATACTAAACATTTAGAGTTTATGTTTACCGCACATGTAGATCCTTGGATGGAATCTGCTGAAGCACAAGTAATAAATAAACTTATGCACGCACCTCCAAGAAGTGCAGATTACATTCTTCCTGTTAATATGCAGCTAGGCTGTGATCCTCGTGACGGAGTATCAGGCAATTCTTTATATAGATCTACTAATTCACTTGTACGTGGGTTTCTTGTTACAGATCATATTATACACGGCGGCGGAGGGCACGTCATTGCTCTTGGTACATACAATGGCGCCATAGTCAACGACGGCAAAGTTACAGTTTGGGGCAGCAATAGATGGGGCCAACTAGTTCTTCCGGAGCCAATGCGGAATTCTTCAATTAAAATTATAGATGTAGCAGTATCCAACGCTCCTCCAGTTTTAACACGATCAAGTGACTATAGTTCTTATTACACTATTTATTCAGAAGAATCTGCAGAAAAAGCCGCTAGAGATTATTACAGTAGTTTTGGTAGTTTTGATTTTTATAAATTCAGTTATCCTGAGGAGTTATTCTATAGATACGGGAGGCACATCAACTACACCAATCTTCCAGGGCACGTTGTAGTTGTTACAGATCTGGGCTGGGTTTATGCTTGGGGAAATAACAAGTATTATCAGTGCGAGGTTCCAAACGAGATTAATCTGCTTGATTCGTCAGGGAATATTAAATCTGTAGCATCAACAGATCCCATTATAGAAGTATCTGCAGGCGCCTATCACACGGTAGCTCGCTCAAGAGCCGGCGTTATTTATGTGTGGGGGGCAGGAGGTCCCTGGGCAAGCAGTAATTCAACTACTTTAGATGGCCGAGTTTCCATCAGTGGGCAGGATGTACGTCCAGAATCTGCGTTTAATACAACAAATATGACAGTACATTTTGGCCAAAGTGTACTGAAGCCAAACGGTACTGACTCAACGCAGGGGTATGCAAATTTAGCAACTCCAAGTGCAGTACCCGTAGGACTCTCAAACTTCACCGACGAAGCTCACTCAACTCAATTGACTACAGTTTATGCCAATGTTTCTACAATAACAAAAACTATAGGATCGCAATCTATCTCTATTGGGCAAAAAACTAATGCTGGATTTGCCCCTGGAACTAGTGGCATGGCAGAAGATTCTTCAAGAAGAATGAAGGGTATGATTGCAGCAGGGGCCTTTCATACTGCAATAATAGACAATCAGCTTAAGATACAGTGTGTAGGGGCGGGGCGGGGCCCCACCACTCAGCAAATGTTTCACCCCTACAATAATTTGCTTAATAATATTACAACACCACAGTGGGGTAGTAGCTACACCGATGGCGATAATGGTCAATCAAGATTCTCTACGTATCCACACTATTGCCAAGGTCTTAGTCAATATAGAATTCCAGCTCCTGGCGCCAACGGAACCCCGGGCACTACAAGTCCTGGTTTATTCAGGCGCACTCCGCCCACTCCGGGCACTGCTGCTGCTACAAATGATAGAAGATGCAAATCTAGATATTTTCAAGATCTTCTATTTAAAAAGGTTATTTGTGGCCCATTTAGTACACACGGAATAATTTATTCTGTGAGTAAAGTAATGAATTCGATCGAGCTATTCACAGAGGTTGATAAGGCTTGGCTTCACGGCCGTGTTATCTCTTGGGGTTGTGCCTTTAGCCCTAGATCATTTCAAATCGATGGAACTGGTTCTACCGGAATTTTGGGCAATAGGTACACAGGTGGAGATACTCCGGTTGCGAGTCAATATAGCGCTAATTCCTCTCGTAATCCCGCAGGTACTTTATCTGGAATGGGATCCATTCATAGACTAGGAGCAGGCAATCCTAATGATGTATTGAGAATGTTCGAAATTATAAATCGAATACCGACGGGCGTCTCTGGTTTTGCTGGAATATATCCTGAACCTGATAGTTCCGCTGTTGGATATTTAACTTTAGTTGGACTCCCTTCTTCCAATTCAGCACCTGTAACAAATCCCTCTGTTGGAGTTGTAGCGTCTGGCTCTTTTGCCAGCAACCAACCTATATACGATACTGACTGTCCAGTAACTATTAGTCGATTTAAAGTTAAGGATATGGCAGTCTGCGGTGAATTCGCAACATACATTGGCTTTCATAATCAATTTACAAGAAGCGCATCCAAACTGGGTTCATCTGACACGGACGCCCAGGCATCGGGCAGTGGTGCTACCTTTGATTATGAGGCATCGGTATTTTTTACTGGCAATGATCTGTATAGAGATTCAAGTACTACTAGTAGTGGCGCCGCTTCCTATACAGGTAGACTTCATCATGCAAACCCCTATGTAGGAAATATTGTTGCTAGAAGAAATAAAATTAGCGATAGCTCAGGTGAGTATTGGTGGCTGGGAGACACCGGTTTTCCAATGAAGACCAGATCTTTTCATTTTGGGTTAGTCAAATATACAGATGGAGCTAGTGCAACTACTTTAAATAATGCTAGCTTTACTTTAAGCTACGTACTTCCAACAACGGCTCTTGCTAGTGCTAATCTAGCGGTAGTCATAGTAAATATGGATAATAGGCCGGTTTCTTGGTTGGGATATATTTATTCGCCGACTTATCGAGCGCCGTTAGATTTATCCTTATTGCCCAGCATTCCAATACAGAGTTTTAAGACCGGTAAAGCGCATATATTGGCAGTATCTGCAGGCGATTGGCCTGTGGCTACATCTCTCAGGGAGAGTAAGGCAGTTCCAAAGATAGCAAGCGAACTAAGTACCAGATTATTTGCGACAGTGACAGGTAATGGAGTTGCTACAAAGCTTATTGCCAATGAGTCAAATTTTCGTTATTACCGTTCTGTATTACTTGCATGGGGTGCGGGCGATGGCCGTGAATTTGGTTCAACTCTACTATCTTTGGCACCTCCAGGTTCCACCTCTACAACAGGTATATTTGGTGTAGGATCGGGCGTTGATAGCGTATTTGGTTTAGGGTTCTTAGATACTCATGCTGTGTCACGCTATGACTCACTATATACAGGAGGTTCAGTTCAAGGCCTTGCCACCAATAGTGATGCTTGGGAAAACTATTATGGGCATTATCGTTGGAATGTAAACAGTAGATACGATGGGTTATATGAGCGTCCGGAGCTTCCTGGTATTTCTTTAGGAAGCGTTTCTGGTACTGCTTATTCCGCTATGTTTGGTCCTCCGGGACATCATGCAGTAGAGGCGTTACAGTCCCTACTCGGATTCCAACAAAATCTATATCCATCTACCTTTAGCTTGATAGCGCTCGGTGCAAGAGGATTGTTTAATGGAGCCAATAAGTCTGCTATTCCCGCAGCAGCCTTTATGCCGTTTATCACAGCTACCGGTCAAACAGGCAACAAAGCAAGATGCTGTGTTACAGCTGCGGAAGAGTCTCCTAACTTTGAGTCCTTAAACTCTTTGCAAGAGTATCACTCCCCTCTTGGGTATACGCAACAGACATATACGGACTTTGTCGTTGACTACGCGGCAGGATCTATGCACAGTGCCGTGCTATTCCGATCAAGCTGCGCCAGTTGGACTCAAATTAACTCAAATGCCCACCTAGCCAATATGAGTGCGTTTTCAACACACTTCATGACAGACGTCAACGGAACTATACCGTTTGGCCAAAGAAGAGTTTGTAAACTTGGAATCGTAGGCTACGGCTGCGAAGGGCAGACCGCAGGCTCTGCAAGAATACTGCAGGATGGTTCTATAGCTCCCCTGGTGCCTAGATTGTTTGGCACTGACGCTAAAGTCTACTGCGGCGACTCTTATACTCTCGTCACTAATCCAATTAGAATCGTAGAGGCGTCAAGTGGAAGCGTAGCTCTTACACTTAACTCTGGCACAGGATTTACTTCAAAGACTATTCCTATTTCTATCCCTAGCTCTGCTTACTCGAAGAGAATCCGAGGTCTAGATGTAAAGATAGAAGTAGCTACCTCTGCAGGCACAGTGAATTTACCTATGTCCTCTTGGGACATAACGATTCCCTATAAGCAAAATGAGTGGGTGGTCTTTAAGCGTCTAAAAGCAAATCTTGATACTACTCCGGCGGACGCCTTTATTCAGGCCTCAATAACTGCAGCCACTTTTAGGATTTCCGATAGATTCTCTGCGGCTTCTGCCTATGCCTATAACGGAACGTACGAAGGCTACACTGAGCAGGGATTAAATCCAACTAATAGCTCATCCTATACAGGTATATCACCTTATTTCTTAAAGCCCATAAACACAAGTGCAGCTGTACCGGCTCTGGACAAATCTGGATGCTACTATCCTGTAGATGTTAACCCCTCAACATTCGCAGTAACAAATCAGACTTGGAGTGTCAACGGTACTACTCCGGCCGCCGCGGTTCTTCCATTTAATGAGCCGATAATCAATGTTATTATCAAGGATTACACCTCAACGACAAATTATGCCAACTGCTCTATAAACATTACCTTAGAGATTGAGGTAGATGCAGAGGAGTTGCCTTATGTTTTATACGGCCCAGACAAAGCAGGAGTATGGAATGAACTGCCCGGAGTGAGCCCATCTTTTGGCGCAGATATATCAGCATTTAATCAATATGATGATGCTTTTACGAGTTCGAAAAGCCGTTGGTTTAGAAACTGCCCTTGTGAGATAGATTCAACTCTTTGGGACAGAAAGTACCCAGTTGGCTATCCTGCAGATACTCGCTTTATATGCGGTACTAAAAAGTACGGCCCCTCGGGAAATAGGGAGACCGCAGCTGCGCAGGTTTTAGCTACTACGTACGACACTGAAACCTTTACGATTCAGCTACGTGAACCCCTATTAAAACATAAAATATCTGCAAACTTCTTTAGTGTTTTTGATACTATTCCGCATAGACCATTTTTAGGTATTAACGATGCAGTATCTACACTCAATCCTTCCATGCAGGTTCTGCGCTCAAATGCTTTTATAAGCACAGGTTCAACTGTCCAACTAAACGTGCCTAGTGTTCAAACTTCTAGTGCTATCGCTGAAATAAGTAGACAAAACGCTCCATTCTTTAGACGTTTAGCAATGACTACAGTTCAAAGCACACTTCTAACTAATAATCCAGTGTTGTATAATAAGACTCTGTACCCTTCTGCAATTTTGTGTTTTGCAAACGCAGGTATGGCTGCCGGCAAGAATTTAGGTAAAATCGTTGGCTTGAGCTCTACAAACTGTTAGTAATATGCCTATCTGCAATCTTGCCATCTCTTATGTAGCTCCAAGTACTATTGGAGAGCCTCCTCTAGCTACGTCAGATATCGACGTAACGGCAAGCCTCAACGTTATAGGAAGTCTAAATGCCGTATTCAGACTTTCATTTGCATCAGAATCTTATTTATCTAGCTGTCAAGTACAAAATACAGTTTTAACTACTTTCGATACAAATAGTTTAAACAATATTATTTGTTTTACAACAATAAAAAGCCCCAAAGTTTTTATTTCTGCCGGGCTTAATTCTGCAGGATTGCGCACGGTATGTCTCGTTAGGCCGATTCCAACAGAGTTTCTTCAAGTAAACCGTCAGAGGTTGCTATCTGCTCTTGAGATATCGGCTTTGAGCCTTAGTGTAAATTTCCTTTTAGACAGATACTCTCTAGCTATAATTGTAAATGCTGCAAGCCAAAACTTAACATGTTTATCCAATGTAGCTGGCCCAAATATAAACACAGGAATACTCCTACAAAATATTTTAAGTGTTTCAAACACTGCAATAGGTTCTGCTAAATTTGGAGCTCAAGTCCAACTAAGCCCGTTAGCTATTAATTGTATATTGTCTCAACCAGAGGGCACCGAACCGTCTCTACCCGGTCGTACGGTTACGATTTCTTCTACTCCAGAAATAGCTGCAACGCTTAATAGCATTGCAGGAATTTATGCGCAATTTGCTATCGCATATCCAATCACTAAACCCGCTAATGCTACTCCAACACTTTCTTCTTTAAGTGCGTCCTTAGCTGGTGTCAGCCGCATATCCACAACCCCTGTTGTAACGTGTGTATCCCGTACTCCTGTAGGCTTGGCTGCTCCAGCCGTGCTTGTGCTTGGAGCCGTAGACTATCCGGATCAGCTTCAAGAATACGTACGCTACCCTCTACCTACTGCCACGTCTGCAGCTAGTGCACTAGACGAAGACGGAGCTCCAGTACAGTATTCTCATTCTGTATTTGGATCTACATTACTGAGACTTACTCCAGGGCCGTCTTCAAATGCTGGAGTATCTCTAAAGCTGCGAGCTAGCCAGCTAGGCCCTGCATCTCAATATGAGGTTACCCCTAATTATGACGCTAAACTAATTCTGCTACGTACCTCTGTACTGGATACAACATCGATACAGCGGACAGTGTTTGGTAATCTTGCGGTAGGTCCGGATGTAACTCGAGTCGCTGCTTATTCTTCGTTCCCTAGATCTTACGGCGCTTCTGTTGGATCTATGGGGACAGGCGGGTCATCCACTCTTGTCTCTGCGGCAACAGAGATCACAGGCAGTTACTCTGCCCCAACTGTTCCTATGTTGTTCATGGGATCAGCGCTAGTGAGACACAACTACAATCAAGCAGCAAGCATTCTAAAGCCATCTGCTGTCGCTACAGACTATTACTATCCTGAAAGCTCAAGTATAAAGATAGCTAAAGCTAGAGTTGAGACAACCGCAGGTATCTATACCGAAGGTTTATCCCCTATCTACAGCTCGTCAGCATTTAGACTCTTAAGTCCAACAGAATATTTAAACTATTCTGCTGGCGGCGCTAATTTCCGTATCAATGCTGCCGTGATGGCCCAGGATGGCACAACGTCCTCCGCAGCACACGTCCATGCATCAGATGCGATGATGACGTTCCTGCCCATCAAGATCGGCGCTCGTTATGCTTACTCTCGCTATAGGCCTTCAGCGCTTGCCTCTACTGCGACCATAGTTGCTGCCGATTTTGAGGGTGAAGCTGGGGCTGCTTTATTTAGCGTAAGCCTAGCTGCTGATGGAGAGCCTGTAGTTCCTGATTCCTTGTACTCCGCTGACGCTGATTGTGTTCTACGGATACTCATTTCTCCATACGAAGACTTTGGGTTCCAGTCTTTTGTCTATGTAGACATTCCTGTATTGGGTGTGTCTACCATCAATCCAGATAGAGTAATTGTTGATACGTCCTATAGATGGTTTATTCAGCAGTGTTTAACTGGTGGGCCTTTTGCTAGTACTCACATTGTCAGATCGCTTAAGGATTTCTATTCTGTTTCTAATGCTGCTCCAAGCATTGTAACAAAGGCTGTACTTGCGGTAACTCGTCCGATAGTCAGTATTACTGGAGACCAGGGGGAGTCAGTTCAACAAAAATTGTCCTTCAGCGGCGATAGAAACTTGCTTATGGGTGAGTTTTCCGTTGCTATCTCACGAGCAGCGATGACCTTTGATACAGCGCTCAAGGTAAACGTTGAGCCTGAACCAAGCACGGCGCTTGAGGTATACAACTCTGTTACCACTCCCGCTTCAAGGGTATCTTCGTTTGACCCCAACAGTCTGCACTTGTTTGTTAAGTCTGACGGCACTTTAGGTTGTCGAAGAAGCGTGCCGACCTACAACGGCCCTCAGGTGGTTACCAGCCTAGATCCAATTCTGCCAAAGACGGTCAGAGAGTTTATAGCTGCTGGAGGACTGTTTTCGCAGGTCAAGGTCGGCGAAAGCATTATTGCTCTATTGTCGAGCGGTAGTACTGGTAAGAAGTTGTTTTTATGGGGCTACAACACTTACGGGCATCTAAATGTTCCTGCCACCGTTGATGCAAATTTCTTAACCAATGGTTATATTTTAAATGTAAACGAATTTGATTTTAACGCAGGGCACATCGCAGTCATTCTCGATGACGGCAAACTTTACAGTTGGGGTAACAGCTTATCCTCAGTTTGGCAATCTGAAGGATCTCCCGTATCCAACATGGCTATTGGAGAGAACTTTTCAGTAGCTATTGTTCAGCGTTTTAACTCCGCTACCCCCAGTACTCCGATTAGCGTTATTGAACAATACGGAAACTGCCCATCTTCGGCCAGTGTTCCTGTGGGGGTAACTGCAGCAACCCCCACCGAGGTTTGGACGGAAGAGCAGGCAGGACAAACCGTGTATGCCGGAAAGGTATTAGCATGCGGCAAAAATCACGCAGTACTGTTAAAGAACGATGGTACCGTGGTCTGCTGGGGGGACAATACTTACAACCAATCCACTGTGCCGGTTGGTTTGTCGAATGTAATTGCCATCGACGCAGGCGATAACCATACTATTGCTCTTAAGAACGATGGTACCGTGGTCTGCTGGGGGGACAATACTTACGGCCAAACTTCTGTACCAGCAGGACTTCGAGCTAAGAGTATTTCCGCTGGCGGTGATTTTTGCGTAGCCGTACGTACAGCTGCAGCTACGGATGTGAGCGCAGTTGTTGGTTCGGTGTCTGACGATGAAATTGCAGACACCGCAGCCTGCTGGGGTAGAAACAATAGAGGTCAGTGCAGCGTACCCACTTGCGAAGGCCTCTCTTACGATCCTACTTTTCATAGATATAGAATGCGATTCTGGGCTGCTTACTGCGGCTGGGATCACGCTATTGGCGTACGAAAAGACAACGTTCAGGCCAAATGGGCTACTCAGCACCCAGAGCTGAACAGGCTTAATTTTTCTCACCTTATTGCTTTACCTCTTAAGACGAATACCTCCGCAACAATCTTTCAGTGTCTACGAAGACTCCTTGTATCACAGCCTAATGCGGACAACTATATAATTAGAAGCAGCACAGGAGTCGAATATCTCCTTACTTTGAATCCTGTTGATGCCGCTGAATATATATCTGAAGAAGTTACGGCTAACAATAGAAAGTATAGATTAGTATATAATATAAATAACGAGAATATTTACGTACAGTGGACCAACGTATCTCCTGTGTCTTGGCAGAATTTGGTATTTAATAAGAACACATATGACTATAGTCAAACTCTGACTACTTCTACTTTTAATGAGATAAGCCTATATGCGACTAATAACTATATTGATTTAGGCTGGGATGGAATTCCTGCAACCCCTAATTGGCGTGCCACGGTTGGATTTAACCTAAATGAAATTAGCTACAGCGCTAGCGGGTTTAATCAAGAATTCATAGACGTCAACTACGCGACTGCAGACTCGTCTGACCCTAATTTAAACGAAACTTTAATCGCCTGGGGAAATCCCATGGCTTGGAACGCTTCTTTAGATTCAACTCAATACTCGCCATACTATCCAGGCACTGAAAGTTTACCAATAAGTGTTGCCACAGACATAGTACAGGCTTTAGTAAAAAACAGCTCTGCCATTAGACTTAGTTCCATTTTTAGCTATGTAGGGCACGGCAAGCAACTTGGCACAGGCCTTGTTGGATTCGCCATTGGGAGTATTACCCGTGCGGGTCCTGATAACGATTTAAAGAATGTAATCTATATAGGTCCAAGATCTTTAGAAGTCATTGACAACCCAATCGACTCTCTTACTATTCAAACAGGGTCAGCAGAGATGTACTCTCTAGGCTCTTCAACTATATTTTTATCCGCTGGGGGTAGTTTAAAGTACTTTAATGTGCCTACCCCAGTGAGTGAAACTGCTGTAAATCTGTACGCACGTCCTGAAGAGCAGACTGGGTCTGCTGATCCAGACGACATAGATAGTACTCTTATTGGATTTAATAATAAATCTATCTACGTGGAGCGATTTGGAGTAGCCCTACCTTCTGGATACTCCATCGTGGCTGATGGCGACCCCTCTTTACCCTCAGGCACCCCGGAGTCAAAAACTGGTTACCATCTTTTATTCTCCGGTACGGTTGGAGGTACTAATAGAGTTTTGGTTATGACTGGTGCTTATGCGCGATATAGCGATTCTGCATCAACGTATACCATTGCACTACCTGCTTCAAACCTTAACGAGGTGGATGTAAGCTGGCTTGCAGATCTTGGAATAACTATCAAAAAAACTCGAGTAGTAAGAAATCAACTCGCTTATAGAGTTGATGAATATACTCCATCTCTAGGTAAGCATGTAACTGTATTTAAAAACCTAGTAAATTTAGCTAACTCCCACGTACGAGGTCTAACTATTACATCCTCCAGCTCTCAAGTTGTTGGGGGTGTTAGCCAGTTTCGTTCATTACTTGCCTTTTCCAATTTACAAGTATTTATTGGCGGCCGATCCGCAATATTAGTACATAAACACAGCATTCTTATCTCTAATAAAGCGCCTGTCTATACTCGAATTTACGGGGATAACACAAAGGGACAACTTGATTTAAAGTTGTTTGGGCCCTTTGCAATTACAGGACAAGATCTAAATACTTACGGCGGCACTTATAACAATAGATGGCTGATGAACTACGCTCCAACTGTCATAGGCCATACGGAGAATCCTAGTCTTCC
>Ga0169931_10006346_pt1 | contig 17867 bp, 7 predicted proteins | sample Kivu_15m_20L_FD_129675 | JGI IMG/M metagenome (GOLD analysis project Ga0169931, IMG submission 129675) | Freshwater microbial communities from Lake Kivu, Western Province, Rwanda to study Microbial Dark Matter (Phase II) - Kivu_15m_20L... | ecosystem: Environmental > Aquatic > Freshwater > Lake ...
ACGGGACGAAATATAAATTCCTTTAGGGCGTGATATTGTATTTTTTGTATTTTTGCCAAATTTCCTTATAGCAGATGATTTAGTAGATCCAACAAATTTGTTTAGAGGTTATTATATTGTATCATCATCACTTTAATTCTAGTTATTTGGTTCTACTTCCTTAAACTGATTAGTAATAGTAAATCTATCGACGACTTCGTAAGTATTGGGAGTCACAATATGCTCATATTCGATCTGAAAAGACTAGTTTTTATTGGTCGAAGTCCCTCTAAAAGTCAAAACACCCATTCCAGTCGAATTGTACGTCGCAAAACTGCTAAAATATTCAGGTTTGTAGTAGCTCTATATTAAATACGCGTCGACTCCAGCCACGGCTTACACAAAGCTAGCTAGTCTTCCTCGATAGTATGGAGTCGTTTAGTTTACGAATTTATTGTTAACAAACGGCCATATTCTTTAGTATTGATGCATATGCAATCCTATGTACAAATCGACCAGTCCTTTACCGTTTATGGGCTTCGATAGGTACTTGAAGAGATCTGGCATTCTTTTCATGGTGTCGCGGCAATGAGGATCTATCTGAGAACACGTAACAGGGTAGTGTGAGACCATTATCATGAATTATTCAGGATATTTTGTTCTAGCTTAAGTCAAATGATGCTGAATAGCATGCTTCATTTCCATGTATTGACTAGTAGTTCCTTTTTTATAAATCTATAAAAACGGATCAAACAAAAGAAAAGTCCCCCTGTTAACAAATCTATACTTCTAAACTCTCGTAAAAATACCATCAGCAGTCGACAGTCTTCCAATCACAAAACTATTTTAAAAGAGATACATGCTCTTGCGTTAATTGCTCTAACGATTACCAAGATTAACAATCATCGGCCAGTATTTAGTTACTCTTGTGATTTAGTTCAGAAATTTCACGTACATTTGGCAGTGGTCCTACTATAAGTTGTAGGCGTAGTCACCGTTCAATAACAAACCGATGATTCGCCACTAATTTGTTTAGTTTTTGGGTTTTTATAGGGATCTTTGTTTGAGAATATAGTCGAGGGTGTCGTTGAGTGGCTTGTAAGTTTTAGTTATGATGGGTCCCCAGTCAGAAATGACTGCCAGTTTTAATGGTTTGTTTTACTAAATAAGATTATATGCTACTGATGGAGTTTATACTAGAAATCTTTGTGTTTTAGCAGCATTTTATTACAGTTTTTAGCTTGATTTTGATCCAAAGAGTTGATATTCGAACTATTCCAAGCCTTTTTAAGATTATATGATTCCTCGGCATGACTGAACGTAGGTTTGAAACTAAAGCATCTTATCTTTTCTAAATGTTTGCAGCCGTTTTTATGTGCAGAAATACTTGTAATTTTTTTACTGATGGTAAAGCTTGATGAAACTATAAGGACACGATACGTTTGTGTTGAACATGAAGATGAGATCAATGTTTTTTTAGTCTATTGCTTAGGCTTAAGGATTCCAGAACATTCTGGGGGTAGTAAGGCTGGCACTGAGTCTCAACGTTACTTTAGACGAAACTAATCAAGAAAGCTAGAATGAGTAAGATTACTAAGTTGTATGCAAAGCGAAGTGTGATCATAATTATTTATTTAATGATTTTTAAGTGCTACAACACAATATATTTAGAATATTAATAAAATGTAAGATATAAATACGCTGTTGAAAAAATAACTCGATAAAGCATAAAGCTAAACTGCAAACAGATACTAATTAATGCAAAATTAAGTGAGACTATATATATATAAAAATAGAAAAGCAGTATGCAATCAGATATCCGACCACTTATTAGATCGACCCTGAAAGGTGCTCTACCCCGTCTCTTTACAAGAAGGTGTATTCACAACACCTGCTTAAATCTTTTTAAACGAACCGTCAGGTTAGACAGTCCCTGGCTGTAGAAAATGAAAAAGAGAACACATGTTCGAAAAACTATCGAAATCCACTTTCTTTATCTTCTTAGGTATCACTGTCTGTTAGGTCTCTTTTACTGCGATCTGCTCGCTTTAAGAAATCATCAATTTTTATTTGAACTCGTCTTTTAAAGATTAAATAGACTAGCCAGGTGATTAGTCTTACATACTAGACGACTATTTTCTTGATGATTTCTTATTAGTTTTATATCTAGAACTCTTTTATGATGATTCTTCAGACTTGCTATAGTTGTGATGTTTGGACAAGCGAAGAGGCTACAATTAGGGAAATTCTTAGTCTCCCTTAATCTTGCCTGTAAGCTGGTCCATGTATGAACTCTAAAGAAATTGATTTATAAGCTATATTTAACTTCTTCCTCGATTCCTGCCCCTCTTTTGCTTATCTAGTAACAACATATATCGATTTTTCAAAGCATTCTAGGTCCTTCCAACGAAATCTCTAGCAATTTGCGACCATTTTTTATTGCCATGATTATTTTTGATAGAAGTAAGCAACTTGATATCTTATGTGAGTTTCCAAGGTCCTTTTTTAAGTTTAGGACTCAAATAACAATTCCAATGCTATCTACATTGCTTTGCATTTCTAAAACACTTCTCCTAGTTCGGATTAGTATTATACAACTCTTGCGAAATCGCTTTCCAATCCTTGATTTAACTACAATGTATTGGATTGTTATTTCTCAATCTAACTAACTAATCCAAATGCTGTGATTATTAGTAGCTCCAACTGTTTTGTAGGAAGGTGACTTTTTTTAGACTTAGCCATTTGAACATGCAGCTCTATGGGGTTACCATGGGTATCAAGCTGGCTATTGTTTTCCAGTCTTATGGTGTCTGGGTAGAGGATTTTTTACTAGTTGTTGGTGGTCTTCGATATGATGGAATTCGCAGTGTTTGGAAATCACCCATATAAGAATTATGAGATCTTATTCACCCCAGTTTTTTTTAAGTTTTTTTGTCTTACGCATTCTGAATCATCATACGTGTACTTCTCGATTCTGACTGATAGCTTAGATAGTACATAATTGTATCCGAGAACCTGTTTACAGTGCGATTTCTTTTTAAACTGCCCCGCACTATACATATAAATCTCCTCAGAAACAGGCGTATATTTGAGAACCCCAAGACTCTACGCAAAGCTCACAAAACGATTTTAGGCTGCCACGAGTTAACCGAGATCGATTTGTTTAAAACTTTTAATAGAGGTCAACGAAGGCACAGGGGCTGATTCGATTTCTTAGGGTTCTAAGGGTAGATCGATATGGAAGGGGATGGAGTCAGATTATTCTTCCATGGAATATTTGATTAATTACAGATTCGATCGATAATGTCCACATCATATAATTTAATAAGTAGAAGTAGTAATTTAGTCAACTAAAAATAAGGTTTTGATATAAAAAATGGTAAATAGTTTCATCGAAGATGCTGATTAATCTTCCTTTTTGTTTGATATTTAAAGTGTTGTAATAATCATAATGCTAAACGAACAAGATCCACTTTAAACATAACAACTCCCAAAAATGAACAGAAAAACATACAAATCTAAATGTACCATTACCCTACTTACCTGGACCTTCGTCATCTCATCTTTCTACCACGGATACACTCTCACTTACTTCAGCTCAATCGACATAAAAACTCTATTATCGATCTACAACGTCACTTTCGATCAAAACGTAGCTCAAGGCTTGATAAATGCTATTACTCCTTTTGGCAGTCTTTTTGGAGCCCTGACCAGTTTTCTCATTTTGTAGAGATTCACCAGAAGGTATGATCAGTAATATACAGACATTCTATACTAGTGATCGATGCAGTAGCTTTTCTTGCAGGGCTATTAGTATATATTCCTAATATTTACAGTCTTGTTCTTTGTAGATTGGTCCAAGGTTACTGCGCTGGGGCTTTCAGCTCTATAGTCCCCATGATCGTCAAATAACTAGTGCCTGTATAATTGGGAGGGATAATGGTGAGTCTAGTGCAACTAAACATCGCCACAGGAACTCTATGTCCTTATTTGTTCTGCTATATTCTCAAAAAAATGACAGGAGACTACAATGGCTAATCTTTCTGGTTCCTAATATTCGGTCTGACTCTACTAACGATCATGGCACAAGTTATTCTACTCTTATTTTTGTTTCCATACTAGACTCCTAAATACTGGCTTTTGATGAAAAACTAAGCCAACTGTCGTAAACTAATCTAACTAATATACCTACCTTAATACGTTTAGTTGATAGTTTAATAGAAGAAAAAAGATATACAGCATTTAGGGTATTTTGCTCTTAAAAACTAAAACTAATCTTTACTCTTGGATTCAGTCTAAGCCTAATATGACCTCCCTGATAGCAAATAACATAAATAGACTTCATACAAAACTGCCATGTTCATCGCAATACATGTCTCACTAACCCAACAGTTCTCAGGAGTCAACGCTGTCAACCTTTACTGCGTGCATATCGTATAAGATATCACAACAGGATAGTTAGTCCTTCTTATGCCGACCATCATCATTTTGGTCAAGGTTATATTCGGATCGTTTAATTCTGCAATGTCGAGATGCCTTGGAAGAAAAATTATGTTTCAAGTTGGAGTTTTGATGATAGCTATTGCGACTACCACGATAGGGATTGGTTTTTTGATCAAAGATCCTCAGGTAACATAGGTTATGGTAATATGTGGTCTTTTTGTGTTTATGGCTGCCTTTGGCGCGAGTGTTGGACCTATAACTTGGTTATACATATCATAAGTAGTGCCATCAAGAGGCGTATCGATAGCTACTGCTGGCAACTGGCTAGTAGTATTCGCAGTCATCTTGCTCTTTCCTATCATAAAAGCACATGTTCTCGGAGGCAATCCTGGAGCCATGTTCTTCTTTTTCGCAGCCTGGTGCCTTTCTTCTTTTTTGATTAATTTCAAGTTTATGGTCTAGACCAAGGATAAGACTTAGAGGGATATCAGGGAAGAATTTCAAAAAATAAGTCTCTGTTGATATTTTAAGCATTTAAATTTAAATTTTTGTATGAAGAAGACTATATTAGAGTTTAAGTAAAAAATCATAAAATTTAAAGCATTTCTTGTTGTTAAAACTTAATCTTGTGCATGACTTGACCATCTACAAACTGAACCTAAATATCTTTCGGACTGTAGTAATATATTTGTCCAAGCACAAAAAAATCCATTCCGACTATCAAAATGCCTCCAATAATAAACGACAAAGGCTGATCCTGCCTACATAATATTTTACATTAAGAATGACGAAATAAGCCGTAAGACTGTCACCGATAACCCAACTCAATATCATAGTCTTACTGAGTCCTCGAGTGCTCTTCTATTGATAATTAGAATATATCTGTGGCAGAGATACCAGCAACTGGGTCACTAATGACGCGTAGTTTATTATATTAGCAATAAAAGGAAGGTCCATTGTAAGAGAAATGTACATAAGTATGCCTATAAAGATAGAAAATACGATCGAATAGTGTACTATATAGTGAATTATTTACCGTATTATATTAGTTAAGGCCATTTCCAAAATTATTTTTAAGAATTTGATTTACTATACGTTTAAGCTTACAATTACACGCATTTTCTTATTAAAATCAGCTGCATTAAAATACAACTACTTGTAGAGCGATAAGTATGGACCCTTGTATAAGCAATATCCCACTATAAGGTTCGTGATAGTAATAGAAGATTCTGAGTATGCTGGACATGATTGAAAATCCAGTGACGTAGATGGAAAAAGATCCAATACTTCGTTATTGTGATATTGTTATGTATTGATCGATGTAGCTGTAAATGGGCAGTATAAAGACTACTGTATGATTGAATAGTTACTTATGTCGAGAAGCTAAGGCCATAGCTACTATAGCATGATAACATTATAATTTCAAAAATATATCAATAACATAGTATAGCCTTTATTAACATTACTATAGTTGTTCTGAATATTACAACATATCTCAACTCATCACTTGTAGAATTATTTACGTCCTTTCTACCTGCCTTTCTATGTCAATAACTCCACTATCTTCATGTTAGCTTGCTCTAGCTTTGATTTTAGTTTTTATATGACTTTTTCATGTTTGTTCTCGGTGTTGTTTTTCTAAGGGTTGTCCTAGTGAGGTAGGGTTGAGGTTTATTTTTGTCTTGAACGGGGCTTTATGGGAGACTCGGGTAGATGTATGCTTGTGTTTTTTATTGATTTTTATTGGTTTTTGAAGCTTTGTTGGATATTAAAGGATGCCTGGGTCAAGTGGTCGAGGAAGGTCGTCTAAAGCACGTGGTTTCTAGATCTGAGTTGATTTAATTCATCCTAGAGCATTTGGACCTGATGATGATGTCTTTTTTCTATCTATACTATCTATGACTCATGTTTTTGTGTAATAAAATATTTTTATCTTTGAACTTCTTCGATTTATACTCGCATATTTTGTATATTTTTCTATAAATTTCGCTTTCTTTCATTTTCCATTCCTAACTATTGCTGCAAACTATTGATTTCATGTTTCAGCTGAGCTTCGTCTTAATTCATCTACGGCTTCCTTTGATTTTATCCTATTTCTTCTTCCTTTTGCCTCAGTTTCAATTTCAAACCAATAACCTATTTCTTCAGAGCTATCTTATCATTATGCAATTTCTCAGTATCCCTCTCATATATTTCTTGCAGTTACTTCAATTTAGCGTTATCTCGCATCCACTGTGCCTTGATTCCTTATTCCTTCACCATTTTCCTTCGATCTATAGCATTCTGCTACAATTTAGACTGCAAACACTTTATTTCTTATTAGTATTTTTGTTTCATATACTCAAGCTCATTCTCGTGTTACTGCTGATTTAATCTCATCCTCTACTACAACAACTAAATCTCCTTTACATATTTTCGAACCCTACCATCATCATGAGATCGAGCCAGTCGAGGCATTTCATCCTATATCATAAGCTTGCTGAACATCTCTTTCTTTTCAACCAACTCAGAGTCCTCTTAAGACTAGTTAGACTACTATTAGTCGTGATAGCGATTTTTCTTGCGCATTTTTTAGAGGTTTTATTGGTTTATGAGGGTTTTCAAATCGTCGAACATTTAAATCCAAACTGCCAAAAGTTTATAAAATATAAAGGAAAAAATGTAAAATATACCAAGTTTAAAGATAATCAGTTTTAAGCATTTTCGAACATAAAAGCAACGATTTTTAATGTTTTTTCGACATTTTCGTTTATTATGATACATAACAGACTTTTTTGGTGGGCCCTACCGTAATTTTATAGCTTTGATAGAGTCTATATTAGAATAACTACTAAATGGTGAAATTCTATGTAGAGATCCGTCTCAATCGTCGCGTATACAAAGTTCTCAAAGACGACGTAAAGTAGGTGCATTCTAGACCAAAAAACTGCCTTCCTAGGTTGCCTTGTTTCGAAACATAGAAGGTGAAAGCGTAGCCTACGATATAGAGTTTGAGTAACATCTCAGAATAGGATTTAAACGAGGTATAGAGACTGGAATCCTTTTGAATACGATAATGATTCTATTTAAAGGCTATGTATATTTTCTGTTTTCTCTATTCGACAAGATTGCTTTGAATAGGACTTCATTCATTTGTATAATATATCAATTAGCTTTTCTAAGCTGTTTTGTATATATATTCGATAGATATTTTTTAAGCAGCTATAAGTTATGAACTGATTATTAGAAAAATAATTTAAATGTCAACCTACAATAAAGTTCTTTCCCAATTCACCAAGTACGGTCTCAACGAAGCCTCTACCCTTAACGAACAATAAATGCGTCAAGTGCTCGATCGAATCAGCACCAACAACACCCGCGTCGGTCAGTTCGACCCGGACATCGCCGAATAAATATGGAATTAATCTGACAAAAACCCCAACAACACCGTAACCCTCCGCAACTACGTCAACACTATAGTAAGAGCACAAGGAGTGCTCAAGGATAATATCCAAAAATGCGAGCAATAACTAAACTCCGGCGCGGGGAATAGATAATAAGTAGAGGAGACCTTGGTGGAAGCAAACGATAATCTTAAATTACTTCTCCTGCCTTTCCAAGTCAACGTATAACCTTAATCTAGGGTATATCGGGAGTCTAAGGTCAAGGTTGACCAGAGCAGATATTCTCAAGGTGATAAGAGTGGCTTCCTATCGGGTAGATCAAGTGGTATTTGGGCTGATTCGCCATCACAAAGATAAAACAGCACTAGTCTTAAAATAACTTTTATCATTGTGGTTGCTTGTGCTATTCTAGAATTTATCTTGATTTTCAACAAACATCACTTCTACAACACCCTCGTCTACATCTCCATCTTCTCGATCGTATTGCTGGGATACTTCGATAAGTACTACATGCGATTTGTGCTGATCAATTTGATTGTGTCGATCATCTTCGATTTCCTCTGGATTTTCGCAACGGCTTCAGTATGAGTGTAAATATACAGCCTTTTTGGAACCCCACCGCACCGACGCATCATTCGACCATCCAGACACCCTTCCTTAGGTTCCAGTTTATCTTCGTCATTATTTTGATGATTGCTAAGGTAAAAATAGATTTATATAGGCTCTTGTGATGATCATGTTTTTCAGGTACAAGGACAACGATGAAAATGTACGAAAATCTATCGAAATATTTGGAAATAGATTCGAGATTGACGGAAAAATACATTAAGGTAACGCGATATCTAAGATTTTGTCGGGCCAGAGCATGCTGCAAAGTGGAATCCAGCAATAGTACCGTCAGTGATAGATCGATCAATCTTTAATAGTCATAATAAAATTATATCTCTACATAGAATCGAACAATATTTAATCTTCTTGTATAAAGTACAAGAAACGCTAGCTTTCAAGGTCACTGTAAAGATATTTTGCTGTTTGGAAAGCTGAATTTTCTCGAAAGCAATACGAAATCGTCTACAACTTTTAATCAATTTTTCATGCCTTCGATATTCTTATTAGTTTTAAGGCATATTACATCTTTGAAAAACTATTTAAATTTGTATAATAATAGTTTATGGAGAAAGCTCGACCTAGGGGCTCAGCAAAACCTAAAAGTTAGTACGCTTAGTATTGCAATCTAGTGGGAGATAATGGTGGCGTGATGATGACATAGAAATAATTTATGGAGTACAAGCAAAACCCTAATAAAGGAGTGCCGAAGCGAGGATCATCTAATATACAAAACAATACATAAACAGTAGCGAGTAAGGTAGGTGTAGGATCTATGTCTAAAGCAACAAAAGGACCAATTAAGAATGAAGGTAAGGGTAATGTGCCTGCCTTTAGTAGTATTTTGGATGCTGCTGATCAGTTCGGATAAGGAATTAAACAGGAAATGAAAAAGAAAGGAATTAAAGCGAAAATTGAAGAGTTTAGTGTTGGAAGTCTATAGCTACAAGAAGAGATTTCAGCTTGGTAACTTATGAATAGACCAGTCACTTGGGTGGGCTGATAGTATGTGTACTAGAAAAAGATAATCTAGTTTTAATAATAAAAACAAATTTATACTCTTTTTTATAGTTTTTTTACACTTTTTCTCTTTGAATTTATCTGTAAGCTTTTATCCTTTATAAAATTATCGCAAACATGTAGCTAGGCCGTCCCATAAAAGGGGCATAACAACACATAAACGCCTACATCTAGTACTGCAACTTAGTCGGCGACAACGGCGGAGTCATGATGAGCTAAGCCGAATTCCAAAACTACAAACAAAACTACCACAAAATTGCATAGAACAGAACATACGCAACTTGGTATAACTAGTAAGGACTCGCCTGTAAGACAATAGGACCTAGTTCAAAATGTTTCTGCGATCATGCTTACAAATACCATGATTTTATATCTGGTAGTCAGAAGGTCAAGTGCAAGCAGGCGGGTTGTAAATGCCAAAATTTCACCTATGTGCCTATATATGGTTCCCAAGATCTAAAATGCATCTGTAAACATTCTTACATGAACCACGATCCTAACAAAAAAATTTGCACTAATTGTCCGTGTAAGAGCTTCAAGTCGAACTGGTCATGCAGTTGTGGTCTTAAATACGACCAACACAAAACAGTTTCCTAGGGAGAGAAAGAAAAACAAGCTAAGGGAGAGGTAGTTGATAGAAAATATGGGGGATTGGTGTCTTTTGGGAGCATTTTGGATGGAGCGGAACAGTTTGGAGAGGGAGTGAAGCAGGAGATAAAACAAAGAGGGATTAAAGTTAGTATTTAGGAGTTTAAAGTTGGAAAAATGGAGCTTATGGAGGAAGTTTCAGCTTGGGAACTCATGAAAAGACCAATTAATTGGGGTAGCTGATGTAGTAATTGATAGAAAGTATAGTATTTCTTTATTTTTTGTATTTTGAAAGGTTTTTTTTAGTAAAATTTATAAAAAATATAAGAAAGTAATCATAATTGTGGCGGCCATACAGCCACTTAGCTTTATTTATCTGCCTAATACATTTAAAATACGTTTTTTTTACTATTCATCCTTAACCTTAATGATTTTTTCCCACTTCTAGCCGTCTATACCTTTTTCCTATCTATTCTCGAAGACACATACACCTCTCCTTCCTTTTCCCTCGAACTAAACCGACTCAGATTAAAACTCAAAGCCAATTTTTAAAAAGAATTACTATGAGGCTTTGGCATACTCTTAGTAAATGAAATTGGATTAGACTTTTTATTTAAAACCGATCTGTTAAGATGAGAAGGAGTCGATATACGCTAGCTATTGTAGCTGAACAAAGGATAATAAACGAGATCATCTGAGACTTCTTGGAGGATAACTGATCGACGTTTCTTTTACCATTTTAAAGCATTTAGGTATTGATTTTGACTGAGGATTTTTTTTGTACGATGCTGTTTATTGTTTTATATCTATTGTATGGTCTTCTTCCATATCAAAGGGTTGTCGTAAGGCTTTTAAGTACGCACGAACACGCTTTTAGTTGAGTTTTTGCGAATACGTTGTTAGCTATCTTAGTTAATTTTAGATTATTTTGTGTCTCTTACTTTTTGAGAAGAATGAGCTCGAACATATCTTTTCATCTCGCTGCGACTATTAGTTCGAGGTCTTTATCTTTTGGATGGCATGTTGTTGATGTATTTAGACTAGCTAGAGGGAAATATTTTGTATTTAGAAAGTCCAATCGCTTAGGCCAACATTCTGACCTCATCGTATTAGTGTAACTCTTGACTTATTTACAGCTAATTACTCATATTATTATTAAATTATGAGATAGCCAATAAATTAAGTTTCTTTAGCTTATGTTTTGGTCATAAATATACTCTTTTTATTGATTTGTTGTTGTGCTACGCTGAATTATATTGATATGTTTTATAATGAAGTCCCAGCTAACTACCTTTTACAGACAAATCGGTCAAAGCGCAAAACCACAGTTTCAAGTACTCACCCTCGCAGTCTACCCCTACCTCATCGAATTCACCAAAGATCAACCTCTACCCACTACTATATACTTCTAAAAAGGTATCTCATGCCACAACTCAGGCTCACAAGTACTTAATGCCAACCCCAAAAGTGTAGTCAATTTGCCATCTTCTCTATCCTTGAAAAAACATTATCTTTCTTCAGCTGATTACCTTATTTTATTCAAGTTGTACTCTTTAGACAATATTTTGTACAAGTGGAGTCTCTATCATACACAGAATTAATAACTTGTGTTCAGCTAAAGCGTAAACTTCGATCTGAGGGACATAGCTTAAAAATTCATGTAAGATAAGAAACTCTAAGACATCTTAGTCAATCATTTGAAAAAATAGTAACTCAAATGCGTGTTTTAAAATTCAGGTGTGGTTGTCCATTTTCTTCTTTTTGTTTCCAACGATGCCAAAAGGATTCAAAGTTAGATCGAACATAGAAATGAACATAAATAAACGCCTTCGTAGTAGTTGAATTTGCCAGATCTGAGTTATCAGTAAAATTCAACCATACCTATTGCTAGTCGCAAAGCATCACAAAGATAACAACTCAAATCCACGTCTACGAATTAGCGATTTCTGGCTTATAACAGCTATGAGTACTAACAAATGTCAATAAATTCAAAAATAAAGTCTAAAACCAATAAAAGTAGTTCAGGTTCGCATAAATAGTCATAAATGGGATCATCTGATTAGAGATTTTTGGCGTATAACAGTTACTAATTCGATAACATGCCCGCCCCTGCCCCTAAAAATGCTTCCAAAAAGACAAAACCTTTATTGAGAAACAAGTCTAGTTAGATATTCAATTCGCTTTTGAATGGTATGAGTTAAAATTCACCTCCGAGGGATCTAGATGATCTCATTTTGAATCCTTTTTATTGGAAAGCGTAGAAATAGTAGAAGAAATTAAGCACTTAAGTACCTGCTATTGAAATCATAGCACCCAAGACTAATCCTTCTCAATCTTAGTAAAAAATATCATAAAATATTGCAAATAATCAAGAAAATAAATCAATCGAAACTGCCAAAACATAGCAAATTAAAAAACAAGACAGCTAATCCCCTAAAATATAAGCCAAAAAGAAAGATGATGAGTAAAGTATAAGCAACTTTTCAGCTAAACTGCCTTAACCTGATCTCCTAAAAATATAATCATACCCCTAGGGCAACAAAAATCGTATCCCTCAACCCATCGCCAAACTAGACACCATCTCCTAATAGCTAAGTTCATGCAAATAACCACAAATAAGTTCATTCAAACCTCCTCCATAAGAAACACCTCCCGTAGTTTCTCATGTTTCTGTTTTTTCAAGATTTATCATGCTGGTATCAAGATGCAAAGATAATCAGCTCTAGTTCGATATTAAAAAAATATGCTGGATCTGTTTTTTGATTTTGGTGATTGTTATCATGGGAGGGATGCTGGTGTCGAAAAGATAGATATACAAGTCTCCGAAACCGAGGAAAACTCATAAGAGATAATGATTTATTTATAGTATTTATATTTGCTATAAATATAATAATAATTAAGAAAAATCAGTGTTTTTGATGAAAAAAATTGGGTTATCATCGCATTTTCGAGAGAATAAATTGCAGAGAGTGATTGATATATGTTTGATGCGTGTTGAATATTTGAAAAGAAAGAGTGTTGTTGGTGTTATAACGATTCATTATTTCTTTCTAGAAGAATTTAGACACGTATACTGTGCTTGGAAATAGGGTTTATAATGAAATGTCTAGTGTTTTGGCTAGAAAATTACTAAACAAATCGTTGTATTTACCTTTGAGTTGCATAATTTAAACATTATTTTATAGTTTGCTGACCATTTCTAGAGGAAAAGTGCCACTATAGATCGCTCCTAATAGATACATTGTGCTTGCTACTAATCTATGTGAACTATGATTGAGACTCTACCCATCAAGAAGCATAGTATCTAGCATCTGAACAAGCATTCTATACAAATCGAACTGTCTATCTCCCTTGTATATTATTTCGTATTATCTATCGGTTTAAAGTTGTGATTTAAAGTTCTCGTGGGTGAGTTAATCCCAAACAGTGGTCATAATATCAGCAACTATGTTAACTGTAGGCGGGTTTAACTTGTACTGTAGTTTCTATATTAAAATATAAATACTTTGAGGATGTCGTTTTAAAGGGCTTTAATCTTTTTGGCAGTACATGCATAAGCTGTTGCTTTAGCAAACCACTAGGAAGGTCTAGATTGTCTTTCTTCTAGCTTTGAAGCAATAAAAAGTGCCGTAGCTCCTATGGGTTGTAGCAAACTCAGAGTAATCTTGTGGGTATTGGCTAAAAATCTGTCTACAATATTGACTGCGATATGAAAAGTCTACATAAGATAAGTATTACTGTTCGGAAAAGACGATGCTATTCGCATAGTTGGGCCATCCAGTCGATCAGAATCGCTCTGGATTTGAATGTTATCTGAGGATGTCTGTCTCGTAACTAGTGAAGTGTGACTCTATAATGTTTTTATTGCTAAAGGCATCTGTAAAGAAAAGTTATATTTTGATTAAAAATGTTCGACTTTCTTTACTAATTCTACTAAATTTATGTTGATTGAGGTTGCTGATGGTGAGGTTAGATCACGAAAGGAGTGATTTTGTTTTTGTTGGTCTTTATGGTCTAATTGCAAAGTAGATCCTAGTCTTACATAACTTATTAGAATTTTTACTTTTTATTTTGTATTTTTCAAAACAAAAGTTGTTTGTTTGATTATAATTCTTATAGAAATAAAAAATGCTTTCAATTTTATCGCGTTCACGATCATTTTAATTTTTTAGTATTTTTAACATATTTTTCGATGATTTTCTCTTTTGATTTATTTTATTCAAAAATACATTTTAACTAATCTCTTGTCTATATTTGAATCCTATATCGTATCTTATTTATATTTTTCTGCAATAAATAAGGTTTAATTGTATATTTTTAGCTTTATTTTTGGTATTTTCTTATTATGCTTTGCCATATTTGATTTATAATTGAATCAAACTATGCCCAAATAGATCGAAATGCAGCTCCTGGGTCAGAAATAATAAGCCCCTAAATCCTTCCAACCCCCACCCATTCCTTTCCCATAATCACTCTTTTTCAAAGCCCGACCTGTCCCCTAGTAACGTCTAGTCTTTCTTGACGGAAACGTCTTCCCACAAACAATCACCTAACCCAACATCCTCAATAACTGCAAATACACCACCCTTTCCTTTCTGCCACTAGTCCTCTATCATCAGTTCAAATTCTTCTTCAATCTCTTCTTTCTAGTCATAGCTCTCAGTCAATTCCTGCCCATGCTCAAAGTAGGTTTCCTCTTCACCTACCTCGCCCCCTTACTTCTAGTCCTCGGTTTCACAATAGTGAAATAATACATCGACGACAGACACCGAATGCAAAGAGATCTATAGACCAACAATCAAACGTACAGTCTCATCAGCAAAACAGGTCGCACCTAAATCGCATCTAAGGATATAAAAGTAGGCCATGTGATATAAATATGTTCCAATCAACGAATCCCTGCAGATATGGTGATTCTCAGTACTAGTTAATAAGATGGAAGTGTTTTTGTGAGGACAGATCAACTAGATGGCTAGACAGATTGGAAATTAAGAAAAGCTATAGCTTTTACTCATCAGTATTTGATCAACAACAAGTAGTACAATTTGGTCGGATTACCAGGTACAATAGATGTATAGGCACCACACTTGGATATATATTCTTTTACTGGTACTTTTAAATTATAAAACCCGACTAATAGTGCAGGATGTAGGTAGGGAATCAATCTTGATAACACCTTATGGGGAAATTGTTTTTTGGCTAATGGAAAAGCTATAGGTATTGTGATCTATGCTGGTAGAGAGATGAGAAGTGTGATGAATGCTAATTAGGCTAGACAGAAGGTAGGGAAAACTGATGAGTAACTCAACTATCTTTCTAAGGTTCTTTTGGGGTTTATGATCATACTAGCTGTGCTTATAGTCATCAGTGGAGGAATAGGTCAGTTCTGGCTTCTTGATCTTTTCAGACAAATTTTGCTTCTATCTAGCATAATACCGATCAGTTTGAGAGTAAACCTGGACATCTCAAAAACAGTGTTTTCATATAGGATAAACAAAGACTAAAACATTTCTGGAACAATCGCCAGAAATAGTCAAATCCCCTAATAATTAGGCCGAGTCCACTACGTCCTGAGTGACAAGACCGGCACCCTGACCCAAAACTAGATGATTTTCAAGAAAATATCAATCAACGATGTAGGCAGTTACCAAGCCAAAGACGACAAATTATTGAAACTCATCGTCAAGAAGAATTATTAAACAGTCGATGGACCCATGTCTGATGTCTAGAATAAGATCAATTAATGCCATTTACAAGGAAGAACATAGAAACCGTTCAAGAGAGATAAATATTACATCGTTAGAGATTTCATAACATGCATGGCAGTGTGTCATAATGTCACCCCTACGATATAAAACGGATAAAAAACATATCAAGCTTCAAGTCCTGATTAAATCGCTTTGGTCAAGATCGCTTAATCTCTAGGGTTGTTGTTGCTTTAAAGATCGATCAAACATATTGTTATTAAAAATCCATTGGGTCAGCAATAGAAGATATAGATTTTGAATACTTTTCCATTCACGTCTGCTAGCAAACGTATGGGGATTATCCTTAGATTTACAGCCAAAGGGAGACCTAATTAGAAACCTAAAAGCAGGATATTGTTCTATTTGAAAGGTGCTGATAGTATAATGAAAGATAAAGTGTCATAGACCCTTAGAGGATTCGTCCTTGACTAGTGTTAAGATCTCTCAAGATAAGGTCTAAGAACCCTAGTCTTGACCCAAAAACTCCTAACCTAAAAATAATATTCCTAATGGAGATCAAGATACTAATAAGCAAATGCTTCGATGACCAACCGAACCACCGCAGTCACAAAAGTAGTCTAATCCCTCTAAACAAACATGTAACTGCTCGGCATAACCGGAGTATAAGATAAACTCCAATAAAACATCTAATAATCCATAACAAAACTACGAAGTGCAGGCATCAATGTATGGATGATCACAGGTGATAAAGTCTAGACTGCGATATGTATAGGTATTTCTGCGGGGTTTAAATCACCTACTCAAGAATTGTTTGTTATCAAGGAACAGACTTAGGTCTATGCCTTGAAAAATAAATTGAATTAGTTTAGTATGAAGACTAATACTGTTTTGGTCATTGATGGGGCGTCGTTGGCTATTGCGCTGAGGGAAGTACCGGATTTTTTTTATACGGTTTCGGCCGAGGCACCTGCTGTTATATGTTGTAGGGTGTCGCCTACACAAAAAGCAGTGCTGGCTAGTGGAGTCAAATCGCATACTGGTAAATTAGTTCTGGGGATCGGAGATGGAGGTAACGATGTAGGTATGATACAAGTATCGGATATCGGGGTCGGTATTGTAGGTAAGTAAGGAAAACAAGCAGCTTTAGCTTCAGATTTTTCAATACTAAAGTTCAAATATGTAGTGGATTTGCTGTTATGGCATGGAAGACTGGCCTACAAGAATACTTCAGTTATGGCCCAATTCGTTATTCATAGAGGTCTCATCATCTCAATAATCCAGTGCATCTTTTCTTTGGTTTTCTACTCAGTGGCCATTCCCATCTACAACGGCTACCTGATGCTTGGCTACTCCACAGTCTACACCATGTTACCAGTCATCTGCCTCATTTTCGATGAAGACGTCCCCAGACCACTAGTCAAGTAGTTCCCTTAATTGTACCAAACTCTTCAAAAAGGACGCGAACTTAATCTAAAAACCTTCCTGATATGGGTCTGGAAAAGCATCTACCAAGGCGCAGTCATAATGTTACTAACTTTTTGGCTATTTTAAAGAAGTTTCACAACAATCGTAACCATAACTTTCACTGCACTAATAGTCGCATAACTGCTCAATGTCTACACAGCTGTTACTAATTTCGGTAAAATAATCTTATTTTCTCAACTTTTAACCCTAGCCCTGTATATAGCATCGATCATTGTTTTAAGAGAAACGATTGATTTGTCAATTGTTGATAAGCAATTTGCGATAAATGTGGCGATTATTGTTGTGGTTTCATGGGGGCCGTTGCAGTTGATGCGGGTGCTGAGGACTAGATTTGATCCTACGTAGAATGAGAAGTTGATGATGATGATTAAGAAGAAGAAAGATGAGCCTGTGTCGGTGAAGACGGCGGTAACCTAACAGTGATTGTATAGTCATTTGGATTAAAAACATACGAAAATATCATATCATTTAAAAACTCATAATTTAATATAAAGACGAGAATATATTCTATATAGGATTTGTACTATCATCAATCTACAGATCTCCTCGTTTTGACTGATCTGATCTAAGATTTCTATTTTTTCGCCAGATCCTACTAATTCATCTCCTTCATCTGATCATTCAACACCTTCTCTATCTGGAAAATAAAGTTATC
>Ga0169931_10006348_pt1 | contig 17866 bp, 14 predicted proteins | sample Kivu_15m_20L_FD_129675 | JGI IMG/M metagenome (GOLD analysis project Ga0169931, IMG submission 129675) | Freshwater microbial communities from Lake Kivu, Western Province, Rwanda to study Microbial Dark Matter (Phase II) - Kivu_15m_20L... | ecosystem: Environmental > Aquatic > Freshwater > Lake...
TCAACTCCTCGGCGACAGCGGCTGCATTACATAGTCGATATCACGGCATTTGTCTCTTCTCCTACTACATATTTGAAATTGCTAAATAATGCTTCGCTCGGTGCTCATCAGCTACAGATAACATGAATGAAAGATTGATTTTTTCGGGAAAGGAATACGAGGAGCTATTCCAGACTCAAATTTCCCTCAACCCACCCCAGAATGTCAATAAATTTATGACCAATCAAGCTTTTGTTTCGTCAAAGAGCTCACAAACTTATTCTACATATGATTCCTTTCCAACTTATAAATGCATTAACAGTGATCTAAAGCCATCAAAAACTGAATATTCCCTGCCGAGTCTTTCCCTAAAAGAATCACCTGAAGAGATCAAAGCTCGCAAATTATTGGTATCATTGCAAAATAATTTCCACATGACTCAATTAACAAATGAAGACAATATTATGTCTGAGATAGCTGATAGTGATGAAGAAAGAGAATGTCGAAGTAAAGAGTATCGCAGAGCAGAAAAACTAGACCGCCATAATGGATTATTGAATCCCTACCATTCAAAATTCGATTGTTCTTCACGGGTGGCCATCGATGATGAGGATGATAATTGCTTGAATAGAATTGTTGAGGGTATTGATGATTGTATTGGGGAAAATCATTTAGAGAATGAGTTAAACTCCTCGTCCAACGTGTATTCCAAAATGAATATCCACGAAAATACCTACGATTTAGTCTCCCTTGCGAATTCAGTACGTTTATCAAAGGTTTGTAATATGTTCCTTCATTATTCGTTTAAAAGCAAGAAGTAGATACCATTTCTTTCCCATGGCTTGTTCGTTCCATCCATGATATATAGCCTATGCTACTTGAAAAACCATCGAAAGGAGGGTTTGTTGATGTATCAGATCATTCGATCTCATCCAATGTCCATAAGAAGCAAATGGAGTCTGCTCTAAATATATGGATAACATCCGGTGAATACGCACCTATTGAATCAGGTCATTCTTCACCGTCATTAATAGCACGTATTCAGAAGTATCTCAGCTGCAATAACGATAAAACGTACACTAACTGTCGAACTATGGGCAATGCTATTCATCAGACCAAAGACGCTGTTGTTGCTTCAATTTTCTCTCACTTTCTATCATCGGCAGCCGTTGATAGCCTCAGTCTATCTACTATTGAATCCATGGATCAAACTTTCGACCTCGATCATCTTCGTGATGTCAGTATAGTCGATGACCATGAAGCAAAATACCAAAACGGTGAACAGATAGATGACATCGAAATAAATGATTTATTGGGTAAGATAATCTTACTTCGACAAATAAATCGGAAGAATGCATTAGACTTGCCATCCATTAGTCCAGAAGATGGATGTAAATCAGTTCCTCGGCAACTGGATGACGATGAACTTAAAGATATGAATCAGACAACAGGTGGCATATGCAAGAATGAGAATAAAGGTGTGGATATGAAAATGAAAGATTCCAACTGGTCGGTTGACGCCGAAGCGTTCGTCGAATTCGGATATTCAAGATCTCCTTCGATGCATAGAGCCGTCTACCTTGAGAACAGTGTTAGAAGTTCAATGGTACACAGCCCCGAAGTGCGGTACTCAAACGAAGAGAATTTAGCTTCTAAAGCTGCTTCTGACCGAATAACTCAATTTGCGGCAATGACTCGGGTGCCTCATTCTCATTGTGATAACCACGATTTGGTACCTCATTCACTGAACAACTCCGTTTATGAAAAAGTACTTCCCAATGATACCAGAATCTGCTTCAATAAAAACACAACCAAAGCCATGAATGATGTTGATGAGGGTTTCTCTTATTCTGAGCTCGCAAACCCCCAGACTGATATTGATACATGCGACTCAAGATTTTTGGATGAGAACATAGAAATCCAAGGACTCGTTATCGATTCCTCCGCGCGCATCATCGAGAGCTACTTAGAAGAGGACAAATGTTCCATTACGACGTCTTCAACTACTTTGACGGAGCTACCTTCAGTTCCACTATCAGACAACTGCATTAGAATTAATGACACTCCCACTCTTCTAAGTTCGGGTAGTATCTCATCCAACGATTCTAGCGAACCAATCATTGCAAAAAGCACCCTGATAGATGAGAGTGTTCCAGTATTGACTGAATATCTTAGCCGGGACAAAAAGAGGGTTGATAATTATTTGATTGACGATACTTTTTCTAACGCATTAATGACTGGAACTAAGGGTACATCTAAAAATGATGATTGGTTGACCATGAAATCACATTCAACCTCCTCCGAATGGAGTTATGATTCGGTCCTCCTAAATCCTTACTCATCAAACAACAATGCAGAATATAGCCAAAGGAAAACACGTAGTAGTGATAATGAGGCCCTTTCTATCGCTGAGGACAACAGTCTTGTATCCATGGATACAAATCTATCGAGCAACGTCAGGTTACCTTGTAGATACGCTGGTCAAGAAAGTATCGACAGGGTAGGAATAGATAAATACACACTAGATTAGGTAAAGGTGGACCTGTAGACGTATTGTGTATAAACGTTTGTATCCATCTTGTGTAAATTATCATCGCACCTATCATAATCTATGTCTGTAAAAATCCGTAATTTTTAATAATTTGTACAGAGTTATATTTCATTCATCATTAATTTAGTTTTAAAAAAACAATAATTCTTTCATGATATTAGATCTCGTATATACCTAGGGCTTGATACTTATTCATGCTAAGATATATTGGATCCCATTACTGTATTCGGTTCCTGTTACTATAACGATTTCCCGAAGGGGTTCGTTCATGCCATTGATGTTGTGCATAGATACTATGATTCGATGTTGAAGGATTCCATTTAGAAGTATTATTTAGTTCCCTATTGTAACGAACTTCCTTCGGACCAATATCCTTTCCCTTTTTCGTCAAATCATTTTTCATATCGATGTTATGATTCGGTTTCGACTGATTCCAACGAGTAGGACTATGTTGGCGGCTATTGTAATGAACTCCCTTCAGACTACCTTTATGACACCCTAACCTCGTCGTCAGGTCATTAATACCATCGGTACTATGATTCCGTGTTGCGTGTATCCGATGAGAATTGCTACATTGGTCCATATTAAAATGAACTTGCTTCGTAGCACGTTCAAGACCCTGGCCGTGTTTCATGTTAATGCAATGATTTGGTATTGAGTGCGTTCGATGAGATTGACCACCTTCATCCCTCTTCAAATGAATTCCCTTCGGTTCAGTATGCCCAATGTTCGTTAGGCCATGTTTTATATTGGTACTATAATTTGGTGACGAGTACGTCCAATGATGGACCCTATTGTAATGAACTTCCATTGGTATAGTCTCTCTCTGAAAACTGTTTGTATCGAGGCTATGATCCCGCTGCGTCAATTCATCTCTACGATAAATCCTAGGTTGTTCAATCATGAATGATATATCCTTTGGAACCATCGTATCATCTTTTCTTATGAGTCTCGACTCATGAATTTTATGATTTTGTGTTGATTTATCCCCATGACGAATCTTATGTTGTTCAATCATCAATGGGATCTCGTTCGGAACCATCCCATTATCTTTTCTGTCTAGTCTATAGTCACGAGTGCTATGATTTGGTATTGATTTCGAATTCGTTTTCATTATGATTACATTTCGACTCTTGGATGTGTTGGAAACAATGTCTGTGTGATTCATACCACTAGTAATACAACTACTTCTACCATCCTTCATAACTAATGACTTTGTTTCATTCTCAAGATCATAACTACCGGTAGTTATGAATTTAAGCCCTTGTAAAGACTGTGTGTCAAAGGATGACGATTTGTCAAAATATTCATTCACATCAACCATTTTGATGGGCTGGGATGAACGGGGATTCGCAGCATTAACTTTAGAATCTCTATCAACATGATTGCTAGTTTCATCAAATGCCGATAAGATCGCTAGGACTATCACTGTAGATTCATCCGAGAAGGAGGAGGAGGAGGAGGAGGACGACGACGACGAGGAGGAGGAGGTTGACTGTGATGAGCTATTACTGGAATTCTCAGCAGAAGATGCTTCTTCTGAAAATGTGGATGAAGCATGACTCGTTACTGCAGATTTCCCATCTTGGTATGGTCGAAGAATCTTGAGCAAATGATCGGTGTAAGCTGATATGATCGGGTCCATTGTGAAGATCACATGAAGGCTCGTCACTTGTCACTTCGATACTTCATCGGCGTCAGAGAAGTAAGTAATATCGAATATTTCATGATCTTTAGCTGAAAAAGGCTCATCTCCCCGGGAGAAGAGACTAAGAGACTATACATACGTACGCGGTACTGTACGGCGGAGATATGAGATCGCTCGCCAATCAGCGATCATAAAAACATAAAAATCCGTCATCATCAGTTATGTAGGCGTATCGTCATCCAGGGCTCATTATTGTCGCCCCGTTATTGTATTTAACAATAACTTACAAGGGAAGTGAAAATTTATAATCCGATAATTATGACTTTGTTTTCAGAAGATCACCTTCATCCTTCGGGTAGAGTGATCCCCATCGATACACGGAATGATACGCCCTACACATCCAATATCGAGAATGATCTTGTTTTGCAGTTAATCAAACAAAGGCATGCCTATGAGACGAGTGACATGTCAACCATTCGTGGATCTATTCGACAAGAGAAGCAAGCTTCGTGTGAATCGATATTGGATCCAAAGATTCTCTCAGAACATAAGCATGAAAGAGAATTATTACAGATAAAAAATAAATATGTCAAGCAAGAAGTCATGCGTCCTAATGATATTGTCAGCCGAGAAATGAGACCTGTAATTCAACTACAACATGATCAGCAATATCATCGGATGAACCACCCACAGCTGCAATATCCTCCACGACAAGTATTACCACCAGCCGCTCCTCAATTCAATATGAATCGTCTGTCGATGTGGAATGATCCACTTCCGCCGCCATCACTTATTTACAGAGGAGGAGAGTGTAGAGAACCACCACCGAACCGTAATCGAACATTAGCGGAATATCAAAGACAGGGTGATATATATCCGAACAATTGGCCTAAAATTCCTTGTACCTGTGGAAACTGTCAGGAGTGTCGGGCCTATGATGAGAGTAATGCCGTTCCTTCTAGATTGTACCCACAGGGTGATACTAATTACCAGTCCATGCATCAACGACAACCACCACATCCATTTGGTATGATGTATGATAGAGTAAATTATGATATGAATAGGATAACAACGTATGCGGATCAACATCCTCGAAACCAGTTGAAAGGCTATAATGGACGATCCGATTCTTTCAATTCTAATGACAGGTACCTACCAAGTCATGACTTATCGTCAATATCTACTCTTGTTACAAATATCAATAGTCATGGTCGACTATTACGACCAGATAGTCAGTACAATTTCAATTCTGATAAAGCTGAATATGTTTACTACAGTAAAGCTCCTAATGGATTGATTGCAGATAGATGTATTGATGATCGTCTTATTGATAGAGAAGCTCCTCAAGGTAACGTTAACGAAGATACTCAAAGCCATCAAATGCAAGGACCGAGATCAGGTACTCAAGAAACGCCTGGAGAAACATTGATATCAATCAAGAGTGTGGGAGATCAACAACGCATGAACAAGATTAAGAAACCTACTCCTATCAGCGTCGAGGGGGACTGGAATACCACAGACATCTCAGATGAAGCCTTTATTGAACCTTACTCAAGGATTAAAGCTATTAAGAAAGGAAAAGCAATGCTCAACGATGATGATTCAAAGCAAACGTACCGGGAGAACCGAAATATTCAAAAGATGACTCTTCACACAGTAAACAATTTCGTCAAAAGTAATTTTGAGAATGATAAGGAATTCAAATCTGGTATCGACGAATCAACTGATACAAAAAAGTCACAAACTTACCACGATGATAGCGTTCCACAAAAACATCTGAAACTTGCTCATCAGGCTGAGACTCTACAGGGTAATAGCCTCAAAGACGCTGAAGCGACTAACTCACATTGTGACGAATCAAAATTAGTCAAGGTATTGATTGATAATACATCAGTTCCATCAGTTCCTGGAGAGGACAGTGTCCAAGGTCTTAAGCAGACACAAGAAATATATTCAGATACCAAATCGATATTAAGCAATGAACATAATCAGAAATCCTTGTATGCAAAAGTTGATCTTGAACAAATTGCCGCAAAAATATCTCTCACAGAGCTACTAGCGACAGAATCAATCGAATCACAAGATGGTTCTCGAGTCCATAAAAGCTATGGTAGTTTGCACTTTTCGGATCTTATGTCAAAGTTGTTACGCTTACAAAAATTTGATAGTATCAGCCCTCGAGCTGTAAAGAGTAATAGCACTAAGGTCAGCGGAATAGACAAAGAAGAGCTAAAGAAATCGTCTGTGAAGAATACGATTACGAATCGCGATCTTAAAGGTATAGCTTCACAAATGTCTTTTACGAGTATATGTATGGTTGACTCTGATGAAAGAGAAAAAGTAGGTGTAGATGGTCGAACGATAAAAAAGAATATAACTGGCTCTGATTTAATTCTTCCGCTTCCATGCAACTATGAGGTCGATATGGCTCCATTCAAATCATATGAGAACAAGAACGTGGTTGGAGGATGTCATGCCGATCCCCGACCGAAAAATGTCATAAACGGTCAACATCATATAGCAACGGGAAATGAGATTTTGTCCTACTCTGATGTTTTTCTACAACTTCCGTGTAATTATGATGTTGATATTGGACGATCTGCCGCTAGGACTACAACGGAATCGTTGGAATCGTCTCAGAGAATAAACGTCGATTTACCAGCCTCGAGTTTACAATCGATTGCGAGCACGGGAAAGCCTCAAAAAGTAGTGAAAAAGGTTGAGTCGGGAAATGATCATTGGACCTATAATGATGTCGTTCTACCAACTTCCGCTGAGGCTACGACAGACTCGTCTGGAAGAATAATCGTCGATACATCAGGATCAAGTTTACAATCAAGTGTGAGCACGGGAAAGCCTGAAAAAGTAGTTAAAAGGGATCAGATAAGCTACACTGATTATATTCTACATCTACCTTGTAGCTATGAGGTCGATATCGGTCTATGCGCAGTTGATAATGACAACGTTGTACCTGATAGGAGTGGAAAACTTCTCCAACGTATCACTTCCTTACAAGCTGCAAAGAGGGATCATGTAGCAAGTATTAAGGAGGCACTGAGCAACTCAATGCATGATAGCAAAGTTATCAGAAAACATGCAACCGACAATGGAAATCTTGTCATTCCGCAAGAGATAAATACATCAGAACCTACGATCAATATTAATTTATCAACCACCCATTCCAACATTTTTTCATCAAGAGACAATACGGTAGAGCATGATCCAAGCGAGGAAATTGAACTCATTTTAGCTGACAGGCCTCTACCTATGAATGATCAAGATCTTACGTCACTTATCGTTTATAACGAGAGCGATGGACGAAGAAATCGAGAGAGACAGGTATCAGACAAAACAATAAGACTGGCTATGTCCTCTGATCTGTCTGTCAAGAATGGTCTAGGGTGCTTGTCCGAGGGAAGCAGCTTAGACCAAAGGGGGAAATCTCATGAGGTCAAGAGGACCAGAAGCGAACCAATACTAAAAGTTGGGGTATCTAGCGAGCGACAGCGTTTTATGGATCCCATCACCGTTGTCCGCACGGATAGCTTCGTTACTCGTGATCCTGCGATGAAGGATTACCACTTGCGTGAAGAAATTGAAATGATTTCTAGCGCTGAAAGATATGCTACGTCCGATTCTTCTTCAAGGAAATTGAAGTCGTCTAGTTCATTTTACGATACTAGACAAAGGCATTTATTAAGTGGTAAAGGAAAGGTCGTGCATAACATAATTCAAGAAACTAGACATGAAGTATCATCCTGTGGAATCGATGAGGTTGGTGCTCAAAGTTCCGAAAGATCTATGAACTGTAAAATGAATAGTTTGTCAGTGCACACAGTGGAAGAGATAATTGATAAAGACGATCAAACAAAGAAAGATATCAATTTGAATCATGACATCTATAATGGGCATGTAGAAGGAAATTCGGTTACAAATACTCGCGATGAGCATCCGATGGATCATATGCTTAGTGAGCACCTATGCTTTGGTTCGGAATATCGACCGATTTCAAATGTTCAGGCAGGATCCTTCGGAGTTTCTATTACAGGAAGGAATGCAGGCGGTGAATATGAAACCGAGATCAGCCGATACTCTATACCTCAAACGCAAGACAAGAGCAGGAAAAAATACACACTGATTCGACTTTTTCCCAGAGCGAAAAGATCAGTATCGCCTATGAAAAATCCAAGAAACGACCTTGAAAGTAGCTTGATCATCGAATCTAGGAATGAAAACATAGATCTTGTGGATACTATTCATGATGAAATCCGAGATGAAGTAAATTCATCACCGACAGCAAATGGATTAGAACAGGTGATTATGACTAAAGTGGCTCAAGAAGAAGCGTTTAGCGGTAGGTTTTGGAGATCGAAATCGGAGGGAAAAGTAAATATGAATCACATGAGGAATGGTCTTAACTGGTCGCAAAAGCCGGTAAAATCCATGAAGATGGCTATGTCCTCAATCGATCGCGAGAATGGCACGCTGCATGGTTTAAGCAAAGTCGAAGGATTTCCTCGGTTGTTTCAGAGAACCAAAGATGATCTAGAATTGAAGAATACGGCAACTCGTCATACTGTTCAAGAAAGGAGATCAGTGTCTACATTACGAAGTCGTGAGCCATCCTGTGACCATTCCTACGGTTTCTTCAAGAATGATGCGATTAAGTCATCAAGAGCTGAGACTACATATGCATTTAAGAATACATCAACCTCGCAACCTACCGTGGCTTTTGGTACGGAATCAGTAAAGAAAAAGAATAGTGATTCACTCTTCAAACTAGAACCGTCATCGATGCAAAGCTCTTCGGTTGAAAATCAAACGGTACTTGGAGAAATACTCACAGTAGGTACTTCGGAAGATCATGATAAGCCTATGAGGATTCGTGTTCTCCCTAATCAATTGATGCATGAACCAAATCCCAGAGAAAATGACGTGATCATACTGAAAGATAAAAATACTCACAATTACGACGGAGAATCATTCCCTAAAATAAGTGACCGACCCCTGGATTCTTCCCCTAATGCTCCTACATCATACATGATTTCTGAGCATCTGAGAAGAAAATCGACTACATCTCAAGGAAAACATCGCGAACGTTTCACCCAAAACGCCGTACCACTATCACACTCACCCATCTATGATGAACGGACTATCAGTAAAGGTATAGTTCATATTGAGAAGGCTGCGGAAAGAACAATATGTAGCAGATCAAGCTTGGGTTATGGTGTATCAACAATTCAGCGCTCATCAGGTAAAGTGAGTAATGTAACGCTCAAGAGGATACAGTCAAGAGCGTCTATGATAAAGCATGAGGGAGAAAAACATATTTCACCAGCGGATGTAAATACACCCATGCTCGATGTGATTAATACTCAAGATTTACATAGCTTTACCTCGAGTCGGTCGTCTCACCCGTCAAAAGACAGACTTTCGTTGAAAGGAGACGAAGATAAAATTTCGCTGCAATCAGCAGAAGCCAACCAATCCTTAAGGAGAATATCATCTGTATTGAAGCGTCCAGTAACATTAAGTTTCGATTCGAATTATTCTGTTCCAAGATTTGAGTTTTGATTTATGTGTCATCATTCTTGTATGCATATGTGTAAAAAATATTTTAAGTCAGAAAAATTATAAGATGTTAATCTTTCCGTCTCCGCCTTCGTTTATCAGTCATATTTCCACTGTCACAAGATGAAGATAAAGTATATCTAATTGCCAGTCTAGGAGCTAAGCCGCCATGCAGCATTAGAAAACTATTCCAATAGCTTGCGGCATCACTTCGCCCACGTAACCATTGTCTGAATAATGGGCAACGTTTTGATTCTTCAACGACTTCCGCGGGTAGCCCTAAGCTAGAAATACAGGCTCTACGATAATCCTCTTCCTCGGATATATTAGATATGATTTCGGATCTCCCATGCTCATGCAATCCAATATCAGTGCTTTGATTACGGAGAAATTCATAGGCATCTGTCAAGTGAATAAAGTGCGATGCCGTATCCGAAGATGACGACGAATCAGGATGGCATTCCTTAGCTTTCTTAAAATATGCTTCTTTGAGTTCTCTTGTTGATACGGTACCAGTTATTGAGGACAATCCAAGTACAGCCCTAGCCGACGATATGGTCATCAAATGACGACTTAAACAAAGTTGATTAACATTACAAGAGGTGAAGCTCAATAGCCTCGTCGAACATTTCCATTTGTATGAGCTCATGCGATTTCACGTCTGTTTATTAAGTCTGACCACACACCACACAGCTGATGGCAATAAAAAGACGCTTACTGTACAGTACATAGTGCAATAGAAAGAAGCATGACAAGCATGGAATGACTATGTACAAATAAATGAATGTCATTCATTTCCACCGTAACCGGCGGTTAACCGCGGCTACAGTAAAACTACAGACAGACCTGCACGGAGTATGTAACTGCTGGCGAGTCTTCATTATTACATTATTACATTATTACGTTACATACTACGTACGTCCATCATGTACAATACCAACAGTAGGATACAGACCTACAGTCCTACAGTAGGCCCTCCAATCTCCAATTGTTCCTCATCTCGCTTCCATTTTCTCATGAGCGATTCTGCCGTATCCATCCTAACTTAGTCGGACCCGAGAATGGTTGTATCTGATATAGAATCCACTTCAGAATCATCAATTTTATCATCATCTTCAGCTTCATTGGTTTCATTGTGCAGTATGCCTTCCAACTCTTCGTCATCGAAAAAAACAAGGATAACTACAAGAAAAACGACATCATCATCATCAACAACAACAACATTAGAATATGATAAACCCTATATAGACAAATCATTTTCCAAGGAGAATTCGACACCACTTCATATTCCCATTACGTGTGGCATATACGTACACGAGGATGACGCCCTAGCCAAAGGACATTATCGCAAATCAAAACGATTTAATGAAGTACTACGAGCGATTAAAAAATTTTCAGATAGCTCATTAGGACAATTTGATCCACAGGAAACAAATTTACCAATTGTACGATCTGTGGAAAGAGATCCCTCCTTTTGTCCACCGTCTGACAATAGTCATGTCTTACGTTACTTGATGAGACTCACAGTGACAGTATTGGCTCATAATGGAAATGAAGATTCATTAGAACGAGCTAAATCAGGTGTGAAAAGCGCGTTGAAGATGGCCCTAGAAGAAGGATGGATATAGCTGAGGATATGAGCTCATAACTTGATGGGACAGAGAATGAGAGCTACTTTGAAAGACTCTATGTTCAAATCTTGGGGGTTAGGTGGGGATGATAGTCACTAACATCTATCAAAAATACTCTTACTGATGCTTTTTGTAATCTGGACCGTAAGATAAAAATATCTAAAGGTTTATGTCAGATCCATGCGTACATAGAGATATAAGGTCCTATTCCATTCCGTGGTTGGGGATGATAATGTCGTAAAACTATCATTGTTTGGAACGGTGTTCGAAGAAGGTTTTTGACTATTTTTGATCCGCTCAAAACCACATTCAATCATAATTTGTTCTATTTCATCTCCGATTGAACCACGTAGTTTAAGCCTTTTTATAGACACATCCACTTCAGGACGGTTTAACTTTCTTAGCCTCACATTAATGTCTTTGTAACTACAAATATGAATCATTGATTATTTGTGATAACCTATTAATAAAACACAATACAAGATATAAAAAAGAACTTGATGATATGAATCAAAGGAAGTATCATACCATTTCGAAGGTTGAGGTTCCATTAAAATCATATCCGATAAATGACAACAACGTTTTATAAAGTCTTTCAATCCCTCATCCCCTGCATGAACATGGATCCACATGGTGGTACTAAACACTGACAACAAATCAAATCGGCGTTGTGTAGATGCTGATTTTTCGTTCAGAAAAGCTTGACAGCGAGCCATGTGATCCTGTTCATCAAGTAAATTACACTCATGGAATTCAGCATCGATGTTTACAAGTCCATCCTTTTTACGAGCACGGGAAATAAGTTCCGTATCTATATCTAACCCGAGTGTTTTAATATTCCATTGTTCCTTGGATAATACTTGAGATACTTCAAGACTTAAATTTCCTTCATTGCATCCCAAGTCGCAATAGTATAAATGATTCTTGTCTATGATACGGAATCTTTGAATTATAAAATCAAAGATACCACATCTTTGTAAAACGTCTATTCGATTTTTGGGTGGATGAAAGTTGTAATAATTATGAAAGTTACCATATCTATGTCCACCATCATCGGAATGAACTTGAACTGATTCACCTTCAGAATAAACAAATGAGTCCATGAAAACATGTATTTTCCTTTTAAAATGTGAAGATGGGCGGATGCCCTTGGATTAAATGACATAGACTGTCGTGTGTCGTGTCACGAAAATTAACTACTGTATGTATGTATGTGCGCTATTTTTGTTTTACTTACAGTCGTTATAAATTAACGACTGTATGATGTTTATCGTCATGTTCATCGATTCTTTTCCAGCCTATTATAGGCAGTTCATGTTTATCTCGTCTCGGGTGATTAAGTAGTATAATCTCACCACTTTCTGTTGCATCTCATGACAGTGATTGAAACTCCCACATCATCAGTCTCTGAGATCCTGCACTTCTCTTCATGGGGAGAGGAGTTACATCTTCCAGAATGGGATCATTCATCTTCATACAGAGAACAACAGGGTTGGAAGGTATGATGAGTATGTTGACTGATGCTTACACGCCGTCCTTCGTAGAATGTATATACCCCAATCTTTGATCTATTTGGGTTTTGCACGCACTTATGTTATTACAATTCCTGCACAGGGTCATGATTTAATTCATTCATCCTCTTCTCCTGTTAGAGTACTCGAGTATCGTGTGAAATACGGCGAAGAAATGCATAATATTGCGGAAAAAACTACATTGCACCACCAGCATGAAACTAGCTCTGAACATCTCGACATGCATAAAATTCCAGAAACCATCAAGAGAGGGGGTATAGGGACAACACTTCGGGGTCTTGTGAATTTTACAAGTGCAGCAGAATCTCATAAAGGACTATGCCACGGGGGTGCCATGTGCTCTGTCTTTGATGATATAATTGGATGGACGGCGTTTTGTGTTACCGGAGTCTGTATCCCATGGAGTGGCTACACAGTTGAGGTCAATACTCGGTTAATGAAACCAGTACCATTAGGGTCATTGTTAGAATTATCGTGCACGGTTACGAAAGTGGAGCGGAGAAAAGTTTATCTGCACGCAACATTGATGAAACATAGAGCTTTACATATGAATGAGGATCATGGATTCTTATATGCCTCTGCAGACGGGCTTGTAATTTTGAACAAAGAACATGCACGAATGTAGGCTAGAAATCAATGTGTCCTTGACTTTGACCATGAATTGTTACTACTTCCAATACTGGTATCTCTGAAGACCATGAGAAGTTAGATATATACTTGATTTCGAGTTCATAAATTACTTCCAGCTTCCTAATCATCGATGGATGATGGATTCAAAGTTGGGAAATTTGAATTTAGCTAGCATTTTATCCATTTACTATGTAGTATTTAAACAGTAGGCTCCTGTATGTATGTAAGACCTTTCCTACACTTCGTACCATACTTTCGCATGCCAACCGAGTTTAAGTCCTCACAACTCACCTCCAATTAAGCTCGTCTTGCTTATTATATCTTTATATACGTGGGGAGTCGTACATTTGTGTTTCAACACATCAACGAGAGAAAAATTATCACATTAATTATCCAGTTGTAGGTATTTGACTATGACTGACAACTCCTCTGCACCCACGGACTCATCATCAAAGAGATTTATAGGCGCCACTCGTTTAGATATTCCCGTTTCTTTTGGACTATATGCGCAGAAGGATGATGCCCTTGCCATCGGAGACTATAAAAATAGTAAGAAACTTACAGACGTATTGAAGAAACTGAAAGAATACGCTGACAGTGCACTTGGAAGAGATTGTGAACCCTCTGAGGATGAACTTCCAACTGTAGTTTCGGTAATAAATGATGGTACGTATTATTTACAATACAATAAACGAGTCACTTGAAACTACCCCCTCTCCCTCTCAGTCGTTATCGTTTTTGAATCTATTCAAGCCACATTTGTTCCTCAATCGGGTCAAACTAATCTCGCTCGCTTTCATTGTAAGGCAATAATTACAGTGTATGTGTACAATAATGACCCCATCGCGTTGGAACGAGCTACCGTAGGGGTGAGGAGCGCTTTGAAGATGGTTCTAGATGAAGGATGGATCTGAAATAATTGAATGTATGTGCTACTGATCCATCAAATTCATAGGCTCCTTGTTAAGAGGCCTGAAAGTTATAGTAGAACTTAAATTATAAAACAACAATTTTGTTGTATGAACTACGTTAGAAATGCTAGCCTAAATGTATCACCCCTCGTTTATTAGAGGATTAAGTGTACACTTATCTCTATAATTACTTTGTCAAAATATAGCCGCTGTGAATGTGGTAAAGGTAAACCTTGTGTTTTTACAAATGTCTAGAGTATCCCCACCCAATAGAAGAGTATGCACGTTTTCTATCAAACGCTTCTATGAAATCACAACTTCGACTTCAGAGGTATCCAAATGCATTGTAAATGCAACTGGTACATCATAGGTACCACTTTCACCTGGAGTAAATTTTACTTGCAATGGTAAACTGGAATCGGAATCAATCGAATCATATATTTGTGTAACTTTGCCAATGAGACCTATCGGTAAAACAAGACATTTATCTTTTCTCACTGCATTTTCAGGTGCAGGAATAAAAGATGTTGAATCTTGTGAGAAACTTCCGAATCCCTTGGATGATACATGAAAAGCTTTTATATTCGGAGTAATGATTTTAACGCAACTATGAATTTGGAATAAATTGTCCTTATGATCCTTGTGTTGTGAGGTTGTTGTTGTTGTTGAAGTAGAAGGAGTTTGACCAGCAGTATTTGTAGTTGCACCTCCCATAATAGTGGTTACAGAAGAAGATTCATTTATAAAACTTTGTAGCTGAGTTATTCTCCTACATTCTTTGATCATGATAAACCCTTTGTTCAAATTATAGGATGAAAAGACCCCAGCGATGGGGTTAAAACTAAACACATGTTCAGTCAAAACTAGGAGGGTAATTAGGACACGAAACATTTGCCGAGTGAGAACCTTATCAATCTAAACGAAAATTTTGTTTCAGTTCAATAATCCTGACAAAGTGTCATATGGGAGTGTCAAGAAAGAACTCGAAATAGACAGTCTTATTGTTGCAATTATAAAAAGAGTTATCATCAGTTATCATAATAAATATTATTGACGCAACATGAAAGCTGACGTGAGAGGGCGCGTCTGTACTGTGTCCTGTAGGAACCTATGTAAGCACCTCTGGAGTCTGGAGCGATGATGTGTTTGGCTCGCTTTTTTATGAACATGCAGATTTCAGTTTTTGTTTTACTAAGTTGAAATAATCCTGTTTTAGGACTTCAAAATATGAAATGAAGTGGTGTCACCTCATTGGTAGATCCTTTATGATCTTGTTTGGGTTTTCATCTATTCCGTTGGTATCATGTTTCTCCCAAAGAATAATTTCGTCGTCATGGACAAGGAGTCAATCTTTTACTAATCTACACCCTGTCATTTTCGATGCAAAACAAGTTGATGAATCATCATCATCAACAACAAGATTAGACTATTCTACTAAATCGGATGTAGGAGATGTTTTGAAAACGTTTTCCTTGACTTCTTTAATCATATGTTCGATCGCGGTTCAATCCATTATATCACCAGTCTATGCTGACGAGTATGGACGTGAAACAGAGGCTCCTACATTTTTTACCGGTGAGAATGTTATGGTAAGATACTTTTCTAAAAGAATAATAAACATCTACTAAGATTAAAAAAAACAAGATTTTTCTTAAATGTATATATTCTCAAACTCATTTCCCGTCTTATAAAACTACAAAAGATTTGTACAAAAAGAGGACCACTTGGAGCATGTCTTGAAACTACGGTACGAACGTCAACCAATGATAATGATAGGGCATCAAAATATTTTGGTGATCCTACTGAAGCTTTGAAAGAAAAATATCGTGTAGCTCAATTACAACAATTAGACAGTCAAAAGACAGAAAATCTTGAATCGGAAGGAAGTCAATTATTGAAACGATTAAAACAACAAAGTATTGATAATAAAGATATCAATGATAAGATTGTTCGACAAAAGACATTACAAAATGATTTGGTATGTATCGGTTTTTCTTCTTGTAAAAAGAAAATCTCCTATCATTTATTTTTCCTTTGTAGTATAATAAACGTTTTATACCATTTCATCGATTGGTTTATATATCATCGTGGATAGGGTGCTACATTTGGTCCATTTGATCGAGAGGTTGTTGTTATTAATTCCGATGGTGATTCATTTACCATATTAAGTGGGCCTCAAGCTACGAGACTCAAACAGCAAGGGTATTTGAAAGGTAGACGCTTTGTTACACAACCAACACAGGAGGTTATAGATGCCGCTGCTGAAGCGGAGAACGATGCAGAGGCTGGGCTCGTGGGTGGTATACTTAAAGGAATCTTTGGAGAAAAGTAAGAGATACTATAGAAAGGGTGTCATTTCAGGGTAGTTTAATTTTCCAAGATACAAACTAAAATTTACCACTTGGTCACACGTGTCTCTTCCGGTAAACGATCTCTTAAATAATACAACTTTGCTCTCTTCACCTTACGTCTACCCTTGAAGACAAAGTTTTCTTCTAAAACTTTAATAGACCGTACTAAGGGACTATGTAGAACAATTTTCCGATTAATAGGTTCTCCAAAGACAACATCACGTATATCCACGCTACTTCCTAATCCTCGATTGACTTTTCCCAATACAACCCCACGTATCTTCTCAAGGTCGGAACTTTTCGCACCGCCTTGAGCGACCATTGTAATTTCAATAGCATCTCCAACTCGAAATGGGACTTGTAGGATATTGGGTCGATTCATTATATTTTTATCGTACTCTTCTTTATTAATTTCTGCAAATATTTTACTTGCGCGCTTTCTAGGACTAGCGAATTTTTCCCCCTTTACTTTTTCAAAAGGTTTCATGAAATGATGATAGAGCAAATCATCAAGGTTTTTACCAGAGACAACATTCGCATTAACAGTTGTGTTTTTGGAAGATTCCGATGGTATCGTCGGGACAACTGATAGACTTCTTGATGTTTTCGCAACAGCGGATCGAAGAGTCTGCGCCCCCATACATATCGTCCTGATGTAGGAATGTTGATACATGTTTCAACACGTTGCTAGACTGTATGCGCTTTATATGAAAATAGTATATAGAAATGAAGCCGAAGATTTGCACACCTGATTTAGCAGGCAGCGGGATAATAATTACATACAGTATTATTGTGCCCTGCTGTGTATCGTTCCGGAACTCTGCAGCAACCGTTCCGGAACTCTGCAGCAACCGTTCCGGAAGGGCACAAAAAATATCGGCAATATCGGTTAAAAGCGGTTATGACGTCAGATGACGTAGCAAAGCACGTGTCTCCCAATACACTTCTACATACGTGATGCGCGCAGTGCGCACGCAACCACGCGCTTTTTGCTCGCACGCCGTGGTTGCATTTTTTAAAAAAATCTCAGAAATCGCTTTTAAAACTTGAGTGACTGGATGA
>Ga0169931_10006349_pt1 | contig 17865 bp, 12 predicted proteins | sample Kivu_15m_20L_FD_129675 | JGI IMG/M metagenome (GOLD analysis project Ga0169931, IMG submission 129675) | Freshwater microbial communities from Lake Kivu, Western Province, Rwanda to study Microbial Dark Matter (Phase II) - Kivu_15m_20L... | ecosystem: Environmental > Aquatic > Freshwater > Lake...
ACCTCGCTGAGCCTCTGCGACGTCAGGGGCTTGCGGATCGACCCAAGTATGTTCAGCCCCTGCATCTTCGCAAGCCTGGCGACCGTCTCGATGATGGCGTTCGTCTCGCTTGAGATAATGACCACCTTGCCGGCGAAACGCTGCTCCGCCAGCGAGCGGATAAGGCTGACGCCGTCATGAACGGGCATGTTGAGGTCGCACAGCAGGAGATCAGGGCTGAGACCGCCAGCGAGTTTGATGAGGGCGTCATGCCCGGATTCAGCTGTCTCGACAGCCAGGACCCCGCAATCGAGCACGATGTCCTCGGCGAGGGCCAGGTAAACCGGGTCATCATCAACCAGAAGCGCGCGCGAAAAACTCATGATACCCGGTTGCCTGCAGACGGATGCAACCCCCAACATCGCCTGTCTGCCACAGCAAAGTGAGTATTTTGCTAAGGCGGACACCCGGAAACAGGCGGTACGCCCGATTTTTAATGTCCGCCCGTCGCATGGCAGCCCACGCCGGCGGCCGGTTAACCCCGCCTACAGCTAAAGCTGGCAGTCTGCAGAGGTTAACGACCGCCGGTGACCGTCATGACAGGCTTTGCCGTTCCCTTCGCCAGGTCCATCCGGTTCCGGCTCTCGCTGGTGATCGCTGTCGTTATCTTCGCGGCGGTCATGATAACCTCCGCCACAGGCGCGTTTCGGGATCTGGATGCAGCAGCCGAGGCGCGGGCAACCTCCCTTGAGGCGGCTGCGTCAGCTTATTCGGCCGCCCTCGCCGGTCCGCTGGCTGAACGCGACCGGCCGGGCGCATTTGAATACATGAAGGGCATGCAGCGCGTCCCGTCCGTGCTCTACATGTCCCTTCTTGACGCCGATGAGCGCATTTTCGCCCAGCTGGGCGCCGGGGTGACCGTACGCGGGAAAACGGCGAACCTTCGCGAACTGGCCGGGTTTGATCTTCTCAACAGCGACAAGGGGTCGGTAACCCTCCCCGTCATGAATTCCGGGAGCCAGATCGGCAGGCTGGTCATTCTTGCCGACATCACCGACCTGCGGGCCGACCTCTATGAGACCCTTATGTGGACGGCTCTTGTGGCCATGCTCGCCATTACAGGCGGGGTCGCTGCAGCCCAGGTATCCATATCACGCATGATACGTCCGATCGCACGCCTGGCCGACGTCATGTCGGAAGTTGGCGCACGACAGGATTTCTCACGCCGCCTGCCGCCATCGAAGGGTCAGGACGAGGCGGCTGTGCTTGGCGTCGCCTTCAACGACATGATCGACAATATCCAGGAACGCGACGAGCGCATCGCGCGGCACATGGAAACGCTGGAGCAGACAGTCGAGGACCGTACACGCGACTACCGGCTCGCCAAGGAAGAGGCCGAACAGGCAAATTCAGCAAAATCAGATTTCCTGGCGACGATGAGCCACGAGATCCGTACGCCCATGAACGGCATGATGGTCATGGCCGAAATGCTCGCCGCCGCCGATCTTTCGGCGCGCCACCGCCGCTATGCCGAAATCATCACCCGTTCCGGGGCGAGCCTCCTCACCATCATCAACGATATCCTTGATCTGTCAAAAATCGAAGCCGGCAAGCTGGATCTCGAGACCGTCCCGTTCTCACCTGAACGGATGGTGGAGGATGTCGCGAGCCTGTTCTGGGAAAGAGCGCGCTCGAAGGGCCTCGAGCTTGCCATCTGCATCGCTCCGGACATCCCCGAACAGCTTCTCGGCGACCCCACCCGCCTCAATCAGGTCGTCACCAATCTCGTCAACAACGCGCTTAAGTTTACCGAGACGGGCGGGGTGACCATCGACGTCTCAGCGGCCGTCTCAGACGGGGAGGCCAGCCTCCGCATCGCCGTCACGGACACCGGTGTTGGCATCGAACAGCACAGGATTGGCGCTATATTCGAAGCCTTCAGCCAGGCTGATCAGTCCACCACCCGCCGGTTCGGCGGCACCGGGCTTGGCCTGACCGTATGCAAACGCCTGATCGACGCCATGGGCGGAGAGATCATCGTTACCTCCGAGATCGGCAGGGGCTCAGTCTTCACGATCGCCGTCCGTCTGCCCGTCGAGCAGCCGGCGGCTCAGGCGCCGGACGCCAGCGGCCTAACGTTCGCAATCGCCGTCAGCCAGCCATTGCTTGCCGCCTCCCTCGCAAGGTCGGCCCACGACATCGGACTGTCGCCGCGCATGATCCTCTCGCCATCAGAGGGCCTGCCCGGCGAGATTGTGATCAGCCTCTCCGAGCAGCTTGCACGATCCCAGCCGGCCCCTCAGACCATCAATATCTGCCTTATGGACGTCGGCGACAACCACGCCGACACGCTCATACGCGAGGGCGTCGCCCGCGATGTCCTGTCGCTTCCGCTGGGACGGACGGCGTTCTGGGAGTTTGTCGGGCGGGCGGCGCGTGGGCAGTTCCGCGGCGCGGACGCCTTCTCACGCGAGGCCGCAGGCCTGCCGACGCAATCCTTCGCCCATCTCGCCATCCTTGCTGTTGACGACAATGCGGTCAACCGGGAGGTGCTGCGCGAGGCGCTCCTCAGCCTCGGCGTCGAGGCGGATTTTGTCACCAACGGAGCCGAGGCGGTCAGGGCCGCTGGCGCGCGATCCTATGACGTCATCTTCATGGACGGATCCATGCCGGAGATGGACGGGTTTACGGCTACCCGCCTGATCCGGGACAGGGAAGCGACATCCGGCGAAAGGCGCGCAACCGTCATCGCGCTGACAGCGCAGGTGCGCGGCGCCGATGCGGATGTCTGGGCTGAGGCAGGCGCAGACCTGCATATGACCAAGCCGTTCACCTCAGCGCGTCTGACGGCAGCTCTGCAGCTGGCGGGGGACAACACCGGCCGTGCGACCGCCCCGCAGCCGCAGACCCCGCGCCACGCCCCGCCGCCCCCTCCCCCGGAAGAGGCGCTGATCGATGAGGACGCCGTGGACACCATGCGCAGGCTTGGCGCCCGCAATGGACGTGACGTTCTGGGCAAGGTCTGGCGTCTGTTCCTGTCCCAGGCGCCTGACGCCGTTTTCAAACTTGAAACGCTGAGCCAGGGCGCAGAGCCGGCCGCCCTGAGCGCCCAGGCGCATGCCCTTAAGTCGATGGCGCTCTCGGCGGGAGCAGCCAGCCTCGCCCGGCTTGCCGAAGATATTGAGCATAGCGCCAAAGCCGGCCGGCCGGAGGCTGCAGCGACCTCGCTGGGGAGGCTGCGATCCCTCCTTGATGAGACATGCGCCGTGATGCGCGCGCGCCTCGAGGCCCCCCTGGACGCCCCTGCACCGGAGATGAAGGCCAGCGGGACCTGAGGAGGCGCCTCACCCGACAGCCTGTGCGAGGCAGGCAGGAGCCCTGCCGGTGAAGGGTAGGCGCTGTCCGTACGTCGGCCCCCGGCTCGCAGGTCCGTGATATCGTGAGATCCAGGCCCCACGGGCTGTCTTGGTAATAGACCGGTGAAGGGCTATGGACCCCTTTATGAGCCCGACGCCCGACAGCGCCGCCCCGCCCTCCGCCGCCGATCTCAGGGCGGAAGCTCAGCGTATTCAGGCTTCGGGCATTCTGGGCGCGAGCGGACGCCTGCCCGAACTGTTCGGATTTCTCCTGTCCTGCTCACTCGAGGAGCGATCACCCAAGGAAGCGGAAATTGCTCTTCGCGTCTTCAGCCGGCCAGGCGCAGACGCCGGGCGCGATGATCCGGTCGCGCGCGTTTATGTTCACCGGCTGCGCAGGAAGATCGATGAATTCTATCTGCGCCATGGCGCAGAACGCGGCGTGCGGATCGACATTCCCAAAGGCGATTATCGCCTTGTCTGCTCACCGCTCCCTGAGGCGCCCGCGCCGGGCGCCTCAGCACGCGGATCAGTCGACACCGGCCGGCGCTACAGCCGCCGGGTGCTGATCGGCGCAGGGCTTGGCCTGTTCGGCGCCGGGTATCTCACAGCCAGCACCATGCTCGCTTCGGGGAGCCAGCAGACGGAGGCTGTCAGTCAGACGCCGATCTGGCGGACCCTGGCCGGGGGCGAGCGGCCGCTGAGCGTCGTGGTGGGCGATTACTACATGTTCGGCGAATACGAGGACCAGCATGCGCTCAGGCGCCTGATCCGCGACTTCGCGATCAACAGCAAGGAAGACCTCATTCGCAAGCAGGCGAGCGAGGAGAACGGCTTTGAACGCTTCTCCGATGTCGCCCTGCAGTATCTTCCCGCATCCGCCGCCTACGCGCTGACCGGCCTCGCCCCTCTCCTCCGGGACGGCCGCGAGGTCCGCGTGGCGCTGGCCTCCGGGCTCGAAGCTGAGCAACTGAAGAGCGATGACATCCTTTATGTCGGACTGCTCAGCGGCCTCGGACCGCTGCGTGATCCGGTTTTTTCACGATCACATTTCCGCTTCGGGGCAAGCTATGACCAGCTGATCGATCAGCAGACCGGTCAGAGCTATGTCAGCGAGGCCTTTCTGGGAGCCCCCGGCGATCAGATCTACCGCGACTACGGGTTCTTTGCGACGTTTGAGGGGCCTGCGGGCAACAGGATCGCCATTCTCTCAGGCGCGCGGGATACCGCTGTCATGGGGCTTGCCGAAGCCATGACACGGCCTGACCAGCTCAGGCTTCTGGAGCAGGCCGCCGGCGGCAGGCGCGACTTTGAAGCTCTCTTCGAAGTGAGGGGCCAGAGCCATGTCGACCTCGAAGCACGCCTGATCAGCCTTTATCCGGTCGACAGTTCAGCTATCTGGTCGGGCGGACGCGCCCGCGCAGCCTTCCGGCCGCCTCAGTAGCACGCACCGCGGGAGGAAAGCGGCCTCAGGCGATCTTGCTGTACGCACGGAAAGCCGGCAGTCTGAAGAGGTCCAGATACGGGAGAGCCGGATGAAGCGACTGAGCATCCTACTGACAGCCCTGGCGATGCTGTTCGCCCCCGGAGCGCAGGCGCTCGAGGGACGGCTTCTCAATCTTAAAGTCGAGACACGGCTCGTAACCGGCCCGGTCGATGTCGCGGTCTATCTTCCCCCCGGATATGATCCCAAACGGGCTGAAACCTATCCGCTGATCATCCAGCTGCATGGCGGAGGCGGCTCAAGCGCAGGCATGACGCGCATGGCGGACATGCTTGAAGAGGCCATAGAGGACGGTCTCGTGCCCGCCGCGGTGTCCGTCATGCCATCGGCCGGTCGCTCCTTCTACATGGACTATCGCGACGGGTCCCAGAAATGGGAAACGTTCATTGTCGAGGACCTGCTGACATGGATGCGCGCCAACTACAATGTCGCGCGCGGACGAGAGGGCACCCTTATCACAGGCATATCGATGGGCGGCATGGGCAGCCTGCGCATCGCCTTCAAACATCCTGACCGCTTCCAGGCGGTCGCAAGCATGGAGCCGGGAATTGAACCCGCTCTTGCCTTCAGCGAGGTGAAGCTGCGCGATCGCTTCTGGCGCGATGACGCCCTGCTGCAGTCCATCTACGGCTCACCGGTCGATGAAGCCTACTGGGCGGCCAACAATCCGGCGAGCATCGCTCACACAGCCTCTGAGCATTTGGTCGGCCTTGGGATCTACCTGGAAGCAGGTGACCAGGACATGTTCTTCCTGCACCACGGTACGGAGTTCCTCCACAGGATCCTGTTTGATAAGGGCGTCAGCCATGAATACAGGCTGGTCAAAGGCGCCGAACATGTCGGTCCCTCGATCCGACCGCGCTTCCTGGATGCGCTTGGCTTCTTCGGGCGCATCCTCAATCCACCCGCGAGCTGGACAGCCGCACCCGATGTCGCCGCCACGCGCGCGCGCGTGGATGGTTTCAAGCGCGCCGCCGGCTATCCGGTCAATCCTCACGACGGATCCCGGCTGCGTACACAGTAGGGGCCTCCATAACCTGTCGTCCGGGGGGCTGCTCCCTCAGCCCCGCGTCAGGGGGGGACTTCCCACCATTTAGCAAGCGGCTTTTTGGTTTGTCTGGCTTGCTCTGAGTGGGTCGTAGATCGTTCGATTTTCCAGCATTGCGCACGCTACGGCCAGCAGCCGGTCCGCCACCCCCCGTAGGGCACGCCCGTGCGAGCAGCCCCGGCTTCGGAGGGCGGCATAGCGGGCTTTGCTACGGGGATCGTGCTGGGTGGCTACCCTGGCCCAATGATACACGGCCGTCCGCAGCCTGTGAGAGCAGGCCTGTCGCATTTCGACCCGACAGGATTTTCCGCTGCGCCTTGTGACCGGCGCAACCCCTGTCAGGGTCCGAATGGCGTGGTAATCTCTGGCCTGGATGGCTTGATGGGCCTCCGCGAGCAACGTGGCGAGAACGATCCTTCCCACTCCAGGCAAAGAGCGCAGGATCGCCGCGTCACGTTGCTCGACAGGCTGCCCCGGTTCGGGGTCCGGAGAAGCCGCCAGCTGGTTGACGAGGGCGTCGAGATGCCGGGTCACATCCTTTAGCTGTCGGTTGACCAGCCGGATGCGCTCTGACAGGGCCATGATGTGGGCTTGGGCAGCCTCAGTCGTGCCGGGAGCAACAGTCAGCGCCGGACGGCAAAGGATGCTGCGCACCTCGGCTGCAGATATCCTGCGGATCCGGTTGCTGCTGAGAATGCGGGTGAGCTTTTTCTCTGTCAATCGGCCCGCATCCTTTGGCGTTGGGGCGAGAGCCCAGATGTCGAGGAACCAGTCGGCTCCAGGATCTTCAGAAAGATCAAGGGCTTGTGGATAGTATCGCCAGAGCTGCTGTCGAACCCGGTTGGTCAGGCGATTGCGTTCATCCTTGAGTTCGTCAGCCATTCGCGACCACTCGCGAAGCTCCACGACAACCGGCTCAAGTGGCTCAAGCTTCCGGAAACAGTGGCGGTCAGTGCGCAGGGAAGATGCAAGCACGAGAGCATCGCGCCTGTCATCCTTGGCTCCTGCGGGCGAAAACCGATCGCGAAAACGATCAAGTTGCTTGGGATTAATCGCATAGACCGCAAATCCCCGGTCCATAAGCGCCTCGACAACGGGCCCGTGAGGAACCTCAATGGCCACCGCCACATCCTGAGCTCTGGGAGCGGCCGCAGCGAGCCAGTCCATCATTGCGCCCAGACTGTCTGCATCGTGGGCAAAAGCGCGCTGAACGGCTCCATCGGGGCCCATCAGGCAGACCTGATGTTCAACGCTTGCCCAGTCAACGCCGACAAAGACTGTCGGCTCTTTGTCCATCATCACCTCCATGGCTGAAATCTCGAGCCGCCGGGCTGCTTCGCCACTCCCTGTACGGGCGCTCAGAGCCACAGGCTCAGGCGCGACTTCCCACTGGACGTGCAACTCGGCCAACCTGCCGAGGCGCGCGTCCCCCCCAGGTGTTCAAAGACACAGGGGGCGAAAGGCTGCTCTCGACGGGCTGGCTCGATGCGGTCAAACTACCAAATGCCGCCTCAGAAGGGTACAGGGCGGCGCGGTCGGCGCAGGCGTCTCAGGCGGCCCGCTCAAAAACAGCAGCGATGCCCTGGCCGCCGCCGATGCACATGGTCTCAAGGCCATAACGCACCTGGCGTCTGTTCATCTCGTTGAGCATGGACGCCAGTATCCGGATGCCGGTCGCACCAATGGGATGTCCCAGGGAGATGCCTGATCCGTTGACGTTGAGCTTGTCCGGATCGTTCCAGTTCCAGCCCTTGAGGACAGCGAGCACCTGAGGCGCAAAGGCCTCATTGAGCTCGACCAGGTCAATGTCCGTCCAGCTGAGCCCGGTGCGCCGGAACAGACGCTCGACAGCCGGGACCGGACCAATGCCCATCCGCGACGGCTCAACCCCGGCGGCCGCCCAGCCGACAAACCAGGCCATCGGCTCGAGGCCGAGTTCATCCAGCCTGTCTTCAGCCACCACCAGACAGGCGGCGGCCGCGTCATTCTGCTGCGAGGCGTTGCCTGCTGTCACAACCCCACCCTTCTCAATCGGACGCAGCGCGCCAAGCGATTGCATGCTCGCATCGCTCCTGACCCCCTCATCCGACCGGAAGATCACCGGATCGCCCTTTTTCTGAGGCAGGCTCACCGGTACAAGCTCATTATCAAACTTGCCCTCCTGCCAGGCCGCGGCGGCCCGCTGGTGGCTGCGCACGGCATACTCATCACAGCTCTCGCGCGAAATCTGGTAGTCCTTCGCAAGGTTTTCGGCAGTCTCAATCATGCCGCTGATGACCCCGAAGCGCTCGATCGGCTGGGACATCACACGGCCGCGCGACAGCCGGTCATGAAAAGCGACATCACCCATGCGCGCGCCATTCCGCATGGTGGTGGAATAATATTCGACATTACTCATGCTCTCGACGCCGCCCGCGACAACGACATCGGCGGCGCCTGTCTGTACGTACATGGCGGCTTCAGCCACCGCCTGCAGCCCCGAACCACAGCGACGGTCGAGCTGGAACCCGGGTACGGAGATCGGATAGCCAGCCGCCAGAGCCGCCCAGCGACCGATCGCAGGCGCCTCGCCGGAGGGATAGCCCTGCGAGAAGATGACATCATCAATCCGCTCCGGGTCCAGACCGGTCCGCTCGATCAGCGCGCGCAGGGCGATCGCTCCGAGCTCGCCTGCCTGAATGCCTGAGAGCGCGCCCTGAAACCTGCCGACGCCTGTCCTGAGAGGGCTGACGATGGCGGCGCGGCGGAGCCTTGTCATGAGCGGTTCTTCCCTGATGAAAGCGCGCACCATACCCACGCGCGGGAGGGACACAACAGGCCGGCCGCGCCAGACGCCCCCGATGGGCGTCTGCAGGGCCAAGGCGCCCGATACAGGCGCTCCCCAGCCCTCGCCGTCAGACCCCGAGGACCGCCAGGGTCCGCTCCACAAACCAGAAAGCCGCTGTCACCCCGATGACATAGACGGGGGCCCGCCAGAGCAGATCCTGAGCAGGCGATGACAGCCGCAGTCCCGCCGACAGACGCCGCCAGAGGCCCATGACCAGGAGAACGCCGGCGACAAAGACGAGCTGGCCGGCCTCAACGCCCAGATTGAAAAACAGGAGCGCCTGGGGTGCTGCATCCTGAGGAATACCCACCTCGCGCAGCGCGCCTGCAAACCCGAAACCATGCAGAAGCCCGAAGGAAAACGAGGCCAGCCAGGGCATCGCCGCCGTCAGACTGTAGGCTCCCGCCCTGACCCGCATGATCTCGACGGCCACAAACATGATCGACAGGGCGATGACCGCCTCAACGGGCGAGCTTGGCAGCCTGATCCATCCGAATGTCGTTCCCGCCAGCGTGATCGAGTGGGCTACGGTAAAGGCTGTGATGGCGCCCAGAAGCCGTGATCGGCCGGGAACAAGAAGTAAGAGGGCCAGAACAAACAGCAGGTGATCGATCCCCAGAAGTATATGTTCCATCCCGATGACGAAGTATGTCCAGGCGACATCTGTCCATTCCTGCCGCTCCGGGATAACCACGACGGGATCGTCCGGCTTGACGCGCAGTGTCTGCGGCGAGCGGTCGATCGGCTCAAACCGCACGATCACATCCGTCAGGGTCTGGGCCAGGTTATCGATGCTGATCGTGCGCGCAGCGAGCCCCCCCGGACACCGGGCGCGCCAGCGTTCAATTACCGCCCCGGGCGCCAGAACGCGGCGGGGGGCGGAGATGTTGGCGCACACATCCGGCTGCACGACGTTCAGTGCAAGACGCATCTCCCCTCGCGCCGGCGTCTTCCAGAGGAAATCATAAACCTCCGGCTCAACCTCGCGTATCTGCAGGAAGGCGGGCCGGATCTCATGGGCATAGGCCGACGGGCCCAGACCCGCCCCCAGAGCAAGCCAGAGCAGTAAAAGCTCCGCCAGCCGTTTCATTCGCCAACCTCAGGCGCTGGCGGGGTCGTTGGCGCAGGATCCGGGCTGGCGGGGAGGTCCTTCCATATCTCCGGCCATTCGATGCGGATCGCATAGCGCTCGCGCATGCGCGCATGGAAAGCGTCGCGCGCCTCATCGCGGCGGGACTTTATCAGGTCGGCCTGAACACGCTCGGCGACCTCCCCCAGAGGGACATCCCGACCCGCCTCCCGATCAATAAGCTTCACCAGATGCCGGCCGAAGGGCGACGCCACAGGCCCGAACCACTGCTCGCCCGCAGTCTCAGAAAAGACGGCGGCGGCGAAACTCTCTCCATAGAGGGCCATCACGCCCTCCTGTGTCGTAAGGGGTATGGCGTCGGGCAGCATCGACCGGTCGCCGAGCGAGACAGGATCGCCCCCCGCACGCAGGGCCCTGAGTGCTGCCTCGGCATCAGCGTCGGCGGAGGCGCCCCGCTTGTCCGAGCTGATCAGAACCTGCTGCAGCGCCCGTCGCTCCGGAAGCCGGAACCGCTCCGGGTGCATGTCCAGCCAGGACTGCAGGTCAGCCTGCGTTGGCGCATCGGTGGCTACCGAATCCTCAATCAGGAACTCGATCTTCTGACGCATACGCCGCCGGACGATGGTGTCATCAGCGTCAAGTCCCATCGCCACGGCTTCGCGGTAACCCATCTCTTCGCTGACAAAGTCCTCAACGAGGGCCAGGATCTCCTCGCGGGTCGGAGGCCGGCCCGTCAGGAGAACAAAACTCTGCGCGATCTGCGCCACGCGCCCTTCGGAGATGACGATGTCATCGCCCTTCTGAGCGGCGTCAGGCCCATGAATGAAGCCGTTGAGAACGAACAGGCCTGCGCCAACCGCCAGGAAATGCACCAGCGGCTCACGCACGGCCTGTCTGACAAATCCGACCCAACCAGAAAGCATACCGGACCGGCCTAGCCTGCCCGCGTCGGAACAAACCAGATCGGCGAGGTATAGGCGCGCTCCTGTATGGTCTTGGGAAGGGCGGGATTGGGCTCGATGCCAAGCCTCAGGGCGTCCCATGTCGACCACCGGCAGGTCGGGTTCTCAAGTACGCGGACGTAATAGAAAGCATTGAGCCTGGGATCAAACTCAGGATCCTTCCAGACTGCAGCGATCTCGCTGTCTCCGCGATCCTGACTGAAGGAGCAGGTCTTAACATCGACGGTGGCGCCATTGTCGGCGCAGCGCCAGGTCGCAGCATTGACGGCGCCGCCATCTGAACAGGCGACGTCAAAGACTTTTTCCTGCGCCTTGCCGCTGGCGTCGAGCCATCCCTTGACGATCTGAAGGCGCTGGAGCGGGGCGGAGTTGGCATCGCGCATGGCCATGACCAGGAAATCAGGGGACCCGTCGGCGCGGCCGACCAGATCTGACCCCATCGCCACGCCGTTCGCATAGGCGTTCCGAACGCCCTCATCCGAGGTCAGGGGCTGGCCGCCAATGCCATAGCCGGCGAAGAACCGCACGCGTATGCGCGGGCCGGTCGTGGCGAATGTCTCCTTGCGGCGGAGGGCGGCATAAATCTCTTCCCTGGTGTTCTCCGGCGCCCAGACGCCGGTCAGGCCAGACGCGCCCCAGCTGGAATAACGCAGAACACTGTCCGCTGGCTTGTAGGAGGACCAGTCCTTACCCGTCGGCGGCGCAGACCCGCGCCGCTCGGGCGCTCCATCCTGAATACCCACTTTGGAGAGGTAACTGTTCTCTTCATAGGATCCGGCGGCGTTGTGCGTGTCGGAGGAACCGATCATGCCGAACTTGAAGGGATTAGCCCCGGCGCTGGCCTCGATCTCAAGACCGTCTTTGAGGGCTTCGCGGACATAGCCGCCGTCGAACTTCGTCACGGGTGTCGTCGAGCCGATATACCATTCCATGATCTCGAAGCCGGCGAACTCATCATTGGGCGACAGCAGGGGATGGGTTTCTGATGTACCCTTCACCTGAGTGACTTCCGCGAGCGGCTCGTTCCGTATCCGAAGCTCGGCCCACTCCCGGTCGATTGGCTGGCCATCCCAGCGGGTCCGCTCATACATCCGGCCATCCGAGCCATTGCCATTATGCGTAATCGCCAGCGCCTCGATTCCGGCCGCCCGCTGCTGGTCCATCCACTTCCAGAGATCCTCCGGATTCTGCGACTCAAGCGCCGAGAAAGGCAGTTCGGGAACATTGTCGCCGGCGAAGATGACGTTGCGATGAAGATTACGCCCTTCCGGGGCCGACGTGTATTCATATCCGACCAGGGTGGTGAACCTCCCCGGTTCATAGTTCATTCTGGCCGCCTCAATGATATCGCGCCAGGCTGACTTCACCGTGCGGAGGTCGGCGAACTCCGGCATGCGCTTGCCCGCGCGCAGCGTATCGCCAAACAAGCGGAAGGCTGTGTTGACCCTGACGGGATCGGTCGAAAAAAGCTCCGCCGCGAAAGGAACGTTCGCGTAAGGATCGCCCTTTGTATCGATAGCCGGCAGGACGCCCAGATACTCCGAATGATCGGTCACGGAGAGGAAATCAAGCGGGCCGGAGTTGAGCTTCATATCAAGGCCGGTCGCGTGCTTGATGACACCGCCCCTGGCATAGGCGTAGGCCTCTTCCGGGGAGGCCCGCACGTTGAAGATATAGGCGTCAAATGAGTTACGCGTATGCGTATGCAGATCGCCAAAATAGACGTTTTTGAGGGGGTTGGGCGCCGGCCGCTGGCCCTGTGTCTGCTCGCCGCCAGCCGCCGGCGGCGCCTGATCCGGCCCCCCGCAAGCACTCAGCAGCGCCGCCGCACAGATCGTCCAGGCCAGCTTTTTCATCATCTCGTCCCCTTTCGCGTCGTGCGCGCTGTGTTCAGCTCGGCGCCTGACATCCGGGCCTGACATCCGGTCCTTACGACCGACGCCGACCTGCAACGGTAACCTGACTTTTATCAGGGTATTTTGAACCAGTCCGGTCGTCCCGTCCAGAGGCCGGCTTGACCCCTCAGCCCGCAGGCGCCGCCCACTGGCGTCTGAGAGAAGAGAATAGCATGCTTGCCTCTGCATCAAGGAGTGCTCCAGCCAATGCCCGCCGCCCCCTCCCATCCCGAACTGCGCGAGGCCGTCAGGAAGCTCTGCGCCCGCTTCCCTTCAGCCTACTGGCGCGGGCTCGACCGGGAGCGCGCCTATCCCTCCGACTTCGTAAAGGCCCTGACCGAGGCTGGCTGGCTGTCCATCCTGATACCTGAAAGCTATGGGGGAGCTGGCCTCAGCCTGTCGGCCGCCTGCGCAGTGCTTGAGGAGATCCACCGGTCCGGGGCGAACGGCGCGGCCTGTCACGCTCAGATGTACACGATGGGCACGCTCCTGCGCCACGGCTCGCCGGCCCAGAAAGACACATGGCTGCCCGCAATCGCCCGCGGAGAGGTCCGGCTACAGGCCTTCGGGGTCACCGAACCCGGCAGCGGCACTGACACGACCCGTATCCAGACCACCGCCAGGCGACACAAAGACACCTTTGTCGTCAACGGCTCCAAGATCTGGATCAGCCGGGCTGAGCATTCCGACCTGATGGTGCTCCTGTGCAGGACATCCCCGCGCGAGGAGACCGCACGCCCCTCAGAGGGCATGAGCGTCCTTCTCGTCGATATGCGCGAGGCCGTCGGACGGGGCCTCTCCATCAAGCCGGTCCGAACGATGATCAATCATGCGACAACTGAACTTTTCTTCGACAACCTTGAGGTCCCGGCTGACAATCTTATCGGACAGGAGGGGGCCGGCTTCCGCTATATTCTGGACGGCATGAACGCCGAGCGTATCCTGATCGCAGCCGAGTGCATCGGCGATGGTCGTTTCTTCATCGACAGGGCCGCCGCCTACGCCAGGGACCGCTCCGTATTCGGCCGGCCCATAGGAGAAAACCAGGGCGTACAGTTCCCGATCGCACGCGCTCATGTGCAGGTCACCGCCGCCTCCCTGATGGTTGATCACGCCGCTGAGCTGTTCGAAGCTGGCGCGCCCTGCGGATCAGAGGCGAACATGGCCAAGCTCACCGCATCGGAAGCCAGCTGGTTTGCAGCCGACATGTGCATCCAGACCCATGGGGGCTATGGCTTTGCCGAAGAGTACGACATCGAACGAAAATTCCGCGAAACCCGCCTCTATCAGGTGGCGCCGATTTCGACCAATCTGATCCTCAGCCATGTCGCAACACACGTTCTGGGACTTCCAAAGTCATTCTGATGAGCATCGACCCCGCCGACTGGATAGGCCGCAGCGAAACGACGTATGATCAGGTCGCACGCGCGCCTTTCGTTCGCCTCGCGGAGCTGCTGAACCGCGAGCCCGAGCCGGATGCGATCCCGCCCATGGGCCATCTTCTGTGCTTTCTGCCATCGGCCCCGCAGTCGCTGCTCGGAGAGGATGGTCATCCCCTGCGTGGCGGGATCGTCCCGCCCCTTACCCTGCCGATGCGCATGGCCGCCGGCAGCCGGGTGAGGTTTCATGAGGGCATTCCCTTCGGCGCTGACGTCAGGCGCCGCTCGACGATAACGGGCCTCGCCCACAAGGAGGGCCGGACCGGACGGCTCGCCTTTCTGACCCTGAGGCATGAGATCTTCCTCAGCGACCGGCTCTGCCTGACCGAGGACGCCGACATTGTCTTTCGGGAGAAGAGCGGCAACGTCCAGCCGCCCGCACCGGGCGAGCGCCGATCCGCTCAGGCGACACGCATCCTTGAGCCGTCAGCGAGCCTCCTCTTCCGCTTTTCGGCCCTCACCTATAATGCTCACCGCATTCACTATGACCGCGATTACGCCACGCAGGCCGAGGGCTATCCGGGACTGGTTGTTCACGGCCCCCTTCTGGCGACCCTGCTGATGGATCATTTCAGGACGCACAGGCCGCGCGATGTCATCACGGGCTTCACCTTCCGCGCACAGCGTCCCGTCTTCGATCTGGCCCCCTTCAGCGTCAACCTGACGGACACGCAGCAGGGCGCGGATGTCTGGGCGTGCGATGGCGAGGGGTATGTCGCGATGGCCGGATCGATCACGGTTGCGGGCTGATATCAGATGACCAGGAACTGGCGCTCACTGCTGTTTGTACCCGCCGGAGCGCCGCAGCGCTGGCGAAAGGCTCATACCCGCGGCGCCGACGCCCTGATCATCGACCTTGAAGATTCAACCCAGCCTGATGACAAGCCGGCCGCCCGCGCGCAGGCTGGCGACGCCGTCCGCTGGCTGCACGCTGAGGGCGCAACCGTGACCGTCCGCGTCAATAATGACGCAACCTGCCTCATCGAGGATCTTCTGGCGGTCGTCACACCCGGCCTTTCGGCCCTGATTCTGCCTAAAGTTGAACACGCCGCCGAGCTGGCGGAGCTGTCTGTTGTCCTGGACACCCTCGAGCACGATCGCGGCCTCGTCCGCGGCTCAGTCCGCGTGATCGCCGTTATCGAAAGCCCGCGCGCGCTCGAACGCGTCGCCCAGATCGCAGACGGGCCGCGCCTGATCGGGGTATCTCTTGGAAGCGAGGACTTCGCCCTCGCGCTTGGCCGGCCTCCCACGCCACAGTCGCTGGGTCTTGCTGCTCAGACAATCGCCTATGCCGCCGCCGCCCGCGGGCTCATGGGCATCGGCATGGCGAGCGGCATCGGCGATTACACCGACCTTGACGCCTTCGCCCGGGACGCCCGCCTGGCGCATGCTGCGGGCCTGACAGGCGCCATGTGTATCCACCCCAGCCAGGTGCCCGTTCTGAACGCCTGTTTCGGGCTCAGCGCAGAAGCTGTCGAAGACGCGCGGCTCATTCTTGAGGCATGGGACAGACGGGTGGACGGGGTTGTCTCTCATCAGGGCCGGATGATTGATCAGCCCATCGTTGAGCGCGCCCGGCGCCTCCTGACATCGGCCGGCCTTCTGTGAGCGCGACCATCCGCTCCTTTCTCGCGGGGCTCCGGCCTGGCCAGCGTGTCTTCTTTCAGGGCGGAACGGGCGAATGCCTGCACCTCTACAACGCCCTGCAGGACGAGCCGGGGCTGGCCAAAGGCGTCGAGTTCTGGTCATGCCTCATTCCAGGGCTCAACAGGCATGACTACGGGGCCCTGCCCGGCCAGGTGCGACTTGTCACCTTCATGGCCTCGCCAGCGCTTGAAGCCTCCATTCTCTCCGGGCAGACCCAGCTTCGCGCCATACCCTACTCCGCCATCGCCGATCTCCTCGCCGGGATGGCGTTTGATCATGTCCTCCTGCACACGGCTCCTCCCGACGCACAGGGCCGCTGCTCCTTTGGCGTCGCCTGCGATACGCCCGCCCTTGTCTGGCCGCGCGCGCGGCGACGAACGGCCTTTATCAACACGGCGATGCCCTCCATTCCCGGCGCCGACTGGCTGCCCCGGGATCAGATCGACAGCGCCATCGAGATCAGCGAGCCGCTCATAGCCCCCTCAGCCAGCCGGCCAGCCTCCGGAGGCGCCCTTTCCGGGATTGCACGGGCTGCAGCTGAGCTCGTTCCGGATGGCTGCACGCTCCAGTCTGGCATAGGCGAGGCGCCCGGAGCGATCGTGTCGGCCTTGCGGTTTCATCGTCATATCAGCGTCTGCAGCGGCATCATAACGCCCGACTACCAGTCCATCGCCGAAGCCGGGGCCATAAACCTCTCCGCGCGCAATACAGCTGGAATAGCCTGGGGGGACGGGGCGTTTCACGACTGGCTCAGGACCTCAGGCTTTGAGCTGACCTCCATCGCGCGAACCCATAACCGGGCTTTCCTCGCCAGCCTGCCACGATTTGTCTCCATCGGCTCCGCAATCGAGGTGGATCTGGCCGGCAACCTCAATCTTGAGTGGCGCCTCAGCCGCCGCATCAGCAGCGTCGGCGGGGCCATGGACTATATGGCGGCCGCCGCCGCATCCCCCGAGGGCCTGTCGATCATAGCCCTGCCAGCGACCAGCGGGGGCTCATCACGCATCGTTCCTCACATCGCATCACCCACCATTCCCGGGGCGCTTGCCGACGTCATCGTCACGGAAAATGGCGTGGCGCGACTGAAGGGCCTGTCGCAACGCCAGCGCGCGGAGGCCCTGATCGCCATCGCCGGCGGCGAGCATCAGGGATTTCTTTCGCGCGCGGCCGAAACTATACCCTAGCTGCTCACTGAAGGATAATCCCGCGATGTCCACACACGCGATGTTCACACGCCGGCAGGCTGTCTGGCTTCCCCTGGCCGCCGCCGGCTGCGCCAGCGCCGGATCGGCGCCGCCTGCGGATCTGCGCTTTGCAAATCTTGAGACACTCTCCGAGTCCGTTCACTCAGGCGTCTCCTCGCAGGACGGCGCCCAGCGCCTCACCATGCGACTGTGCCGTTATCCTGCGCTCGGCCTCTCATGGCTCTGGATTCACGCGCGCATTGAGAACGTTTTTTACTCATTCGTCGATCACCTCGCGCCGTGTACGAACGAGCCGGTCAACGTCGAGGCGAACAGCGCACGCTACGCCGACGCGGGCAGCGCGCTGGTCTTTCATCGTGAAGGCCGCGCCGGCGCGCCGACAGCGGCCGGCGCCGAAGGCGTCTGCCGCGCTCAACCGTCGGCAACCTCGCGCTTCGGGGCGCAAGGCACGCCCCTTGCGGCAAGGATCCGCTTCTCGCCCGAGCGTCTCTATGCCGGCCTCAACCGGGGCCGCACCGAGGTTTTCGGGCGCGGCGAGGCTGACATAGAACTGGGCGGCAGGACCTACCGCTTTACCGGTCCCGCCCAGTTTCATGAACAGGGACAGACCCAGCCACGCTTCACCGCGCCCTTCTGCTACGCGACGCTCTGGGGCGATGGGGCGGCCTCAACCCTGCTGATTTCCCGCGGGCGACGCGAGGGCTATCTTCTTGAAGGAGACAGGTCCGTCAACGTAACCTCTGTGTCGATCGCTCCGCGCGCGCCGCGCCGGGCGATCGTCATCAGCCTGGCTGACGGTCGGCGGCTCGAGGGTGAGGCTGTCGTCAGACAGGCCTACACGATCCCGATAACAGGACAGATCTGGCGCGGTCACATGGTCGATGTCGAGCTTGGAGGCCGGACCTATCGCGGC
>Ga0169931_10006350_pt1 | contig 17863 bp, 10 predicted proteins | sample Kivu_15m_20L_FD_129675 | JGI IMG/M metagenome (GOLD analysis project Ga0169931, IMG submission 129675) | Freshwater microbial communities from Lake Kivu, Western Province, Rwanda to study Microbial Dark Matter (Phase II) - Kivu_15m_20L... | ecosystem: Environmental > Aquatic > Freshwater > Lake...
GCGGGACGTACTCCCGTTGCCATGCCAGCAGATCGAACCCGTCGGCGTCGCCGTCGCCGTCGCGATCGCCTTGGCCGTCGACGCCGAATCCGCTGATCCATGCGGCGAGCAGCGGGTCGGTGGCGGGCAGGTCGCAGGGGACGTCGCTCGAGGCCCCGGCGGTGATCACGCGGAATTGCAGCATGTCGTCTCCCTGCAGCAGGAGATTGAAGCTGAGCGTGCGGCGGTCGTCGCCGACGGCCAGTGCGTAGTAGTCGGCGACGCTGACGCCGCGATCCGCCGTGGCGCCGTAGTTGCCGACCGATCCGAGCAGCGCGTCGGAACTGCTCATGGAGGCGGGCGTGAGCAGGATGGCGAGGATGTCTTGTTCGAAGGCGATCGACCCGGATGCCAGCCGGGTCATCTGGCTATCGCTGCCGACGGGGTCGAAGTGGAGCAGATAGCTCGTCACGAAACTGCCTTGGGCCAACTGCGCGGGAGCGACGACGGTGGAGGGCGAGATGGCGATGGAGCCATTGACGCCGACATCGACGGGGAGATTGGCGTTGAGGCGTCCGGTGCGCTCTTCGAACGCCTGCAGGCCGTCCGATTCGAGGCGGCCGAGCGAGACGTCGACGGGGCGCTGGGCGGGAATGCCGGCCTTGCCCTGCGTCGCGGCGATCCCGAGGTCGGTCGGGTAGAGCATGGCGTTGTAGTTGGCTTGCACGGCGCCGGGCAGCAGGGCGTAGTTGTAGAACCGCAGCATGGCCATCTGGCCGCGGAAGTTGCCGGCGAACGGGAGATCTCCCGTTCCGCCGCTGCCGCCGACCGATCCGCCGCCGCGGCCGCCGATGCCGGCGTTGTCGTAATCGTCCCACCGCAGGCTGTTGAGCGCGCCCATGTCGCCGAGGACGGTGGTCAGCGGCGCCCCATTGACGAAGATCTGGCCGTAACGGTTGAGAGTGGTGTCGTTGTAGACCATGGTCAGGTGGACGAAATCGCTCACCGGATCGACGTACTTGTCGATCGGCGCGGTGACCGTGAGATTCTTCAGGACTCCCGGGCTGACGCCGTCGTCGGCGCCGGCCGTGCCGAGCACGCGGAACCTCAGGTCGGTGTGCCTGCCATCGCCGTCGACGTCGCCCATCGAGACGGAGAGGCCGCCGAGGTGGCTTCCGGATTCGAAGAGAAGCTGGCGGTCCTGGAGGGTGCTGAGCCGAACCCACATCTCGACGCTCGCCGAGCGATCGAAGTCGGGCGTGCCGGTGCCGGAGGGTTGTCCCCATTCGGGCGGGACGGTCGACCTGGGGAACTGGTTGCCCACCTGGAAGAACATGCGGCTGAGCACGTCGCCGCCGTCGAAGGAGAGAGCCTGGCGGGGTAGTCCTGGCTGGTGCCGGTCGACGCCCAACAGGTCGGGTCGCGACTGCTCGTTGACGACGAAGAAGCGTTCGCGCTGCCGGTCGCGCAGATCTCCGGACGACTCCCAGAACTTCGCGTCGACGTCCAGCGACCCGGCGTTCCACTCGATCGCCAGGTCGTCTTTGATGTCGTACGCCATGGGGGCGTCGATCGCCGCCAGGTAGCTGTCGAGCTTGCTGCGGAGGGTCGCGGCGAGGGCGGGCTGGGAGGAGGCCAGATTGACTTTTTCGCCGATGTCGTTCTTGAGATTGAAGAGCATCACGCGGTCGCTCGCGCCGTTTTCGCCGTACTCGACGAGCAGCTTGAAGTCGCCTTCGCGCACCGCGGAGGAGGGGCGGCTGCGAAACATGTTCGCGATGGAGGTGTTCATCGGGTAGTGGAAGTAGAGTTCGCCGTTGGCATGGAAGTTCCGCTGGAGGTAGTTCATCCCGGCCGGCAGCGCGCCGCCGTTGTGGAGCAGCGGCAGCAGGCTGGCCCCTTCGACCTCGGGGGGCAGGGTCTGCGTGTAGCCGGCGATGTCGGCGAACGTGGAAAACAGGTCGGTCGTCTCGACCGGAACGCGGCTGACCGATCCGGGGGCGACCCCCGGACCCATGACGAGCCACGGAACCCGGATGCCGCCTTCGGTCAACCAGGCCTTGCCGTGCCACAGGGGCGTGTTGCGGCTGAGCAGTTCATGGCCGCCGTTGTCGGCGGTGAACACGACGTACGTGTTGTCCTTGATTCCGAGTTCGGCGATTTTGTCGAGGACCATGCCCACCGAGGTGTCGAGGTCTTCGATCATGGCGGCGAAGGCGGGATTGTTCTGCACCACGCCGCGGGGGAGCGCCGCGTACTTTGCGAGGATTTCCGGCCGCGACTGGATCGGGTCGTGCGGCGACTTGTGCGAGATCTGCACGTAGAACGGCTTGTTGTTGGTCACGCTCTCCTGCATGAACTGATTGGCCCGCCGCGAGATTTCGAACACGCCCCAGGGATCGACGTTCGGGGAGGGAATCGGCAGCAACTCGCCGCCCACGTCGTACCCGACCGCCTGCGGCGTCGTCGACGAAGGAATGTCGAGGTGCCACTTGTTGATATGGGCCGTGCGGTAGTCGGGGTTGGCCGCCTTGAGCACGCGGGGCAGCGTCAGCAGGTTCGGGTCGAGCGGCGTTGGCAGCGGGGGCGTCAGCGGGTACTTGGCGTAGTACTCCTTCCAGCGGACCGAGCCCGGGGGAAGCGCGTGCGGCAAGTCGGTCATCTGCAACTGCTCGGGACTGATGCCGGTCAGAATCGAGGCCCGCGTCGGCGCGCAGATCGGCGACGACGTGTAGCCGCTCGAGAACCGCATCCCCTCGCGAGCCATCTGCTCCAGTCGCGGCGTCTGGTAATAGTCGCTACGGGAGTTGGGAATGTCGGGATCCATCCGCACCGAAGTGGCGTTCCAGCCCTGATCGTCGGTGAGGATCAGCACGATGTTCGGCGGCGAAGAGGCGTCGGCGCGGCTAAGCGACGCCTTGCAGCACCACGCGGTCAAGACGAGCAGCGGCAGAATTCGCAGGAGGCGCATAGCAAGACGGGTCGTGGTGCGAGGAGCGGCAAGTGCGTCGAGGGGATGAGAGGCCGGGGCGAGGCCGAACGCTGCGAGTCGATTCACGGAGCTTGACCTCTCGAGGGGACGGCGTGGAACGAACACGCTGGTCTCCATGCCTCAGTTCGCGGAGCGGTCTCGTTCCGCACCGTTGCGCCCCTCGTCCTGAGCGACATGGCACGCGCCCGGGAGCCGCGGCGCGGCAGGCGACCGAACGGTCGTTTGCGGCGCGTTGGCGGCGGGGAGCGGCTTTCCGAGAGCGATGCGCCGCAGCGCGTCGCAGCCTCGACGCGACCGCTTCATTTTAGGCAACCGAAATGGCCCGCCGCAAAGACTTTGCGGCTCGAAAAAAGAGGTTGTGCGTCGGCGGTTTGCCCAGAAAGTGGCCACTGCGACCGCTTTGTGCACAAAGGGTGGCGTCGCCGGGTTTCGGGAGCGGCTCAGCGGGGCGGCGGTCCGTGCTCCACGAGGTCGCCAAAGCGTCGGCAGAGGGCGGCTTGGGAAAGCTCCTGGTCGACGAGTCTCCGGCCTTGCTGGCCGAGGGCCGCCCGCTGCTGCGGCGTGGAGGCGGCGATCTCGCGGAGGACGCGTTCGGCCGCATCGACGTCGTCGGGCGGGATGTGCCAGCCGAAGCGTGCCCGCTGCAGCAGGTCGCCGACGTGCGACTCTTCCGGGCCGAGCAGGACGATCGGCCGCGCGACGGCCATGGCCCCGTAGACCTTGCAGGGATGGCAGATGCCGACGATCTTTTCGCCGACGGAAACCAGGTGGACGTCGGCGGCGCTCAGCGAATAGCTCAACTCCGAAAAAGGCTGGTACGGCAGCGAGCGGACGTTGGGCGGCGCCTCGCGAGCGATCAGTTCGTCGATCTCCCGCTTGGCCTGACCGCCGCCGACGAACAGAAAGACGAGTTCCGGAAGGTCGCGCAGTCGTTCGGCGGCGCGCAGCACCGAGGTGATCGGCGAGGCGTTGGAGAGATTTCCCGAATACATGACGACCAGCTTCCCGTCCAGGCCGTGCCGCTGGCGGAACGGATTCTCGGCATGCTCGACGGACCGCAAGCCGTGCTCCTGGGGCCACGGCGGAATCACGGCCAGCTTGTCGCGAACGTCTCGCTTGCGGTTCAGCCGGTCCGCCATGAAATGATCGAGGGCGACCACCGTCGTGGCGCGACGCAGAATCTGCCGATTCATGCCGTCCAGCAGACGCACGAAGAGCGAACCGGGCTTGACGGCCCCCATCGCGACCGACTGGTCGGGATTGATGTCCATCGCCCAGTAGGCGATCTGCACGCGGCGGAAGACGCCGACGATCACGGCCGCCAAAGGGCACATCGGCGGCGAGGTGCTCACCAGCAGATGCGTCGTCCGACGGCGCAGGAGCCCGTGCAACGCGCATTGCAGCGTGAAGGAAACGCCTCCCAGCAGGCGGATCAGCAGCGACTTCTTGCCGAAGCTCGACAGCGGGAGCCGACGCACGGCGATTCCCTGCATGTCCTCGTGCCGCGGAAACCGAACGCCCGGGTCTTCGTAGGCCCGATTGGCCGTGTAGACGGTGACCCGAAAGCCGCGGCGCTGCATTTCCCGAGCGGCGTCCAACAGGTACTGCCCCACGGCCGTCGGGTCCGGCGGAAAGACCTGGCTGAAGATGACCAGGTCACCGGAAACGGAGGGCTCTTCCGAGGAGGCGTGGGTCGAGACGTTCATGCGGTGCGCGGAGATAAAAGACTTTCTGGTCGAGGTCGGCACGAGCGACGCGTCGCGGACGGCACGCCTCAGGGGGCTCGTGCCAGCCAGCCCCGTTCAGCCGCCATAGCCGAGCCATTCCAGAGCGGGCTGGAGCCAGGCGCGGCAGATCGCTTCGTCAGCCGTCGCAGCGGCCGAGCGGTGGTACTGGGTTCGCGACGGATCGAATTCCTCGGCATACCCGGCCAGCACCTCCGGCGAGGGCGGCAGTCGGGCGAAGTCGAGAATCCGGGCCACGGTCTCCGGCGACATGTCCTCCAGGCGGATTTCCAAATACCGCTCGGCGGGAAGCGCGCGACCGTAGGCGCAGGCCAGTTCGACGCACGTCCGCCACTGCAGGCAGGCGATCTCCAGCGGATCAAGTTCCTGGGCCATCTGTTCGATGCCCGGCAGACGCGGCCCCCACACGGGCCGGCCGACGACGCCTTGCAGCGAGCGGGGGGCCACGCGGCGAATCGCCTCGCGAACGTAGTGCGGGGCCTGCCGCCAACTCAGTTCGCGCCAGCGATCGGCAAGCCGCCGGCGCGGAATCCCGCGGGCGTGCTGCTGCCAGAAGCGGCGGATCGACAACGCCGATTCGATCCCGTCGCGAAGGATGTGCACGAAGACGCAACCGGGCAGCACCGCGTCGACGAAGCCCATTCGCAGCGAATTGCTGGGATGCTTCTCCAGCAGCCGCTGGCGGCCGGCGGCGCGGACCGCCGAGGCGAACGCCCGCCGCAGGTGCGCGCGGACCTCGGGACGCGCGTCGGCAGGGCGCAGCACGTCGCTCTTGGCGTCGTTGCCCCATTTCCAGGTCAGTCGCGGTTCGACCAGATAGGCCACGTCGGGGTGCCGCGCGAGCAGGCGGCCCAGCATCGACGTGCCGGACCGCGGCGCGCCGAGGATCACCACGGCCCGCTCAAGGAGTTGGTCGTCCGACGCCGCGCGGCGCAGCGACGCCGAGGGCGGATGGGCAAGCGAGGATGGCACGGCAGGAAGGGTCATGGCGTTGGCTTGCGAGCGAAGGCAAACAGGCAGTTTTTCAGCGCCGACGGACACGCGCGGTGGTAGCACTGGGCCAGGCGGTACATCACGGTCGAGAACGCAAAGTACGACGGCTCCGCCTCGTGGCCGTAGACGCATGCGTCGAAGCCATGCCGGGCGAACTGGCGGCGCATCTTGCCCGCGCGGTTGCACCGGTAGAACGTGGGAAAGACGTCCTCCGCTTTCCGCCGATCCTGCGTCTTGGCAAGCACCGAGGCGTGGAACCGGTTGGGAATCAGCCGCGAGCAAACCGCTACGTAGCCCCACGCGTTGGGCGTCCGCAGGCACGCCACGCCCCCTGGACGAAGAACGCGGGCTAGTTCGTCGAAGAACCGGTCGGGGTCCGCCACGTGCTCGAGCACGAAATCGGCCAGCGCGAGGTCGATCGACGCGTCGGCCACCGGCCATCGGGGGCCGTCGAGCAGGGCGAATTCGTCGATGAACGGATTGCTTTGCGCCGCCGCGTCGACGTCCAGCCCGATGACGCGTCGGCATTTGCCGCGCAGGATCCGTGCGTCGCGACGCACGCCGATCGGGTCGTCCATGTACTGTCCGCGACCGCAGCCGATGTCCAGCGCGACGGCGTCGGCCGTCAGCAGCGCCTGGACCCGGCGATAGAACACCAGCGTGCCATCGATGTCGGTGAATCCGCCGAAGCGGCTCTCCGGATAGCAACGCGACCTGACCGAATCCGGCATGACGGAGGTGTCCTGCAAGCAATCCTGGAGACAGGGCGGACGAAGACCTGCTTGGCGATTCGGAACCGCGGTCGTCGCTCGAAGGCCGATCGGCAGCAGGCGCCGCGCCGAGCGGGCCGCGGCGTAGGGTCGGTAGATCCACTATACGCTTGCCCCTCCTCGATCGCTAACTGGCAGTCGACCCGCGATCCGCCGAAGAGGGCGCCGCAGCGTCGCTGCCTTCCGCATGCGCCGCACGGTCGCGATCTTCCCGAGAAGCCGTGCAATCCTTTTCCGGGGTTGGATCCCGCAACGCGGCGCGGGGCGCTCGCTCCTGGCCCTGCCGGCGTCGCTCCGTTCGGTTGCCGCGCGGCGCGGTGGAAAGGGTCGCGCCTTCGGCAAGGCCTCCGCCTGTCGGCGGCGCACCGCAGCGATTCTTGACCCCCGTCGAGACCCGGAATAGAGTGAGAGCGGAGAGGGCGCGGGGGCACGACGCATTCTTTTCTCCAGGGGACGATTCGACCCGAAAGGGCGCGGGCCGAGCGTTTCCGATCCGAGACGTCGCGGGTCAAAAGGTCGCGTATTAAAAGGTCGCGGGTAAAAAGGGCCGGGTCGAGAGGGCCGGGTCGAGAGAGCGCAGAGAGGAAGGGGGCGGCCGCGCCGCCAGCGGCCGGTCGCTCGCTCGCCAGCAGGCGTCCCGGGCGGCTTCATCGCCAGCGCCGCGGCAGGTCAAACCGAGCGCGCGGCTGACCGTCGGGGCCGGTAGGGCTTCGGCGGCCGGCGGGGGGTTGGAGGGGCGGCAGTCCGAGGAGCCCAGGCGGGCGGGACGGCAGTCGGCCTCCAGTTTTTCCTGTCGGCCCCGCGGACGCCCGCTGCCACAATCGGCTGCTCCGAACGCCAAGCGGCGACCAACGATTCCCCAAGGATTCCCGACAGGGTTTGCCCAAGGATTCCCGACAGGGTTTGCCCAAGGATTCCCGACAGCGAACCCGCACGGCGGCGCCTTCGTACATCCCCCCATCGGCCAAGCATGCCAACCACCAGCGAATCCACTGCGGGGAGCGCGGTTTCGATGAGGGCGCGTCGACATCCTGAAGGGGGGAGCCGCACGTGCGGCTGGCTGGCGGCCTGCGGGCTTTCAGCAGCCCTGCTGGGCGGCGGGGCCTCTGCTCGGGCCGACGGCAATGCCGACGTCGGGTACACCCTGCTCCAATCGTTCCTGGGGAGCGACCTGCCGACAGGGGCCGGGGTGTCGGTCTCGATGGTCGAGGCGGTCCAAGGCACCAATCCCAACACCGACCCCTACTTCCCCGTTTCGCCGGCCTACGTTCCGAGCGTGGCCAGCGATCCGCCGACCCCCGACGATTTCCTGTTCGGGGCCGGCACCGATCCGCTAGGCGTCGGCGTCACGTTCATCGACGGCAGCAACAAACGAGCCAACGGCCTGTCGGGACATTCGGCCGGGCAGGCGAGCGTGATCTTCGGCAACCTGCAGGGCCTGGCTCCGGCGGTGACCCAAGTCACCGTGTACGAAGCCAACCATTACCTCAACAGCGTGCTGAACACCAACCGCACGACGGCCCCGTTGCCGCAGAACTTCCGGGTGCAGAACCACAGTTGGGTCGGTTCGTTCGGCGAGACCGTTGCGGCCGAAGATCCCCAGAACGTCAAGGCGCTGCGACGGTTCGACTACGCGGTGGACAATGCCAACGGCGGCCAGGGCCTCACGGCAGTCGTCGGGCTGAACAACTTCTCGAACATGCCCTACCTGCTGTCGCACAGCTACAACGGGATCGCCGTCGGGAGGTCCGACGGCATCCACAGCACCGGCTTGACCCGCACCGACGATCCCGCCGTGCCGGGCGACAATGCCTACGGGCCGGGACGCTCCAAGCCCGATCTCGTCGCTCCCAAGCCCAACGCGGGGCAATCGATTTCGACCAGCTCGTCCACCTCGCACGTCAGTGCGATCGCCACCATGCTCCACCAATCGGGCGCCGGAACCGATGCGGTCCGCGGGGAAACCATGAAGGCGATTCTGATGGCCGGCGCCACCAAGGAGGGGTTTCCCGCGTGGACCCGCACGCCGAGCCAGCCGCTCGACGACACGTTCGGAGCCGGCGAAGTCAACGTGTTCCACAGCTACAAGATCCAGCGGGGCGGCCAGTACCTCGGATCGACTCTGGAGCCCGTCGCCGCGGCGGGATCGTACGGCTGGGACTACCAGACCTTCGTTCAAAACTCTCCGCTGTACTACGACTTCATGGTCGAGGAGGGGTCGCGCGCCGAGCAGTTCTCGGTCTTGCTGACGTGGTTCGCTCGGGTCGACAACCTCAATAGCGGCCTGCCGACCGTCGCCAATCTGAATCTTGCGTTGTACGACTCGTCCGACGGGTTTCTGCAGACGTTGGGCGACCCGCTGGCGGTCAGCAACAGCACAGTCGACAACGTCGAGCACATTTATCTCACCGATCTGGGGCCCGGGCGGTACACGCTCGAGATCACCGGCGACATGACCCGCGATTTCGGCCTGGCCTGGCGGATGGAGAAGCTGTTCGACGAGCCTTCAGCCGATTTCGATCAGGACGGAGTCGTGGGGGGCAAGGATTATCTCCTCTGGCAGACCCACTTCAACACGCTCCTCGGAGCGACGCGGGCCCACGGCGACGCCGATGGCGACGGCGACGTCGATCTGGACGACGGCAACGTGCTGGACGCGGCCTTCGGCATTCCGTTGGCCGCCATGGCCGCCGTTCGGTTCGCCGCGCAAGCGATCCCCGAGGCGGAGGGATGGCTGCTGGCCTGCCTCGGCCTATCGGCTTGGCTCGGGCCCGGCCGGGCCGCCCGCAGTGCCCCGCGCCCCCCCCGCTGACGCGGTCGACGTCGCAGTCGACGTCGCTGGCGCGGCGCCGGCTCTTCGCAAGGCGCATCCGGCGCATCCGTTGCGGCCGCTGCCTTCGTCGCGAGCCGCTGCGGGCGCTTCGCCGGAGCCCCTCGGCGCCAACGGAATCCGCCGAGCGACGCCCGGCGAAAAGTCCGGGCCCTCCCTAAAAGCTACACTTGACCGCTATCCCTGGGAGCTTTCGATCCATGATGGAACGCACCGTCCCCCCTCGCATGCCCGCACGTCACGGGACGTTCAGCCGCCGCGCGCGGCTGGCGGGGACGGTCATTTGCTGCGCGTGGCGGCTGGCGGCGTTCGGTTCCGAAGCGGCAGGGGCGGGCGGCTCCGCCAACCTGCTGCTGGTCGTCAACCAGGATTCGTACGCTTCGCTCACGGTCGCCAACCATTACGCCCAGTTGCGCAACGTGCCCGATGCCAACATCGTGCACTTGAGCCAGGTGCCTGCCGGCGAGTCGGCGGAGATCGGCGCGTTGCGCCAGCGCGTGCTGCAGCCGGTGCTGGCCGCCATCCGCGAGCGGCAGCTTGAGCCGCAGATCGATTGCATCGCCTACTCGGACGGTTTTCCGACGCGGATCAAGCTTTGGTCCGATACGTTGCGGCATAAAGAGCGGAGCTTTCCCTTCCATTTCAAGGCGGTGGGCTCCCTCAACGCGCTGACCTATTTCGCCGACCAGGTGCTGGCGGAGCAAGCCGACTACATCGACCTTGCCTCGAACCGCTACATGCGTTCCTCGCGGCTTGGACAGCGGCAAAATCCGTTTAGCGGACCGTTGGCGGGCGACTTCCAGCGGGCTGTGGAGGCCGCCGACCAGGGGCGCTGGGCGGAGGCTCGGACGCTGCTGGCCACGCTCGCCGCGGCGCAGCCCGACCAGGCGCTGGTGCATTTCCAACTGGCACGGGCCCAGGCGCGGGAAGGTTTGACCGACGCGGCTGCCGCGTCCCTGGCGACGAGCCTGCGTTGCGGATGGAACGACGCCGAGGCCTTGCGCGGCGAGGCCGCTCTGGCCGAGGCCCTGGCCCGGCCGGCGCTGGCCGAACCGTTGGCCCGCCTCGACGCCGCCCCGGACGCATTGCTGGCCACGACGGGCTTCCGGCGTACCTATTGCTGGGGGGCCAACGGTTTGCGGAATTCGACCGCCGATCAAGGGGCGCGGTATTACTTGTCGACGGTCCTGGCGGTCGGCCGCGAGCGCGGGCCGAGCCTGGCGGAGTCGGTGGCTGCGCTTCGACGCAGCGTGGCGGCTGACGGTTCGCGGCCGGAAGGGGCGTTTTATTTCGCCCTGACCGCCGACATCCGCAGTAAGACCCGCTCGCCGCAGTTTCCCGAGTTGCAGCGCGCCCTCGGCGCACTTGGCTACGCCGCGCAGATGACGACGCAGTGGGCGCCGCAGGGCAAAGCCGATATCGCCGGGTTGTCGTTCGGCGTCGCCAATTACGATTGGAACAAGACGAACAGCAGTTTTCTGCCGGGAGCGATCGGCGAATGTCTCACCAGCGGGGGGGGCGTGATTGGTCCGGGGCCCCAGACCCCCTGCACGGACATGCTGCGGTATGGAGCGGCCGGTTCAAGCGGCGCGGTGATCGAGCCGTTCGCGATCCCCCAAAAATTTCCCCATCTGATGATCCACGCCCATTACGCGCGGGGAGCGACGCTGGCCGAGGCCTATTACCAGTCGGTGCACGCCCCGTACCAGCTGCTGATCGTGGGAGATCCGCTCTGCCGGCCGTGGGGGCGGCGGGGGCCGCTGACGATCGAGGGACTGCGGGACGGAGAGGTCGTCGACGGGCCGCGCGTGCTGCAGCCTCGTCGGCCGGCCGACGAGGGGCCAGGGGTGCGCGAGTTCCGCGTCTATGTCGACGGACGGCTGCGGGAGATCGTCCCCGCGGCCCAGCCGCTTCGCCTGTCGGCCGAGGGCTTGGCTCCCGGAAGCCACGAGCTGCGGATTTCCGCCGTGGACGACCACTTGATCGAGGGCGAGCAGAGCGGAGCGTGGCAGTTCAGCGTGGGAACTGCCGCGGAGGCGCCGCGGATCGAGGCGTTGGCGGGCAGCGCGCCGCATCGCGTGCGGGTGCGGGCGATTCCGCGGGTCGCCCTGCGGGGAGAGGCCGACTATTTTCCGCTCCGGGTTTTTCAGCACCAGCGTGAGATCGGCGCCTTGCGGTCCGCCAACGACGTTCTGGAAATCGACGCCGCGGCGGTAGGCAGCGGTCCGGTTCGTTTGCGGGCCTGCGCGCGCCGCGGAGGCCGGGACGTCTGGTCGCCGCCGCTCGTGGCGGAGCTAGGCGACCTGCCGGCAGCGTGAAATCGCGGCCGCGCGGCCGCTCAATCGACTGAGGACGGGATCATGAACCCTGATGTAGCTTTGCCGACGCTGGCGGGAACGTTGCTGTGCCTGCTCGGGTTCGCCCGTTTTCCGACGCGCATGACCGAGTTGCTGGCCCCGCGGTTCGTGATTCCCGCGGTGCTGTGGATGAGCACCTTCGGCAAGGCGCTGCTGGCTCCGCCGGCGAAGATGCAGTTCGTCGACTACGCCGTGCAGACGTACAGCGGGGAAGCGCTGTGGTTCGTCAACTTGTGCGTGGCGGCTTTTTGGGCGGGCTACGCGTTGCCGGTGGGCAAGTGGCTGTCGCGGCTGATACCGGACTTGTCGTTCAGCCTGAGCATCTCGCCGCGGCTGTTGATGGCGTTGGCGACGTGCCTGGCGGCGTACATCCACGTGATTCCTCACGTGGCATTCGCGTTCGGCGCCATCCAGGGGTTGCTGCTGCGGGCTGCCAGCGCGGCGGCGTTGGGAGGCGCGGCACTGGTCGGCGTGGCGTGGGGCAGTTCGCGCAAAACGCAACTCGCCGGGGTCGTGCTGGGCGCCGTGCTGCTGTTCGCGTACTCGGCCAAGTTCATGGCGACCTTCAGTCGCGGCTCCGGCCTGCCGGTGTTGATGGCGGTCTTCGCCGCTTCCTACGTGCGGCGCGAGATTCGCGTCGTGCCGCTAACGCTGGCCCTCGCGTGGACGATCTACGCCGGCGTGCAGGGGTTGAGCGGGCGGGCGATTTACGGGCACTTTTCGGGGCTGGGATCGTACTGGACGAACATTCTGGAACACCCGATTCCCCGGGTCCAGGATCCGTCGCACCTGCTGGTGCTGTTCCACGACGTCTACTCGCCCCTCTGCGTGAGCGTGCGGGCCCGCAGCGAAGGGGCGACGCTCACGGGCGTGATGGACCCGCGGGACTGGCTGCTCAACCAGATTCCGGTGCCGCGGTTTCTGGGACTGCCGAACTGGACCGTGAATCTGGGCAAGTACATCACGGGCAATCGCAAGACCGAATGGGGCTACACCAACAGCATGGTGGGCGATTTGTACCTGCACTTCGGCCGCCGCGGCTGCTTCGGGTTTCTGGTCGTGGGCATCGTCTACCGGGCGGTGGCCGTGATCGTGACGCGCGTTTTCAGCACCACGACGGTCATTTTCGACTGGTACGCGCTGATCGGCCTGGCGACGTACTACGCCTTCGCGCTGGGCATGTACAACAACTTCCGTTCGTGGAACAATTTCATCTTCTACGCGATCTACGCCACGCTGGGGTTGTATCTGGTCTCGCGGCCTTTCGCCCGCACCCAGCCGGCGTTGTCGTTTTCCCGCTAGGATGGCGCTCCGCCGATGCCGGTCATCGAAGCAAATCAACGGGGCATCGGTCGCTGCGGTCGACTGTGCATCACGCTGTCGCATCACGCGACGTACTTTCTCGCCAAGCGCTTTCGCCGCGCGATCCCCATCACGTGCGTGCTGGGATACCCGCGCAGCGGCACCGTTTGGGCCAGCCAGATGGCGGCCGACTACCTCCAGTTGCCGCTGCCGGACCTCTCGTTGTTTCCCTTGGGCTGTCCGGCCGTGCTGCACGGCCACCAGGCGATCGAGAAGCACGGTCCGCCGGCGCTGTACGTGGTCCGCGACGGGCGCGACGCGATGGTTTCCATGTACTACTACCTCCGGCGGATGATTCCCGGCAAAGACGGGTCGCAGGCTCCCCGCCGGCTGCGCCGCTACTTCGCCCAGGCGCGCGACCTGGACGACATTCGGACGAATCTGCCGCAATTCATCGAAGCGCAGTGCCGGCGACCGGTCGGCACGCCCTACCACTGGGCGCGGCACTACGCGTCGGTGGCCGCGTCGGGCAGGACCGACGTTCCCGTGTTGCGGTACGAGGCCATGAAGGAGGATTGCGTCGCCGCGCTGACCCAAGCCATGACGCAGTTTCTCGGCAAGCCCGCCGACGCCGAGCGGGTGCGGCAGACCGTGGACCGGTTCTCCTTCGCCCGCCAGAGCGGCCGCAAGCCCGGTCAGGAGGATGCCGCCGCGTTCGTGCGGAAAGGCGAGGTCGGCGACTGGGTCAACCATTTCAACCGGGACGCCGCGCGGGCGTTCGATCGCTGGTGCGGGCCGGCGCTGTGGGAACTGGGATACGAGAACGACCCGAACTGGACCGAACGCCTCCCGCAGCAGGGGTGAACCGCCATGGACGAATCGCGTTTGGCCGAGACGGCGCCGCCGTGCCGCTCGCGCGTCGATCTGGCGAGTTTTTCCAATCGAGAGTACCGCCCCGGACGCGGGCCGGCGGTCCGCACGCTGTGGTACTTCGTCAGCCTGTTGCTGTTGGAAAGCGGCTGGTTTCCCTGCAGCCGGCTGAAGGTCGCGGTGCTGAGGGCCTTCGGCGCCCGGATCGGCGCGGGCGTCGTGGTCAAGCCCCAGGTGCGCATCAAATATCCCTGGCGGCTCGCAGTCGGCGATCACTGTTGGATCGGCCAGGAAGTCTGGATCGACAACATCGCCGACGTGCGAATCGGCAACCACGTCTGCATCTCGCAGCGCGCCTACCTCTGCACCGGAAGCCACGACCATCGCCGTCCGACCTTCGATCTGACGGCCGCCCCGATTCGCGTCGATGACGGCGCCTGGGTGTGCGCGGCGAGCTTGCTCGTCGCCGGCGTGACCGTCGGAGCCAACGCGGTGGCGGCCGCCGGCAGCGTCGTCGTCAAGGACGTGCCGCCCGACGCCATCGTCGGCGGCAATCCAGCGCGGCGGCTGGGAGATCGCAGCGCTGCATTCCGCTCCGAAGCCGGCGATTGACCCCCTCGGACACGCCCCCGGTCGGCCGACGGCCCGCTCAGCGGCGGCGCGGCAAGCTGCGGTACCAGTCGACCATCCGCTCGCAGATCGACGGCCACGTGTACCGCTCTTCGACCAGCAGCCGGCCCCGTCGACCCATTTGCCGCGCCTCCTCGGGATCGGCCGCCAGCCGGTGCAGTCCCTCGACGATTTCCTGCCGCGCCAGCGGAATGACCAGCCCGGCCTCGGCGGTCGCGACCTCCGGAAAGTGGCAATTCTCCGAGATCAGCACCGGCAAGCCGCAGGCGAGGGCCTCGGTGATGGCGATGCTGAAGCCCTCCTGGCGGCTGGTCAGCACGAAGGCGTCGGCGTCGCGCAGCGCTTCGTACTTCTGCTGGCCGTATTGCGGGCCCACCAGATGCACGCGACCTTGCAGCCGCAGTGCGGCGATCTGCCGGGTCGCTTCCTCCTGCACGCCGCCGTCGGGACCGGCAATCACCAGGTCGTGGGTGCCCCCCTCGGAAAGGAACGGCTGGAAGGCGTCGATCAGCAAATCGAGCCCCTTCTTGGGATGGAGACGCGACAGGAACAGAAAATAGGGGCGATCTCCCAGTTGGGGATGCCGTTCCCGAAAACGTCCCGCCCCTGGCAAGGGGTCGATCTCGCTGAGATGCACGCCGTTGGGAATCACTTCCTGCAACGCCGTGAGCCCCAGCCCCTCGATCAACTGCCGCTCGTCCGCGTTGAGCAGGTGCAACGCCGCGGCGCGGTTGAGCATGCGGCGGTACCAGAGCCGAAGCAGCAGCGCTTTCTTGAACCGCTTCTGCTTCAGGCTGTAGGGGTCCAGCATGCCGTGCGGCGTCACCACGTAGGGCACGCCGCGGCTCCAGGAGCCCCGCGCCGCAGCCGTCAGCGAGGGCTCCCACACGCCGTGCAGGTGGACGACCTGCGCTCCGGCGAGCACCGGGTCGAGAGCCCTGCGAAGGTCGCCGCCCAGCAGCGCTTCGCGGCGATCCCGACAGGCGATGCGATGGAACCGGACGTCCTCGACGCGGGGCGTTTTGGCCAGCATCGCGTCAATCTTGGCAGCCTCGCCCGCCGCTTCGTGGCTGAACAAGTGCACCTCGTGACCCAACGCGGCCTGGCCGGCCGCCAGTTGCACGGCGACCACGGGCGGTCCGCCGTAATCGGGGCTCAGCGTGGGAACGACGTGGCAGATGGCGAGCGGCGACATGGGCGGGGCGCGGCGGAGGCGAGGAAGCAGCGAAGGCGGAGACGAGCCGGTTCCCCCCGGCAAGTGGCCGGAGGGGCCGAGGGAACGCGAACCGTTCGGCAGCCCCCGTCGCGAACCGGTCGGTTCGCCAGGCATGCACGAGGGTCGATGGGGTTCCCCAGGCGGTGGTGACAGCAAGACCGACGGACAAGACGCGCGTCGCGACGACGGTTGGAGGAGAATGGCAGGCGAGCTACGTGCAGCGGGCGAGCGGAGGGAGCAGCAACGCGCGCCGCACGAGAGGACCCAGCGGTCCGGGCAGCGAGGTGGCCAGCTGGGCGAGGTGCCCCGCGAGCACGCCCCGCGCGAGGACGACGAACAGCACGAGGAACAGGCCGGCGTCGGCGGCCAGCCGCGGCAGGGGCGCGAGCGAGGCCAACCCCGCCCGATCGGCGAGCGCCGTCAGGGCGGCTGCCAGGCACGCCACCAGCCAGGCGGGCAGCACGGCCCGCAGAAAATCGGCCGTCGATACGCCGCAGCGGACGGCGTAGTACCAGCCTGCGGCCAGCGCGAACGCCGCCTGGGAGCCGCCGACGCCGAGGGCCAATCCGACAAGATCGTCGCCGACGGCCAGCGACGTCGCCCACGTGGCGAGCATGAGTTGGATGCCCTCGAGCAGGCCGAGCAGCGCTGCTCCGCGAAACAGTCCGCGGGCGGCGAGCGAAGCCAGGACGACGTCGGGCAACAGTCGCAACGGCGTGACGACGGCGAAGATTTGCATCAGCGGCACGGCGCGGCTCCACTTGCCGTGCCAGATCAGCGTTTCCAGCGGTTCGATCGTCACGGCGAGGCCCAGACTGATCGGCGCGGCCGCCAGCAGCAGCACCCGCATCGTGTTGGCGATGGCGACGGCATGGCGGGGCAGGTCGCTCGCGACGCGGCTCAAGACGGGAAACAAAACCTGCTGCATGTTCATGGCGAGCAGCATCGCGATCTGCGCGGCGAGCTGGTAGCCGAAAAAGTATTGTCCCACCGTGGCCTGGGAGGCGGTCAGACCCAGCACGAGATAGTCGCCGTTGCGGCCGAAGCCGCGGAAGAACGACGTCAGCAGCACCCAAGCCGAACTGCCGATGAGTTCCTTCCAGGCGGGCCAGCCGCCGCCGCGGCGGAGCGGCAACTCCCGCGCGGCGGCCAGCGTGGCCAGCGACGCGAAGGCCGCGGCGAACGGCAGCGGAATCACGAAGCTCATCACGCCATAGCCCGCGTACGCCAGCCCGATCACCGTGGCGTAGCGGATGACGAGCGACCCGAGCGTGATCAGGGCGATGGCGCCGAAACGCAGGTCCATCCGCAATTTGGATCGCAGCGCGGCGGCCGGTGCGTCCAGCGGCAGCGAAAGGGCGATCACGCCCAGCAGCGGCACGAGGGCCGGATCGCCGTACAGGCGAGCGACGGGCAGCGACACTCCGGCCAACAGGGCTGCCGTGAGCAGGCTCGAGCAGACCGTGATCCAGAACGACGGCCCGGCCAGCCGCTCGTAGTGTTCCCGGCCGCGCTGGACAAGAACTTGAGGAATGCCGCCGTCGGTGAAGACGCGCACGAACGTGGCGACCGCCGTGGCAATGGCCAGCGTCCCGAACTGCTCGTCGAGCAGCAGGGCGCCGAGCACCATTTGGACGGCGAAATGGAGGACTTTGCCGGCCAGCAGGACCGGCATCATCCAGGAAAAGCCAGACCCCGCGGCACGACGCAACGGGGCCTCGCGGAGCGGTTCGGCGGCAGCGGCGTCGACAGGCGGGATGCGTTGCATAGGCACGGGCGCCGCCCGGTCAAGCCTGGGTGCGGGATGGCGGGAGTCTGTCGGACTCTTCCCGCGGGCAGGTTCAGCGCGGCGGCAACGCCAGCGACGCGGCCGTCGCCGACGCGGCAGGCGTCGGCAGGGACGCGTCGGAATCTTCGCCTGGCCGGGCCTTCAAACGCCGCGTGCGAACCGCGGCTCCGTCAATCTGGATATGCTCGAGAATGTGCCGCACGTCTTCCTCGATGGGCTCCAGGAAGTCGAGCAACTCCATCATCCGGCCAATGGTCGCTTTATCCTGCACATCGCCCCAGAGTTCCAGTTCGCCGGCGACGCGTCCGTCGACGCGGAGAGGGAGTCGCACCTTCCAGGCGTTGTCGATCGCCGCCTTGGGCGTTTCGGGGCTCGCCTTCCAGGTCGCGA
>Ga0169931_10006351_pt1 | contig 17860 bp, 5 predicted proteins | sample Kivu_15m_20L_FD_129675 | JGI IMG/M metagenome (GOLD analysis project Ga0169931, IMG submission 129675) | Freshwater microbial communities from Lake Kivu, Western Province, Rwanda to study Microbial Dark Matter (Phase II) - Kivu_15m_20L... | ecosystem: Environmental > Aquatic > Freshwater > Lake ...
ATATTTTTTTGTTTGAAAAATTAAATAATTGTGAAAAAAAGTGGTCATTTTGTGTTCTGGTAGTTACTTCAATATAATTATTAACACCAATTCTTTGTTGTTCTATTGTTGAATTATTTGAAACATAATCATGTTTATGATAAGTAATATTATCTAAGGCATAAGTGTAATTTTCAATGAGAGTTTCTTCTTTTATATTATCATTTATATTTTCAACTTCTTTGTAATTATTATCATTATAGAAATATTTATTTTGACTAATGATATTTTCTCCATTATATTCGTATCTTTCTATTAAATATTCCAATTTAGAATCAGCCATTCTCATCCTGTTTTCATCATCAAGAAAAACATATTGACATAATAATGAGAAAGATGGATTTGTATTTTCTGCTAATTTACTATCACTATCAAAGTATAATAAATTTTTGAGTTCTTCAATTTTAAACTTCAAATTTACCCTTGTATGGAGTAAAGAAATCATTGGCAAAGAATTTCCCATATTTTCGCAAAACCAAAATCGTAAAGGAATATATAATTTATTAATGTTTCTATTTTGATAAGGAAGAATATGCATTCCATTTTTTGATGAATATTGATTTGCAAATTGTTTTAATTGGGGAGCGAACACCGACATTTCTAATTCATTACCAATCATTTTATCATAACCTCTATTATGTTCATATGGATCGCGTAATTTATGTATTAAATGCAATAAATCAGAAGTGTGTTTTTCAATAACTTGTTCTCCAATAGTGATACTAACTTCTTTTATAATTTTGTGTCCCAATTCTTTTACCCAAGAATAATATGGGGAATGGTTCATAATTATTTTTAGAAGTTTTTTTTCCAAATCAGAAGTAATACTAACAATTCCATTTTGTATTCCATTAATAGTTGGTTCAAAGAAAGTCACATCGTAGTTAAACAAGCTACCAGAAGTGGATGAGTATGAATTATCAATAAAAGTATGAAAATTATTATAAAATAAATCATTTTTTGCAATATTAATATTTGTAATTTTTATAATTTTATCGAAAAATATTTTTGTTTTTTCTTTTGCATAATTATTTAAATTTAAAAGGGTGTTTGAATATCCATAATTATTTCCATTCCAGTCTATAAGACTAGTGAATTCAGATATATTTAAAATATTTGTTATGTCTAATTTTTTAATTAAGTACAAATAAAAATAAAGTGCAACAGAAGAAACACTCGACAATTTATTTCCATTAATATCAGTAGAAGTTAATTGCATTATTTTATTATTATAAATATCAGCAGAAGTAATGTTTTCTTGAATAATTAAATCAGTATTTGTTCCACCGCAAGTAATCCATTTTGAACAATTATCTATTAGTAAATTTAATTCTGGCGATACATTTTTGTAGGAATAAGTAGTATTATTTATTTGAATGTCAATTTCACCACTCAAATATAAATATAATTCATTACGAGTCAAACTATTATAAATATCATTATATTCAGCATCATGCATATCAATAAAAAATATTAGTTCGCTATTTTCATATATTTTAAAATTTGCGTTTTTATTATCTATAAAAAAATGGTAAATGTCACTCATATTTAAATTTGGAATTTTCAAAAACTGTTTAGTAACGCCATTAATAACAATAAAAATATTATTTTCCAAAATTTGTAGTTCTATAATAGAAAATTTAAATTCAGTAGTTGTTTCGGTAAAATCATACCTTCTATCATCAGAAATGCCGATTTTTACACCATATGAATTGTATTCTGTATTTAAAGAATAATGTGGAATTTTGAATGAAAATCCCAACATTTTATCTTCTTCGATAGTTACTGGAGGATAAAAATAAGAACTATGATTTGCAACTGAAAGAATTCTATAATCAGAAGTGTCAAATAAATTATCATTATTTTTAGTACATAAGCCAAGCCAAATAGTATTATTGTCAAAAATAATTTTGTTAATACTTTGAGAAGCATATTTAGCAATATAATTTTTGGAAAAAAGTCGTAATTGAGTTCCACTTCTACCATTAGCAGAAAGCATACATAGAGATTTAAGTGAATTATTATTAACTCCCGAATTAATGGAAATTAAATTATTATAAATAGTATTGGTAGCATTTGCAAAAAATATTATTTTATCATTTTCATATATTGCAAACATTTTGGTAGAATTATTTTGAATAACATAATAAATATTATTTGTATTTATCAAATTAATTTGCAACTGTTCAGTATATATATTTCCTAAATAATTTATAACTACATAGCATCCGTCAGTTCTTTTTTCAATAATAATATATTTATCAAACCAATTAAATAATCCAACATTAAAATGAGAATATTCTTCAATCATAGTAAAAGCAAAAGCAATAGTATTTTCATTTTCTCTACTAATAGCAAATCCTAATGGTTTCGTTTTTACCAATTCAATATCATAATCATCTAAGTATAAATCATTATAGTCATTTTTTATATCAATCTTGTAATTTTTATTCGAATATTCAGTACTATTATGAACAAAACCAATACTGTAACCAAAATTCATAATATTATTACTAACATTTTCAAGTATTTTTTTTGCATATGGGGAAATATCATTTGCGCCGATATACAAGCATTTTGTTGAATTATTTATTATGATTTGAGTATTTAAATTAGATATTTGAAACATGTATTTTGCTGTATAAAATAAAATTTTAGCGTTTTCATTAGTATAAATATTAATATTTATTGAATTTTTGAAAATATTATTAACTACATTTTCGTATATTTCTGAACTTGAATCAATATTATAAATTCTTGTTATTTCTTCTTCAAATTTATAAATCGCAAATTCCACATTTTTATTATTTTGAACAAGTAAATATTTAACACCTAATTCGAAAACACAATCTATTAAATTATCAACACTATTCCCATCTATATTAATTGAATAATTAGAGCCTGATTTAACTATTTGTAAATATTCTCCAAATCCAATAGATATATTAGTAGGAACATTTATTTGATTACCATAAGAATCAATATAATCAACTATTTCAAATGCACAAATAATAATATCATCACTATTGGTATTTATTTCATTTTTAAATACATATTTATTGAAATAATCATTATTTTTTATTATTACAGAATTATAATTATCTTCGTATTTTTCAAATTTATTATTTTTAGTATATGAAAAAGAATTGAAATTATGGCTTGCTTGACCTACATAAAGCCAATCAGAACTATTCATAGTCATCAATATGTTTTTTATAATATTTTCTGAGTTTGTTAGCAAATATAAATAAGAATAATAGGTAATATTGATGTTTCCATTAACATATAAATTTGTATAATAAGTAGTGTTTCCATTAAAATAACTATTAAAATTACAACTATTTCCACTAATATCTATAATATTTTGATTCATATTTGTACTGCTTATGAGAGTTGAATTTTGATATATTTGTATCTTTTCATTTGAATTATTAAGATATATAAAAAAGTGGAAAATATTGGATTTTGAAAAATTTATTTGAGTTGTTGTAGATAGTGGATATTTTTGCTTATAAACACCATTTTGAATAAAAAGATCATATTTTAAACCGCTTTTTCTAATATATATTTTATTATCGATATTTTGGTCAATAATAACACCAATTTCAATATTTTCTAAATCACTATTTATAGAATTAACTTTGAATGAAAAACCATATACAGAAGCCGATTGATTTATTTGTAATGGTAATAAATTATTGCTATTTTTAATATAAAATGTATGTTTATCAGAAGAAAGAGTATCAATAGTCAAATAATCAGGATCTGTATTTTGAATAATATTTAAATTGTCACTTGTAGCGTATAATAATTTATCATATATAATTTTATTTAGGGCATGATTTTTTGGTAAATTAGAATATAATGTTGAATTTATATTTTTTGAAATTTGTGAAAAATCAGAGTAAGTTAATAAATTGGAGTTAATATTTGAATTATTTGTTTGAATTATATTATCATATTTATCAACGGAATAAGCAATATTGGAGAAAAAATTATGCATTGAAAAACTATAAAATGGATTATCATCATTCGAAATATAGTTTATGTCTAATTTGTTTGATGGAATATTTAATTTGAGTAATTTAAATGTAGAACTAATATTGCCAGTAAATTTTGGATTATATATTGCATCTAATACACCATAAATTTTCGTATTGTTATTATTTTGAATTAAATTAGAAATATTGTTGAAATAAGTTTCATAAAAAGTATATTTATCTAATTTTACTATTTCTCCATTTTCAATAAAATAATTATGTAGTAAATTTGTAATATTTAAAATAGTAGCATTTAAATTAGAAACGTTTTTTCCGCCAATATATAACCATTTTGTAACATCTTTAATATAATTATTCACAACGTTAGACTTTGAATTTAAATATGAATATTTTGATGTATAAAATTTGCATTTAATTTCTCCTTTAATAAATAAATTTGCATCATTATAAAATAATTGTGATAAATTTGAATAAGTTCCATTATTTGCATCCAAACGAACAATACAACATTCGCTATTATCTTCATAAATTTCAAATGTATTTGTAGAATTATTTTGAAAACAATAATAAATATTATTTTCATCAAAAATGGGATCATTATAATTTTCTCTGTCATTATCAAAAAATATTACTTCTTCGACAAAGCCATCATTTAAATATAGACAATTTCTCCCATTGGAATTTCTACCAATAGAAATATTTTTTGAAGAATTTATTCCACCAGTTCCTAATCCAATACTAAAACCATTATTATTAAAATTTAAAACTGAAAAACTAAATCCAATAATATCATAATTATAAAATTTGTTTGCAATATAATTTGGAAAAGTTAAAATATTTAATCCTTTTGTAAAAGACTTAATACTCATATCGTAATTATCAACAGACAATTCATAACTATCATACGTATTATTATTATAATTATTAATAATCAATGGAAATTTTATTTTTTTAATATTATATAGAGCATTTTCATAAGAGATAGTATCTGTTCCACCAATATAATACCAACAGTTCGTAATTTCAATTAAATTTTTAATAGTAGAAAAACCAGTATTATCTAAATATTTAGAATATGCATAATTATTAGTAAAATATTTGACAGTAACATATTCTTCCGTTTCAACAAACAGATTTTTTATTTGTAAAGTAAAATCGATAAATGCTTCTGTTAAAATTCCCAAATTATTATATATTTCTTCAAAACTTATTATGAAACTTTCAAGTGTATCATCAACAGTGTTGTATTTGTAAATAATATATTTTGCATTAGTAGAAGTAGATAATATGGAAGGTTTAATATCGTTGGAGAAAAAGTAGAATATATCAGTTTCAATATTTACATTAAATTCAGTGGTAAAAACATAAGTAGTATCTATGTAAAATATATTAAAATTTCCGTCATTATCAATAAAGACTTTATATTCTTCTCCTGATTTATTTCCAAAAATACCAATATTATAATTATTACTATCTGAAATTTGGAATGAAAAACAAGAATATCCATGATATTTTATTTGTATAGCATTTGTTAATATTCCAAAAGGGTGATTTTCATTTTTTAGTAAATTATAATTATTTGATGTCATAATAACATTATCACTTTCGTAATTAAAAACGTTTTGTAATAAAATTTCTTTTCTATTAAAAATACCAATATATAAATCACTTGAAATAATCAATTTTGTTAAATCATTAATTCCAGCACAAATCCAATAGTTATATGTATTAACATTATCAAAAAACATGGCATTTAAATTTGCACCAACAGCAGTAGGATAATTATTTATAATATCAGTGGCTTGATAAATATCAATAATATTAACATTAACACTACCACTTAGTAAAATAGAAATTTGAGTAATATTATCTAATATTGTGTCTAATAAAATATTGCCATCCCAAGTATCGGAACTATCAAAAATAATATTTTCGTTTTCAAAAATATAAAAATTTCCCAAAAAATATATGAAAAAATAATAATTAGAATTATTTACGTTAATATTAATAGTCTTGAAATATTCTTCATTATTTGAATTAACGAATAAATAAAATAAATTTCCCTTTTTTTTAATTTGAACGGATTGTAATATATTTGGATGAATTCCTGTATAAAATCCAAATCCAAATTCTTTTTGTGTTATTTCAATATCAGGAAAATTAAATCCAAATCCAATATTACTAACATTTTCATTTATAATATTTTTATTTTGAGTATATTGTGGTTTAATTCCATTTATTTGATAATTTGAATTGGTATTTGTTTGTATAATATTATAATCTTGATTATAGCCAATATTATCTAAATATTTTAATTTAAAATTTTTACGTAAATAGTCAATAATATTTGTCATTTCTTCATAATAAATATCTTTTTTTTCAATAGTTTGAATAACAGAATTGTTGTAATATTGTAAATTTGTATCATTTTTTATTAACAGTAAATTTTTATAATTGTTATAATTATTAAGTGTTGAATACAAAATACTTGTGAAATCATTGATATAATTTAACATTTCGACTTTCTTTGTAATTCCCGTATATTTATTATTATTATTAAAATTTTTTATTTTGTAAAAATCAAAACCCGATTTTCCAACAATTGTAATAAAAGGGTCTGAAATATTTCCCCAATTTAATAAACTAATTCCATTGTAATTATTAATATCTTTTACATAATATAAATCATTTTCATTCAAATAAACAGCTATATTTAAATAAACTTGAAAGCCAGAATAATTAATATAATATATTTCAAAATCAGTAGCTTCTTCTGGGATATTAAATGTTTCCGAATAATGAGGAGTATTTCTTGTATCAAAATTAATAATATGGTCTTTCAAAACTGTATGAATATTTTCATTATTAAATTTAACTATAATTCTTTCTTCAAAATTAGAATTATTTTCAATTTCAGAACAAGTTCCATTTATTATAATAGTGAAAGATTTTTCGCCATTTAAACTACTAATTTTTGATATCAAAATAGGTTTTTGTTCTGTTTTTTCTTGTTTTTCACTATGATAAATATCTTTTTTATTACCATTAATAGTATTTTTAAAAAAATCAAATATAGAACTAAATGAAGAACCCAATTCTTTGTCATAATAATTTTTGGATATTATACAATCATTAAACATATTGTTGTAATTATTAGCCATTTGTTTTTGTAATTGAAATGAAATGGTTGATATGATATCTGAATACATAATAGAAGTAATAATTTCACCAATATTATAAACAAAATATTTAGAGTCAGCAATAGAAGTTTCTGGAATTAAATTAATAAGACTATAATTATTTTTAACATAATTTGCATAAGTTGGTAATTTATTAGATTGAGTATAGCAAACAAAAGAATTAACAATTGATTTAATAATATTATTCAATTCAGTAATAACATTTATAGTTTTATTTGGTTCATAAAGAACAGTAGAATTTAAAGAAGGTGGAGATGTAATTGTATCATTTGAAATATATGTGTTAATTGAATTAGTATTAATATTTGTTGAAAAAGATTGTAAATAAGAATTTATCAAACTAGTAAATAAAACATAATAAGATTGAACCAACCACTCTATTGGCAAATAATTATTATCTCCATAATCAATTGAAGTAGTGCCGTCTGTTTCAGTATATTGTGGTAATAAAGTTTCTGATCTGAATATATCTAACAATAGAAAATTATTGGGATTTTTATTAGCAATATTTAAAACATGATCTTTGTTAAATAAATTAGTATCAGAACCAAAGACAGATTTGATTATTCGTTGATAGAAAAAAGTTTTTATTTGTAATTTTTGTGTTGATAATGCGAGAGCTCCGTCATCATAACTATCTCTATAATCAATATGTTTTAAAAAGTTGGCAAGAGTACCAAAATTACCGGTTTGAAATATATTTCTAATTCTAATAGAATTTGAAAAAACATAGTAAATTAAACTTGGAATATCTCTGGCTACTAATAGAGGAGTATAATTTAATATTGCGAGTTTTTTGTATTCATTATAAAAAGAATTAGGAACTGTAAATTGCGGATTATCATTTGTTTTATAAGCAGAATAAATAGAAGTTATTTTATTTCCAATATCAAAAACAGCTCTGTTCCATAATAAAAAATTACTCATATATCCTAAATTATCAAAAACATTAAGATTAGTCATATTTTGACTTCTAAAATTAGAAATAGTAGTTTTAATTTGATTTGAAAAATAATTTGTTATATTAATACCTGATTCTGAAATAGTAGGTATTTCTTTTATTCCATAAATGCTATTATAAGTGAGATTTTTTCTGATAATATTTTCGAATTTTTCTCCAAAAATTTCATCATATTGTTGAGACGTAATATCTTGATAATTATTATAAATAATATTAGATGCTAATGTAAAATTATTATTGTTTTGCGTAAATTTCTTGAAATAAGAAAATGTGTAATTATTTTCACTGATTACTTCAATAATATTCTTGAAAAGTGCTAAATTATAAAGAATATTGTATTTAATTGTTTCAAGAATATTTTTACAAATATGTTCAACCTGATGTTTATTTTTAATGGAAACATTATTTTGTTCATTAGAAATATATTTTTGCATTATTTTATAAAAGTCTAAATCTTGATAACTATAATTTGCAAAATATGGAAATACTTCTTCATATTGTTTATAACTGTCATAAATATTTTTCAAAAAGTCATTAAAATATAAATTTAAATTACTCCCAATTTGTGTATTTAAAATATCATGGCTATTAATTTCTGGATTTAAATTATTGTAAAAAATAATATTAGCGCCAATTGTTGAAATATATGGGTCAAAAAATCCAAGTAGGGAGGCATCATTTAGTGGTGGGGAAATAGAATTTATATTTGCAACATAATGATCTAAATATGTATCATATGGTGGCAATTGTTTTACAAATTTAACTCTACAAATATTAAACATAAGGGCGATATAATATATTTGTTGTATTTCGTCAGAATTATATAATCTAAATTGTTTTTGTTCATGTTTCATATAATTAATTTTTTTGCCTAAATTATCACCAAAAAGTTTTGTATTAAATGCAGTATCATAGTAGTAATTAATCAAAAATTGCAGTAAAATTCCTGAATTGAAAAGTTGATTTTTATTATCTTGCGAATTTAAATAACAATTTCTAAAATTATCGGAATAAATTTGGATATTTTTTTTATAATTACCAGAACTATCTACAGCAATTTTATATCTGCCGAAATTCATACTTGGTAAATAACTGGAAGAATATAGTGGAAAATACTCTTCTGAATATTTTGTGAGAATTTTGGCAAGAGTTATTAAACTTCCAAAAACGCCATTTGTTAATTTATTTTTATTAATATTTAAATACAATTCTGTTATATAAGTCCCCCAATAAGCTAAATTATTATCTTTCCAATTTTTATCAATAATATTCATAGAAGCATTTTTTATGTGTTCTGAATTATTAGTCATTATATCCATATTATTATAAAAATTGTAAAAATCGGTATTTTTTCTAATGAAATAATTTATAAGTTCAATAATGTAGTTATTATAGTCTGTTAAAGATATTCTATCTGATGTTATTTTATAAGAAATATTTATGTTTTCATCATAATTTATACCATAATCAGACAATATATTTTTAATATTATCTTGTGAAGGAAGTGGATTTTTTAAATTTATTGTCGGTAAATCAACAATTAAATATACTTTGTGTAACAAATCACCAGATCTTTCTAATTCGACATCAAATTCAGTTCCAAAAGAGTTTTTGCATCTTGGAATTTTAATTATGTCTTGTAAAGAGAAATCTTGATGTCTTCTATAAACACATTTAAACATAGTTATTTGAGGTTTTCCGGAAATATATATATCTTCAACACCTTCTGAAACCAATTGAAATAAAGCACCTGGCATACTTAAAATAATTATATATTATTATTCTTTATCAAATTTTAAATTTTATTTTTTTTAATTTATTTATATAAAAAAATAAATTAAAAATAAGCTTTTGAAGCAAAACCATGCATAATACGTAATACATTCATTCGCAAAGAGTATAATCTTATATTTACATTTGTTTCTAATACAATATCATTTTCCGAATTTGGAATAATATTTGGATCTATATCTGATAAATTGTAATAAAACATATTTTTATTAATTTCAAAATTTAAGATGGGATTACTAATTACAGAAAAATTACAAGAACCAGATGGTTGATGTTCTTCTGGATATAATGCGAAAGAATAAATATTGACTCCGTTTGATGGAGTATTTGTATGTCTTGAATAAGGTTGGACAAAATTTAAATATTTATTATTATTTGACGACAATACTTCATATCCTTGATATTCCATTTTGACTTTATCAATAGGATTAAATCCTGAAATATTATTTGTATAATTGAACCACATATTTTTAAAGTTAGATTTATTTGTTTCAGTTGTAAAATTATTTGTGTATGCAGATTTTTTGCATGTAAAAAAAAGTTCTTTACAAGGACCTGTAAAATCAAGTTGAATAATTTGTTTATTATCAGAAGTTTCTGTTAATATATCAGATTCTACTGTTTCAATTAAATATTCGTGTGCCGATTGTGCAAATCTTTTTCTTTCTTTTGATTCAAGATAGACATAATCTACTAATAAGTTTCCGCTTAGTAAATATTGTGAATTATTCCATATGTCTGACAAAGATAAAGTATTTGATAAAAAATCTGTATTTTTTAATTTTTCAACATATGCGCAATCTTCAATATTTTTAAATTTAATGTCAATATAAAATTTATTAAATTGCAATGCAATTAAAGGGAAAGCCAAACCATTATTTTTACAAAACCAAAAAAGTAGAGGAACATAAATTGTATATTTAGGTTTAAGATTATTATCAAAAGTTATCATTTCTTTCACATTTCCAACCATTTTATTAATTAAATCTTCTTGTTCTTTATTTGTTGTAAGTTCAATCCATAAATTAATCCAGTCACCATAATGTTTGTCTATTACACTACTACCAATTCTAACTTCAATATGATCTATAATAGAAAATCCTAATTTTTCTACCCATGCGAATTTTGCATATTTATTTTTATTTTTTAAAATTTTTGTATTAATTTCTTTTTTTTTTTGAAAATAATAATTAATAATATTTTCACAAGTTTGAACACAAATTTTTATTATATCAAAAATACTATTGATAGTTATTTTACTATTATCAGAAAATCCATAATATGAAGTTTCATTATATTGTATAGTGTTTAAAATATTTGTTAAAGCTTCTGTAATATCAGAATATTTAAATGATAATATTGCGGCGGCTGTATAATTTGAATTAAATAATTCATAAGCATTACTTTTTTCAATAACAGCTTGAAAATCAGAAATTATATTTTTATTATCAGATATTTCTATTTTTGCCCTGATATAATCTAAAATTGTATTTATATATTGAATAATGGTTTGATTTTTAATATTTTTTGAACTAAGTGCTTTTCTATATCCTTCTATATTTACAGCAATATATTTGTTAATAATATCATAATCAGTAGAAAAATCAAGATAAATTGTTTGATTATCAGATGATATATAACTTGGTAATTCAATAATTTCTTCTGCTTCAATAGATTGTAATTCTTGTGGTGTTAAATCAGAAACTAAGTCTATTTTTTTAATATTTATTTCTGGAATTTCTAATTGCAGATAAGTATTACTTATTAAATCACCAATATGTGGTATTTCTATTTCAATATTTTTTCCAAAATCAATATTACCCAAAGGAATATTTATCGATTCTTTTGCAAAATTAGTATATCTTCTGTATATATTTTTAAAAAAAGTTATTTCTGGTGCTCCTGTTAAAAACAAGTCATCAACACCATAAGAAATTATATTTATTAATCCACCAGTCATAATATAATAGTTATTTATATATTTATATAAATAATTACTTAATAAACATCAAAGCTCCTAAACCGTTAATTATTCTGAATATATTGATACACAAACCATAACATCTAAAATATGCTATATTATTTTTGTTTATAGTTGAATTAGTTTTAATTTTTATTTCAATATTGTCGATTTGACTTGTATTGAGAGTTCCAGATTGTTGTACAGTTTCAAATGGATAAAGTGAATAAGAATAAATATTAATACCTGTTCCACTAAAATTTTTAGAGGTTTGATATTGTTGGACATATTCAAAATAATTGTTATTTCTAAATGTTATTCTTTCATTACCATTAAATAAAATAGTACTATCTTTTATTATATTATTACCAATTGGTTTAACAATATTATTAGTTTTTACATTAATATAACTGTCTGTATAATTATAATAGTCTTGTGAATTATATATATATTTCATTTGAGCAGTCCATACCATAAATTTGCATGGATTTGCAAGAGTAACAGATAAATTTCTTGAAATATCATCAATATCTTGTTCTGGTGTATAATACAATTGTTCTATTACATAATCATGTTTTGCTTCTGAAAATCGTTGTCGTTCTTCGTCATCTAAAAAATAATAATCGATAAGTAAAAAGGCATTAATTAAATTTAGATTTTTTATTTTTGTTGAAACTAATGTAGAAAATGAATTTAATTGTGCTTGCGTTGAATATTCTGATGTTTTTCCATAAATAAGATATTTTTTTCCATAAGTAGAAGAAAATAATTGTGTTGTAAGAGTATTATTATTAACATCAAAATCTTCGGCTACTGGAATACTTATAATTGGATTTTCCGTTATTTTATAATAATATAATTTTTTAGTAACAACATCATATGTGTCAAAAACTCCGGCTCTAATATCACCATCAATGTTTTGTTCTATATATTCATTTTTTTTGAAACTTGTTATATCATCTATACAAACTATACTGTGTGTGGGACTTAACATATAACAAAAATTATCTTCTTGAAATTCTACATTAATTTTAACATCGCTATATTGCAAACTAACAAGTGGCAGTGTCATTCCAGTATTTCTACAAAACCAAAATTGTAGTGGGACAAATAATTGGAAACTATTTTTTGAATATGAAAAAGTGTTTAGTTCGCTATTTTCTCCAACCATATATTTAAATCCTTTTTCATGTTTGCCATTAATATCGCCAGTCAATTCAGCCCACACATTTAACCAATCACCATAATGTTTATCAATTTCGTTACCATTTATAGATATACTGACTGATTTGATCATTGCAAATCCTACTCTTTTAACCCATGCAAATTTGCTAATAGAACTTGTTGGTAAATTTATATTTGGCAATGTTATCATAAGTATAATATTTCCGATCATATCACCGTTTCTTGCAATAGTACAATTTAAACTTTTACCAAAATTTGGTTGTTTATTAGTAAAATATTGTGGAATTTGTTCTTTTGTGAAAGAAGTATGTCTCCTATAAACCATTTTAAAAAAAGTTATTTGTGGGTCATGAGTTAAAAACATATCTTCAACACCATAAGCTACTAATTGTAAAGAAGCTCCAACCATATAATATTATATATTATTATTCTTTTATCTAAATCAGAAAAGAATATTTATTGTTTGCGTGCGATAACAACGGGATTAACATTTGCAGAATTAATAATATTTTTTAGCAAAGTTATAACTGTTTTATTATCATTTTGAATATTCCCTGCCATATTATGTATGCAATTTTTGTATTCACCAATAGTATTTTGCAAATATTTAATAAAATCTTTGTTGCTTGTTATTGAGTCAAAATCTAACTCAGCTTCTTGTAATAATTCTGTCAATTGTTGTTGACTATCAGAATTACAATCATCATAGCAATTTGCATGATTAAGTGCCCTTTTTAATAACATTAAAACTTGAACCATTTCATAACTCTTTTTTTCAAGAACATTTAGTTCTGCTAATATTTGTTCTATTTTTTCTTTACTTTTATTTGAAAATTTCACACCAGAAGCTTCTAAATCTTTAAAAGCAGTTGTAACATACATACTAATTCCAGAACCATAATTATGTGTATGTAATCCGCCACCAACCATGTTTATAGGGCTATTACTATTCAAAATTTTACTTAAATCACCACCGCCCATAACACCATTAGTATAAGGCGATTGTTTATATTTCATTGTTAAAATATCGAGTTGTTTTCCAAATATGTCTAATTGAGATCGCATTGAATTTGGTTCTATAAATTTATTAAGTCCAGATTTCATAAGGAATTTAATTTGGGAGTCTTCTTTGATATCTTCAACATGCGGATCATTAATTATTTTATCTGGATTAAGAATTGCAGGATTATTTGTTGCAAAATTAATAAGAGCTTTAATGTATAATAAAAGTTGTCCATTTCCTTTGAGAGCAGTTTTAAAATTTTCTGTCCATCCTTCTGGCATAAAATCTGAATTTAAAATATTTTCAACCCAAACTTCAAAACTAACAGGTCTCACCATTTGAACTTTTCTGTCATGATCATAAACAGGTTTTGTCATGAAAATATTAAAAACTTCCAAAAGTTTCTTTGCCATTAGCGGATCCATATTTTGGATATCTTTTTCATCAAATTCAAACATATCACAAAGTTTTGGAACATCATTTTTATCACTTGCTTCTTTTTTCATTTTATTTTGAATATTTTTGAGGCATTTATCTATTTTTGAAGGATTTGTGATCAAGCAATAAGCAAGGTCATTACAATAATTAGAATTAACTTTATTTTCTTGAAGCCCCATTCTTTGAGTACAATTAAATTTTTCAGCATCATAAATAACTTTCTTTCCATTTTCATCAATTTTATATAAATTTATCCCATCATTATACCAAATTTCATCTGTATCTATATCAAAAACAGTATATTTATCAATGGCTGTAATATTTTTTTTATTATCTATGTCCCGCAAATGCAGAGGTTTCAAATAAAATTTCATAGATGAAACATGATCAATATCCCATGGATCATTATTCTCAGTTGGAATGAGACTAATATTATAAGCTACATTATTGACAGTAATATTTCCATCAGTAGTCATAAGAGTTTGCATATAAATTTGTTTGAAAATATCTTTTGACATAGGAACATATGTTACAGGATCTAACCATGCTCGTTTAACAATTCCAGGTTCAAATTGTGGGAGTTTGTCCGCAAAAACTGTCATATTAGGAGCAACTTTATTTAAATTAACTCTCAATTTTTTGTTATTTGAAGAACACAAACATTTAACTAATTCAGCCATTTTTAATTCATCAAGCAATAAATTGTCAGACCAACCATCTTCATATTCTTCAAAAATAGAAATATTCTCCAAGTAAAATCTAACAGCTTCTTTATCTAAATTGTACCAATTTTTAATAACAGTATTTACAAAATGATTATGAATTGAATTATTTTTTAATAATTTATAAGAAGCAGCTTTTTCTCTTTCTTGTTCTTCTTTTTCAGCATCTTCTAATTCAACAGGTTTTCCTACTTCTGACGGCTCTTTTTGTGGAAATATTTTTGAAACAAAATTGCTCTTGTCAATTAGTGTTCCCTTCTTATATTTTTCTTCATATACATTTTGGAATGATTTTGCAACAGAATCGATAAATTCAGCTTTGTATTCTTCAAAAATAGTATTAAAATCATTGCTCATTTGTTCAAATTTACTCAAATCAATAGGTGTATTTGCGAAAACTGTTTTGTTAAATAATTTTCCAATTAAAATAGCTCCCAATTGAGAAACAGTATTATAAAAAAAATACATCATATATTTTCTTTGTTTTATTGTGAGATTTCCAAGTTGTCTAATATTTTCAGAATTATTTTCTGTTAGTTTCCTTTCAATACTATCTAAAATTCTGACGCAAATTTTGTTGTCTTTTGAAATACAATCTCCCAAGGTTTTCGCAATATTTTCAGTTGAAGTGATCATATTTGCATTTTGTTTTGTTCTGTTTTCCCATACTGAAATAAATATGTCAAGACATATTTTTTCATAGAGGGAGATTTTTTCCCTACTATTATAGAGTTTAATCAAATTTTCTAAAAATGTAAAATAATTAAAAAATTTTGTTTTGTCTGCTTCATCAGCTTCAATATTTGCTTCTTTTTGTGATTCAACAAATGGTGTTTCAAAAACTGATTCAATTAATTTGTGAATTTCCTTAATTTTAAATCTTAAATTACTCCATCGTGTTGTAACATCAAGTTCTTTATGTTTTAAAGCTGTCCTTATAATAAAATTTGTAAAATCACAATGTATATCATAATCTTCACTACCCAATGGTTTTGTATTGTAATGTTGAACAACTGTTAGCATTTTAACATAATCACCACTCCCTCCTAAAATAATAGCATCAAAAAAAGGGAGAATTTTGTTCTTATCAGAAAAAAAAGGGGATAATGATGTTAGCAAATCAAGTTTCTTTCCATCCATAAGATTATAATATATTATATTATAAAAAAAATTAAAAATAAATATTTTTTATAATTATTTTATATGTTATTATTATAATAAAAAATCATGAACATGGATTATAATTATTTTTTAATATTAATACTTGTTTTAATAATTTGCGTTTTATATTTATTTAATGAAAAAATCAGGAAATTTATGTTGAAAACGCAAAATTGCAATTGTAAAATGGAAATTAAAGAAGAAGTAAAAGAAGAAGTAAAAGAAGAAGTGAAAGAAGAAATGAAAAATACAGAGAATAATAAATTAATGTTATTTTTTGCTGAGTGGTGTGGTCATTGCAAACAATTTTTGCCTGAATGGGAAAAAATGAAAAAATCAAATACAAATAAAAATATTGAAATAGTAGAAATAGATGGCGATAAAAATCAAGAATTATGTATAAAATATAAAGTAAGAGGTTTTCCAACAGTTATATTGGAAACAAAAGAAGGAAAAATAACTAATTATAATGGAGAAAGAACAGCTGATAAAGTTAAAAAATTTTTAGAAGAAAATTTATAAATTTATATTTTCAAAAAATTTTGTTGGAATAATGCTTCTCGTTCTTCCAGCACCATCAATTAAATATTGTGGTATATTTTCTGTTCCATATAAAATATCATATAATTCCCCTGCAATACAAGATGAAACAGTTGAACCATTTAAAGTTAAAATTGAATAATACACTAATTTTTCAAAACTTCTATTACATAATAATAATGCATCATATGCCATTAATAAAGATGATATAATATCTGAACCTGGAAGTGAATTTAGTTTTTCTCCAATATGGGATTTAAATATTTGTGCACTTGATTTTATTCTATGCATCAAATTTGTATCGCTTTTTGTAATAATAAGCTTTCCATCGTCAAATCTTTTTTCATTATATTCATATAATATTCTTATCACATCATTATATTCTATAAATTCATCTCGCGGTAAATCAATTGTTTTTAATAATTCAATAATTTTAGTTAGCCATTGATTTATATCAACCTTATTTAATGCCATAGAAATCATATATGCAGTTGCTATACCACAAGCTATGGAAGGAGAATTATTATGAGAAGTTCTTATTAATTTTATACAATTTTCAATTAATAAATCTGTATTATTATAAAAATAATAGCCAATAGGAATACAAAGAAAACAAATTTCGGAAGAAAAATTATTTTTAATAATTTCTTCTAAACTTATTTGGTTACCTATCATAGTTCTTTCATCTGTGTCTTCTTTGTTTGTAAGTCTAAAAATTCCATAAAAATTATTTGTAGATAGATTATTAAGCAAGTTTTTTTTTTTTTTTTTTTTTTCTTTTAATTTTTTTTCTTTTTTTTTTTTTTTCTTTTTTTTCTAATTTTATATTTTTTTTTTTTTTGCTTTATTTAAAAATTTA
>Ga0169931_10006352_pt1 | contig 17858 bp, 20 predicted proteins | sample Kivu_15m_20L_FD_129675 | JGI IMG/M metagenome (GOLD analysis project Ga0169931, IMG submission 129675) | Freshwater microbial communities from Lake Kivu, Western Province, Rwanda to study Microbial Dark Matter (Phase II) - Kivu_15m_20L... | ecosystem: Environmental > Aquatic > Freshwater > Lake...
CCGGCGTACAGCTCGACGTTGTGAACGTTCGAGCCCAGGGGGATGGCATGCAGGGGCAGGGCGTTGCCGGATTCGATCGGTGAATCGGGGCCGGAGACAACCTGCTGGCCGATTTCGACGCCCGCTGGGGCAAGGATGTAGCGCTTCTCGCCATCGGCGTAGAAGAGCAGGGCCAGGCGGGCGTTGCGGTGGGGGTCGTAATGGATCGCTGCCACCTTGGCGACCACACCGTGCTTGTCACGGCGGAAGTCGACGATGCGGTAGAGGCGTTTGTGACCGCCACCGCGGTGCCGGCAAGTGATCACACCACGGTTGTTGCGGCCCTTGCGGCGGTGTTTGGCGACCACCAGTCCCCGTTCCCGACCGCGGCCGGTGACTTCGGAGAAGTCACTGGCGACACGGGTGCGGGTGCCGGGGGTGATGGGACGGTAGTTACGGATTGCCATGTCGTTTCAGACCCCTCAGGACTCAGGGAACAGCTGGATGGCGCTGCCCTCGGCCAGTCGCACCACGGCCTTCTTGACCTGGGCGCGCTTGCCGGCGAAGCGTCCGACCCGCCGGGAGCGGCGTGGCGGATTCATGGTGCTTACGCCGACGACCTTGACGTCGAACATCGCTTCCACCGCAGCCTTGATGTCTGGCTTGGCGGCGCGATGATCAACTTCAAAGGTGTACTGGTTCAGCTCGAGGGCCCGGGTGGCCTTCTCGGTGATCAGGGGCTTGCGGATCACATCCGCGAGCCTCCCTGCAAAACGTTCAGCCATCGCCGTAGACCTCCTGAATCTTTGCAAGTGCTTCCTCGCTCAGCACAAGCTTGCGTGCATTGAGCAGATCGAACACGTTGAGCTGATCGGCGGCGATCAGCTTCACGGCCTGGAGGTTGCGCACCGACAGGCGTACCGCCTCCGAGGCGTCGTCAAGGACCACCAGGACCTTCACGCCAGCTTCGATTCCGAAGCGACTGAGGGCGGCGGTGATTTCCTTGGTCTTGGGAGCTTGAAGATCAGCACCAAACCCCTTGACCACAACGATGTCGTCGATGCGGCTCATCAGCGCCGTGCGCAGGGCCAGTCGACGCTCCTTGCGGTTCATCGCCAGGTTGTAGCTGCGCGGCTTAGGGCCGAACACCACACCACCACCGGGACGCAGGGGGGTCCTGATCGAGCCCTGGCGAGCCCGGCCTGTTCCCTTCTGCTTGTAGGGCTTGCGGCCACCACCGGCCACTTCGGCACGGGTCAGGGTGCTGGCGGTGCCCTGACGGGCGTGGGCCAGCTGCCGCACGACCGCGCGGTGCACCAAGTCGTTTGCCGAGCTTTCCTTGGCGACCTTGAGGTCGAGGGTGGCCTTGCCGGCCTCCTTGCCCTGCCAGTCGCGGATCACACAATCAGCCATGTTGAGTTCTCTCCTCAGCTACCGGATTTGTCGCCAACCCGCTTGGCCGGGCGGATGTTGAGCAGGGCTCCGGGCTTGCCGGGGACGGATCCCTTGACGACCAACAGGTTGCGTTCGACATCCACCTTGAGGACCGTGAGGGCACGGGTGGTGGTCTGTTTGCCGCCGTAGCGACCGGCCATCCGCTTGCCGGGATAGACCCGGCCTGGGGTCGTGCCGGCACCGGTCGAACCCGGTTCGCGATGGTTCTTGGAGCCGTGGGTCATCGGACCGCGGCTGAAGCCGTGGCGCTTCTGGTAGCCGGCAAATCCCCGACCCATCGTGTCGCCGCTGACGTCCACCTTTTGCCCCGGCTCAAAAGCCGAGACCGTGACATCCCCGCCGAGTTCCAGCCCTTCGATGCTGTCGACGCGGTATTCCTTGAGGTGGCGAAGCACATCAGCACCCGACTTGGCCAGGTGCCCCTTGGCCGGCTTGTTCACGAGCTTTTCGCGAATGTCGCCAAAACCAAGTTGGACAGCGTTGTAGCCGTCGGTGCTGGTGCTTTTGAGTTGTGTGATGCGGCAGGGACCAGCTTCGATCAAGGTGACCGGGATGGATCTGCCCTCTTCATCGAAGAACTGGGACATGCCCAGCTTCTTCCCGAGGATGCCGATTGACATAAGACGGTGAACGACGCCAGCTGAACAGGCGGCTGTCGGTAGACAGCCGATGGGCTGATCGCATTCCTTGGATCTGTCTTGCGCGGCCGAGGGCCTGCACCGTTGGACTGTTCATGGGGGACGTCCGCGAGCGGTTGTCCCTGTCGAGGCATGACCAAAGGGCTAGCAAGACCGATCGGGCGGAGTCCGATCAGCGCGGCTGGGACTTGTGAGAACCGGGTCCGACGATCTTCTGAACCGAAATTCAGGAGGGTGGAAGCGTTCAAACAGTTTCCCGACGGTGTCTTCAGATCCCCGAAAGGGGCTGAAACCGTTCTGGCCGTGGACGATCACCACCATTGGTGACCGTGTGTTGTGTTCCGGAGGCCCGGCTAGCGGACGGGCACAGATTCACAGCACAGTCGACGACAATACAGCACCACATCAAAGGGCCTGCTCGGGTGAATCGTTCCGGTTCTGCCTTTGCCTGACCGTGGCCTGCTGCAAGCTGCCAGACTGAACCCCAGCATAGCGTCTGCCGGCAATGCCCCTGCTGCTTACTGGTCGTGGATTCAGGCAGGACCTGGAGCGCGCTGGAGCCCTGGCTTTTTATGCCCCCCTCGAAGGTGGCGCCGAGACCCGTCTGCTTCGCAGGCTGCGTGCCGGCGGCTACCGAGCCCAGATCACATCGGCCAGGGGCCTTGGCGATCCTGAGGCCTACCTGTTGCAACTGCACGGGGTGCGGCCGCCCCACCTCGGCCACCAGAGCGTTGGTCGTGGCGCTGCCGTCGGCGAGGTGCAACGGGTCATGCCCCAGCTGGGCCCCCTGCTCGACGGAGACACGCCCGTGGTGCTGTGGATTCTGGAGGGTCAGGTTCTGTCCAGCGCCGAATTGGCTGCGCTGGTGTCCCTGACCCGCCGCGAGCCCCGACTGCGTCTGGTTGTCGAGATGGGCGGGGCCCGGGCGCTGCGCTGGCACCCGCTCGAACAGCTTGTTGACGCCTGAGCAGGCGCTTGCGGGCGGCCGTTGGGTCAAATTGATCTGCGGGGCCAGCAACCAGGATCTGGCCGCGATCGAGGACCTGGCAGGGCTTTACACCTTGGCCGGTGTTCATTGCATCGATGCCGCGGCTGATGCGGCCGTTGTCGCGGCGGTCCGGCGCGGTATGGACTGGGCTGCTCAGCGCGGGGGGCGCTCGCCCTGGCTGATGGTCAGCCTCAGCGATGGGCCCGACCCCCATTTCCGCAAGGCTTGGTTTGACCCGCAGCGTTGTCCCCCCGACTGCCGGCGTCCCTGCGAGCAGGCCTGTCCGGCACTGGCCATCGGCGTGGTGGCGACAGGCGCCCCTGGCGTGCTCCCCGATCGCTGTTACGGCTGCGGCCGTTGCCTGCCGGCCTGTCCACTCGGGTTGATCGAAGAGCGCTCTCAGGTGCTGGCCGCCGATGCCGTGCCAGCCCTGCTTGCAGGCCTTGGCCCCGACGCCGTTGAGTTGCACTGTCAGGCCGGGCGGGGGCAGGCTTTTGCCGATCGGCTCGCCCAGTTGCTCGCCAGCGGCGTGCCGTTGCAACGTGTGGCGGTCAGCATGGGTGCCGAAGGGCGCGGTGTCCCTGCGTTGGCCGAGCAGCTCTGGCAACGCCATGCCTGGCTGCGTGCTGCAGGGTTTCGCTCCCTCTGGCAGCTCGACGGGCGTCCCATGAGTGGCGATCTGGGGCGCGCGGCGGCGCGGGTGGCCGTTGCTTTGCTGGCCGAGCTGCAGCCTCTGGCACCACCCGGCCCCCTGCAGTTGGCCGGTGGGACCAACATCCACACCCTGGAGCTGCTGCCGTCCGACGCCGCTGCGGCGGGGGTGGCCTTTGGCGGGGAGGCCCGCCGGCGCCTCCAGCCGTGGCTGCAAGCGGCCCACAGCCAAGGGTTGCGTCTGCTGGATTGCCCGGCGCTGTGGCCGCAGGCCCTCGACCATGCCCAGGCCCTTGTGCAGCCGTGGCTGCAACGCTGAAGGGGGCGGGCTGTTGACGAAGGACCGGCCGCTATGGGTAACTAGCAGGACGCCGGCAGCGCCGGATGTCCGATGGGCCGTCGCCAAGCGGTAAGGCAGCGGGTTTTGGTCCCGCCATTCCTAGGTTCGAATCCTAGCGGCCCAGTTTTGAACACTCCTCTCCTCGTTTTCGACTTCGACGGCGTTCTCGTCGATGGCATGGTCGAGTACTGGTGGGCAGCACGCGCTGCGGCCCTGAGCCTCGATGGGTCTCTCGATCTGCCCGAACAGGCACCGGCGGCGTTTGTTGAGCTGCGGCCCCGGATTCACAAGGGTTGGGAGATGGTGCTGGTGGCGGCAGAGCTGGCGCGTCCGGGCGTTGAGGCTCGGGGGCTGTTGTTGGATTACGACCGCGCCCTGTTGCAAGCCCTGGCAGCACGGGGGTGGAGCCCGCAGCAGTTGCAACAGGCGCTTGAAGGTGTTCGAGACGACGCCATCGCCCGTGACAGGGACGCCTGGCTGGCCCGCCATCGTTTTTTCCCCGGGGTGGTCGAGCGGCTGCATGGGCTTGCCGACGAGGGCAGCGGTTGGATGGTGTTGACCACCAAGGGAGCTGCCTTTGCCAGGGAGCTGCTGCAGGCGGCCGGCCTGCAGCCGATCGCGCTGTTCGGTCATGAAGCCGGCAGCAAACCTGCTGTCCTGGCGCAGTTGCTGCAGCAGCAGTCGCGGATCTGGTTCGTTGAGGACCGCCGCGCCACGCTCGAAGCGGTCCGAGCGCGACCGGATCTCGAGTCTGTGCGCTGTTTCCTGGTGTCGTGGGGGTATCTGGCCCCAGCTGATCGCCAGCATTTGCCCGCTGGCATCGCCCTGCTGAGCAGCGAGGCTTTTGCCGGCCCCTTGGCGGACTGGCCCTGAACGCTAGAGTACGCTTGTACTGCGCGGTCTGGGGCTCCGCTTGAAACGCTGGTCGGTTTTGGTGGCACTTCTCTTCTGGTGGTCGCAGGATGACGCTGCGGCCTTTCCCTTTGCTGTTTCCCTCCATGCCTGCTGATTCGAAGGCCGCTTCGGACAAGCCGACCAGTGCTGCTGCGGCTGTTGTCCCCCCTGCCGTTTCGTCGCCATCCGTTGTCCCGCCGCCCCCTGCGACCCAGGCCGGTCCCGGGGCTTCTGGGGCCAACGCCCGCGCTGCCACCCGATCCACCCTTCACACTGCCGCTGCTGCCGTGCCTGCTTCCCCCTCATCTGCCCAGAGTTCCGCCGCCGCTTCGGAGCGGGACAAGGCCCTGGGCCTGGTGCTCAACCAGATCGAGCGCAATTTCGGCAAGGGCTCGATCATGCGCCTGGGGGACGCCTCGCGGATGCGGGTCGAAACGATTTCCACCGGCGCGCTCACCCTGGATCTGGCCTTGGGTGGTGGTTATCCCAAGGGCCGCGTGGTTGAGGTCTACGGCCCCGAGAGTTCTGGTAAGACCACGCTGACCCTCCATGCCATCGCCGAAGTGCAGCGCCGTGGTGGCGTGGCGGCCTTCGTCGACGCCGAGCATGCGCTCGATCCGGTCTACGCCGCTGCCTTGGGCGTTGATATCGAGAACCTGCTCGTCTCCCAGCCGGACACCGGTGAGATGGCGCTTGAGATCGTCGATCAGCTGGTGCGTTCCGCGGCGGTCGACATCGTTGTCGTCGACTCGGTGGCGGCGCTGACCCCCCGCGCCGAAATCGAAGGTGAGATGGGGGATCTGGCGGTGGGCAGCCAGGCCAGGTTGATGAGCCAGGCGATGCGCAAGATCACCGGAAACATCGGCAAATCGGGCTGCACGGTGATCTTCCTCAACCAGCTCCGCCAGAAGATCGGTGTGACCTACGGCAACCCGGAAACCACCACTGGCGGTAACGCGCTCAAGTTTTATGCCTCGGTCCGGCTGGATATCCGGCGGATCCAGACGCTGAAACGCGGCACCGAGGAATACGGCATCCGCGCCAAGGTGAAGGTGGCCAAGAACAAGGTGGCCCCGCCCTTCCGCATTGCTGAATTCGACATCCTGTTTGGCCGTGGTATCAGCACCCTGGGTTGCCTGCTCGACCTTGCCGAAGAAACGGGCGTGGTCTGCCGCAAGGGGGCTTGGTACAGCTACGAGGGCGACAACATCGGCCAGGGGCGGGACAACACGATTGTCTGGCTTGAACAGAATCCTGCCCAGAGTGAGCAGATCGAGAAGCTCACCCGCCAGAAGCTGACCGAAGGCTCAGAGGTCACCGCCAATTCGATGAAGCCCCTGGCAGCGGCTGCCAAGGCTGCAGCCACTGCCGCCCCGGACGAGCTGCCGCAGGCCAGCTGAGGTCTGTGGGAATCGCCGTAGGTCGTCGGCGAGGTCGCCGGTAACGGCTCAGCAGCGTTCAGCGCAGAGGTTTGAGGACCTCTGTGCTGGAGCTGGATGGTTTCGGTGCGCGGAAGCGCTCGGTGATCCGCTGCAGCTCCTGGATGGCTTCTGCACCTTCGAGTTTCACCAGTTCGTGGCCGTCCCGCGACTCGACCCAGCTGATTCCGAAATCAGAGACGAGAAAGCGGACGATGTGGTTGTCGGAGGCCGATGCGGCGTCCGACAGATTGGCCACGAATGAAGCACCCTGGCCATCGCGACCGTCACCGCACACGTAGCAGGATGCCGTGTGCCCCGCAGACTGCAGGCTGGTGGCCAGGGCCTGCAGGCTCAGCACCAGATCTTCGACGACCGAGCGGTATTGCTCAGCTAGACGACCAAACATCGAGCGTCCCCAAAGCGCTCTTGCACCTTAAGGCTTTCTTTCGATTTGCGCGAAGGGCGGCCGGCCCGGGGCGCCTCAGCCGTCAGAGAGGGTCCACCAGCCGGCGGCCGGTCCGACAAAGCGAACGATCACCCAGAACAGCACCAGGCTGCCGATGCCGATCCAGGCTCCTCGGGTGGTCCAGCTGACAAACCGATCGGCCTTGTTGCGATCGAAGGACCACCATGGCTTGTCAGCGGCGTTTTGGGCGTTGCTGCGCGGCTTTGGGCTTCGCGGCGGCAGACCCTGGGCGCTGCGGCGTCGAGCTTCCCCCATGGCGGCAGATCCTTGTCTGGAGCCCAGATTAGGTCGGCAGCAGGCGGGTGAGGCTGACCCAGGGTTCCAGCGATTGCAACACCCGCTGACCCCAACTGCGGCTGCGCAGCCGTCCATCGAGAATGGCCAGGCGTCCACCGGGAGGACGGCGCAGTGGGGCGACCCCCAGCTGCAGCCGCAGCAGGGCGTCGGGCAGCAGCAGCTCGCGGAACCAGTCGCGACCCTGGCCGCGCAACGCCGACACCCTGGCCGCAGTCAGGGGATCTTCAAGGCTGGCGATCGGCAGCAGCGCCACCACCACCTGACCCGGCAGTGGCAGCTGCTCCTGGTGGCGCAACCACCAGCTCCAGCTGGCGCACAGCACGCTATGGCTTTCGGGGCTGGTGCATTCGTGCACCACCCGGGAGCCAAAGTCGGCGGCCAGGCCGCTGGCCAGCTGGCGGCGCAGCTGGGCATCGTCCAGCAGGATCAGGGTCAATCGCTCCTGACCCAACACCAGGCGGCGGCATTGCTCCAGCAGATGGTCCCCATAGACAGGACTGTTGGGCAGGGGCTGCCGCAGTGGGGCATACACCGGCAGCGGGTCGCTCAACGGCAGATCCCCGAGCGCCACATCCACCTGGGGGTTCAGCCCGAGGGTCAGGGTTGCACCCGAACAGCCATCGCCCTGCCGGCTGCTGTTCAGCTGGCCGATCACAAGCGCCCCGCGCGCGTCCAACAGCCCTGCCAGGTTGGCCAGTGGGTCGAGCGGCTGGCGCTGCAGCGTCCATTGCAGCAGTTCTGGATTGATCTTGGCCCAGCTGGTCCAGCTGCTGCCGCTGGTCTGCAGCCAGGTGGGCCAGGGGTCGGGCAGGGGGCCCAGCACGCTCAGCAGTTGGCGCAACGGGGCCTCATCGTCGTCGTGCAGGGCAACCTGGCCCTGGGGGTGGCGGGGCGCAGCCAAAATTCGGCGGCTGAGCCGCTCGTGCAATCCGAGCAGGGTCGCTTCGGCCCGGGGCAGGGCGCGACGCAGCTGGTCCCAATGGTGCGGTTCGATCGTCACAGCCAGGGCCTCGCCCAACAGGCGATCGAGCTGTTCGGCTTCGGGCAGGATCAATTGGCGCTGCCCCAGCAGCTGCCCGCGCCAGGCCGTCACCAGTTCTCGGTGCCCCAGCAACCAAAGAACCCCTGGCGGTGGCGGTGACGGTCCTTCAGCACAGGGCAGCGGCAGTCCGGCCCTTGCCAGCCGGGGCAATTCGATCTGCAGCAGCCGCTGGCGCAGGCCCTCGCTGAGCACCAGGGCCAGGCTGCTGTCGCTCAGAGCCAGGGGAACAAGCAGGCTGATCCACCAGCTCGGACTGCTGCCGATCCCCAGGCGGATCAGGCTGTGGTCGTGGCGTCTGAGGCTGCGCGCCACCAGTCTGCTCAAGCTGAGGTGATGGGGCCATGCCTCACCGCCTTCCTGTTGCAGCAGTGCCTTGAGCTGCTGGTGGGCATGCGCTTCCAACATCGGCGAATCGTAGGAAGCTGGGGTGAACGCTCTGTTCCGTCCGTACCCAGATGGTTGCTGTGTCGATGCCGATGCCCTGGCGCCAGCTGCCTGTCGGTGTGGTCGGACTCGGTCTGATCGGTGGTTCGATCGCCCTGGATCTGCGCTGGCGGGGCTTGGTTGTCCACGGGCTGGTGCATCGCGAGGCCACGGCCCAGCGCGCGCGGGAGCGTGATCTGGTCGATCGGGTCAGCACCGACCCTGCCGTGCTGCAGGGCTGCGGCCTGGTGGTTCTGGCCCTGCCCCTGGATCGTCTGCTGGACCCCGACCCTGCCCTGTTGGCGGCATTGCCGCCGCAGGCGGTGGTGACCGATGTGGGTTCGGTCAAGCAGCCTGTGCTCGAACGTTGGCAGCGCCTGCACCCGCGGTTTGTGCCCAGCCATCCGATGGCCGGCACGGCCCACGCTGGTGTAGAGGCTGGTCTGGTGGACCTGTTCGTCGGTCGTCCCTGGGTGGCCACCCCGGCTGCCGAGACCGAGGCGGCAGCCCTGGCGAGCGTGCAGGATCTGGCCACCCTGTTGGGCGCTCACTGGCTTTGCTGCCCCGCCCCTGCCCACGATCAGGCGGTGGCCTTGATTTCCCATCTGCCTGTGCTGGTTTCGGCGGCTCTGCTGCAGGCGGCCGACCGTTCAGCGGCTGCCTGCGGTGATGGGCTCAGTGCTTTGGTGCGGTCGCTGGCCTCGTCGGGGTTTGCAGACACCACCCGGGTCGGAGGTGGCAATCCCCAGCTGGGGACGCTGATGGCACGCACCAACCGCACGGCGGTGCTTCAGGCCCTGCGGGACTACCAGCACAGCCTGTCCGGGTTGGAGCAGTTGGTGCAACAGGGTGAGTGGTCGGGCTTGCAGGCCGAGTTGGGCCGCGCGCAGCAGATCAGGCCGGAGTTTGTGCCGCCGGATCGCAGCGCAGGCTGAGGCTCTGGCCGTGGCTGGCCAGCAGCTGCCGGCAGGCCATCAGGGCCGACAGGCTGACCCCTGCGGTCCCCTCGCCGGGGTAGATCGCATCGCCGCACAACCACAGCCCCTGAAGCGGGGTGCGGCTCGCCAGACCGAAGGGGCCGAACCCACGCGGGTGCTGGCCCAGTCCCCCGACGTAGCCCCAGGGGCGGCCGCACCAATGGGCAAAGGCCCGTGGTGTGGCCAGCTCGGCGTGCAGCCAGGCCTCTGGGGACACCCCCAGCAGGCGCGCAAGGCCCTGCTGGATCCCGGCCATCAACGGTGCTTTGCGCGCATTGCGGACAGCGCGATCGGCCAGCTCGGGGTCGAACCAGGCGCGTGCGGGGGTGAACACACTGGCGATGACCGTGGCCTGGCCGGCCGGGGCACGGCCGTCACCCTCCTGGCTGACTGAGACAAACAGGGATCCTGGATCGTGCCAGTCGCTCTGCAGGTGACTGGGACAGCCTGGCGGCAGTTGGGCCCGTTCGAGCGCGCCATAGAACACCAGTGCTCCTGAGGGTTCCGGCAGGGTCTGCAAGCGCCGTTGGTATCCCGGCGGCAGCGCATCGGCCAGCAGCGACGGCAGCGCCTGGGGGGGCACGGTCAGCACCACATCGCGGGCCTGCAGGGTGAGACTGCCGCCAGGGGCAATACCGCTGACCCGCCAGGTCTGGCCTTGGCGCTGCAGCCGTTGGACACGGTGCCGCAGCCGCAACTGGCCGCCACCCTGGCCCAAGGCCGCCTCGAGGGCGCTGCTGAGGCTCTGCATCGAGCCGTCCAGGTGCCACAACCCCAAGGGTTCCTGGGCCATTGCCAGCACAGTGGCGCCGTAAAGGGCGGCGGTGCGGTCGGCGCTTTCCTGCGAGTACAGCCGCAGCTGCAGGTCAAGAAAGCGCCGCAGCCGCCGGTCTCCACCACAGCCGCTCCACTGCTGCAGGTCGGCGATCGTCGCGGCGGTCAGCAGACCGCTCGCCAGGTTGGCGGGGCCGAGGGCCCCCAGCAGCTGCCGCACATCCCAGGCATTGCGCGGCGGCAGCACCGGGTCGCGGCCGGCAAAGGCCCAGTTCGCCCGGTGCAGGCCCGCACACCATTGCCAGAAACGCTCGCTGCCTGGGAACTGGCGTTGCCGTTCGGCCTGCCAGCGCTGCGGATCCCGCCAGAGCTGCACCGGGGGCAGGCCATCGTCAAGATCCACCACGCAGCCCGGGTCCAGCGGACTCGCCTGGGGACAGGGCAGCCCGAAGTGCTGAAACAACCGCTGGTGGATGCCTCCGGGTTCGAGACCGGCCACCTGGGTGGCGCCCACATCAAAGGTCCAGGGCCCGCGTCTGAACGTGCCGGCGCAGCCGCCGCTCTGGTGGTGGCTTTCCAGAAGCACCACCCGTTGCCCGGCGTCAGCGAGCAGGGCGGCGGCGGTCAGTCCGGCGATCCCCCCGCCGACCACCACCACATCGACGGCCTCTGTGGGCTCTCCAGACTCAACCGCGTGGTGCTGCATCGGAGCATGCTGGCAGCGGCGGCGGCATGGGCGTGATGCAGGACTGTCCAGACCACTGGCTGCAGCAGCAGCTGGGTCAGCCGGTGCAGCGACGTCAGCCGGTAGCTGGCGGTTGCATTCACCAGGCCTGGCGCGTGGAGCTGGCCGATGGCCGTCTGCTCTTCGTCAAGACCAACCGGGCTCAGAGCCTGCCCCTGCTCGAGGCCGAAGCTGTCGGGCTGCGGGCGCTGGCGGCGGTGGCACCGGCCACGTTGCAGGTGCCAATGCCGTTGGCAGTGGGCCGCTCTGCGGATCAGGCGGTGCTGGTGCTGCCTTGGCTGGACCTGGTGGCGCCGGCAGGCGACAGCGGTGGCTGGCACCAGCTGGGCCAAGCGTTGGCCCGCCTTCATCGCACCAGCCTGAGGACCGGTGCGGGCCAGGGACGCTTCGGTTGGTGCGAGGACAACGCCATTGGCGCGACGCCCCAGCCCAATGGCTGGTGGCAGAGCTGGGGCCCCTTCTTCTGCGAGCAGAGGCTGGGGCATCAACTGCGCCTGGCGGCAGGCCGCGGATTGGCGTACCGGGGTGCCGAACACGTGCTGGCGCTGGTTGGTCAGCGCCTGGCGACCCATGCCTGCGAGCCCGTGCTGGTGCACGGTGATCTGTGGTCTGGCAATGCAGCCCTGGTGCGCGCTGGCGGCGGTGCTCTGTTCGACCCGGCGGTGCACAGAGCCGACCGCGAAGTTGACCTGGCGATGGCGCGGTTGTTCGGCGGATTCCCCGACGCGTTCTTTGCCGGCTATGACGAAGCCTGGCCCCTACCGGCTGACGCGAGCAGCCGGCAGGAGGTCTACAACCTGTATCACCTGCTCAACCATGCCCTGCTGTTCGGTGGTGGCTACCGCCACCAGGCCCAGCAGTGCATCGACCGTTTGTTGGCCCCCGGGTGATGGCTCTTGCCCTCAGCCCAGGTATTCCTGCCGCAGGGTCTGGATGCGGTTGATCACGGCGGTGCGCTTCTCGCTGGTTGTCAGGTTCTTCCAGCTCCACTGGCCGACCACCACCAGACCCAGCAGTTCGAGCAGCCCCGGCACGATCGGAATCAGGTTGATCGTGTCGAGCACACCCTTGATCAGGATCTGGGCGACGATCACCGCCAGAATCACGCCAGTGGCTTTGCCGATGCGACCCATCTGGGTCCAGTCGACCGAATCGAGGGTCTCGTTGACTTTGCCGAGAATCTCGCTGTAGCGCTCGGTGAAACTGGCGCCGGCTTCACCTGGTTGGCTGGCATCGCCTGCAGCGGCAGCGGTTTCCTGGCTCTGCTCAACCGTGTCGGGAGTGATGTCGCTCATGGAACCGGTCGGCTGCTGCGGTGACGATGGCTCATAACGTATCGGCATGGCTGCCATCACGCCAGTTCAGCTGACGGTTGATCGGCATGCGCTCACCGTTCTGGGGCGCGTGTTTGACGCAGCGCGCCCAGCCGAAGGCTGTGCACTGTTGTTGGGGACCACGGGTCGCTGCTGGCATCTGCAGCAGGTCTGGCCCTGCCTCAACGTCTGGCCGCAGCCCGCCCAGCGGCCGCGTCGCTTCTGCCTTGATCCGCGCGAACAGCTGCTGGCCCAGCGTTGGGCCCGTCAACGGGGGTTGGTGGTTTTGGGTGCTGGGCACAGCCATCCGAGCAGCGCGCCCGTGCCCTCAGCCGTCGATCGTGCCCTGACTCTGGCGCCGGCACTGCTGGTGATCGCTGGTCTCAACAGCGGTGCAACCCCGGGCTGGAGCTGGGGCTGTTGGTGGCTGCCGGAGTCAGAACCTGGAGATCCGCCCGCCATGCCGCAGCGGTTGCCATGGACAATGGACGCTTGATTCCGTTGGCGTGATCCTGGGTCACGCCGCCTTGTCCCCATGCTTCCTCCTGACACCAGCGGCATTCAGCTCAGCCCGGATGAGGTGGCCCGTTTTGCCCGGCACCTGATCCTGCCGGAGGTGGGCATGGAGGGCCAGAAACGCCTCAAAGCCAGCGCAGTGCTGTGTGTCGGCACCGGCGGTTTGGGTTCGCCGCTGTTGCTGTATCTGGCAGCCGCTGGTGTGGGCCGCATCGGCATCGTCGATTTCGACGTGGTCGATCACTCCAACCTGCAACGCCAGGTGATCCATGGCACCAGCTGGGTCGGCAAGCCCAAGATCGAATCGGCCAAGGCGCGCATCCTCGAGATCAACCCCCACTGCCAGGTGGATCTGTACGAGACGGCCCTCACCAGCGACAACGCGTTGGAGATCATCAAGCCCTACGACATCGTCTGCGACGGCACCGACAATTTCCCCACCCGCTACCTCGTCAACGACGCCTGCGTGCTGCTGGGTAAGCCGAATGTCTACGGCTCGATCTTCCGCTTTGAAGGTCAGGCCACGGTGTTCAACCTCAATGCCGAAAGTCCCAACTACCGCGACCTGTTCCCCGAGCCGCCGCCGCCGGGCATGGTGCCGTCCTGCGCCGAAGGCGGCGTGGTGGGTGTGTTGCCGGGGATCATCGGCGTGATCCAGGCCACCGAAGCGGTGAAGATCATCACCGGCATTGGCACCACCTTGAGCGGCCGGCTGCTGCTGTTCGATGCCCTGGGCATGAAGTTCCGCGAGCTGAAGCTGCGTCCCAACCCCGAGCGCCCGGTCATCGACAAACTGATTGACTATCAGGAGTTCTGCGGGGTGGGCGGCAGTGCCCCCGGGCAGGAGGAGGCCGGAGCGGTTGACAGCATCAGCGTCACCGAACTGAAGGCGCTGCTCGCTGGCGACACCAGCGGCCTGGTGCTGATCGACGTGCGCAACCCGCCGGAGGCCGAGATTGCCGTGATTCCTGGCGCCGAGTTGATCCCCCTGGATCAGATTGAGAACGGCACCGCCATCGACCGCATCAAGCAGCTGGCAGCCGGTAAGCGCCTTTATGCCCACTGCAAATTGGGCGGCCGCAGCGCCAAGGCCCTGATCGCCCTCAAGCGTCACGGCATTGAAGGCATCAACGTGGCCGGCGGCATCGACGCCTGGAGCCAGGAGGTTGACCCCAGCGTGCCCCGCTACTGAGCCGTGAGGAACCCTGTGCCCTGGCTGGGGCGGTCCAGGCCCCATCCTGCCGAGCTGCGGCTGCAGCGGCAGGCGATCAGACGCCAGCACCAGCTCAACATCGCTGCGGTGGAGCATCAGCTGGTGCTGTTTCTGCTGGCCTCCTTGCTGCCGGTGCTGGTGTTGCCCTGGGCCAACGGCGGCGGCAGTCCGCTTGAAAGGCTGGTGGTGCCGGTGGTGATGACCCTGCTGGTGGTGCAATCGATCCGCACCCTGCCGCGCTTTGACAGCCGGCCGATCGCCGGTCGGGTCACCCAGGTGTTTCAGCTGCTGGGTGTGCTCTCGGCTGCGGGCTGCTGGTTGTTGGTGATTCCATCCCTGTGGGCTCTGCACCGCTCCCATCTGGTGGTGATGGCCCTGTTGGCGGCATTTCTGACCTTTTCAGCGGTGCGGCTGGTGCAGATGCTGGCGCGGGTGCCGAGGGTCAATCTGCAGGTGTTGGCCGGGGCGGCCGGTGGCTATGTGCATCTCGGCCTCACCGGTGGAGTGATCGCCACGATGATGCAACACCACAGCCCAACCACGTTCGACCTGGGCCATGTGATGGATCACGAAGGCATGCTTGAGCGGCTTGTCTATTTTTCGTACATCACCGTGTCCACGCTGGGATATGGCGATGTTCTTCCCACAAATCTGTACGGGGAACGTTTTGTGGTGTTGCTCAGCATCTGCAGCACGCTCTATGTGTCGCTGTTGGTGGCCCTGCTGTTGGGGCGATTTGTCGCCCCTCCAGAGCCTGGTTCACTCTCGCCCGAAGAGCTTGAAGATGCGTTGCATGAGTCGCGGTCGCGCCATTGAAGTTGATGAAGCGTCGACGCTCAATAGTCGACGCCGCGTTTGAGATCGACACCTCGCTCGGCATAGTGCTTGTGGCACACCATTTCCGAGTGGACGCTGGCCAGATCAAAATACGTGGGCCGTTGCTTGCAGCGGCCGGTCAGGATCACTTCTGTCTCGGCTGGTTTGCGCAGCAAGGCCTGCACAATCGGCTCCACCGGCAGCAGCTCCAGATCCACGGTGGGGTTGATCTCGTCGAGGATCACGGTCTTGTAGAGGCCGCTGGCGATGGCAGCGCGGGCGATTTCCCAGGCCCGTTCGGCCTCCACATAGTCAATCGGCTGCTGCTGGCCGCGCCAGACGATCGCGTCGCGGCCTGAGCGCAGGTGGTCCACCAAATGGGGGTAGCTCTCCCGCAGGGCGGCGATCGCCGCATCTTCGGTGTAGCCCTTGCCCCCCTTGAGCCACTGCAGGATCAGCACCCGGTGGCTCTTGTCCTGGGAGATTCCCTTGCCGATGGCCTGCAGGGCCTTGCCCAGGGCGCTGGTGCTCTTTCCTTTGCCTTCCCCGGTGTAGATCTCAATGCCATCGAGCCCCCCCTCACCCTGGTGGGCGCGCATCTCGGAGTGCAGGTCGGCCAGTTGCACCAGCTGTTGTGGGGCGCCGCGACCGGTGCAGATCACCTCCATCCCGTCTGGCTTGGCGGCCAATGTGCGGCACACCTCCGCGGTGTCCAGCAGGCCCAGGTCCAGCACTGGATTGAGCTCATCGAGCACCACCACCGAATAGAGGTTGCTGGCGATCGCCCCTTTGGCGATGTCCCAGCCCCGTTGCGCCTCCTGGCGGTCGAAGCGGGTCGCTTCCTCGGCGTTGAAGTAGTCGCCGCGGCCGGTCCGCACCTGATCGATCAGATGGGGAAACCCCTGCTGCAGCGCGTCGATGGCGGCATCTTCGTCGTAGGCGCGCCCCGGGCCCTTGAGAAAGCGCAGCAGCAGCACCCGGGTCCGTTTCTGCTCGCAGATGCCCAGGCCGATGGTGCGCAACACCACCCCCAGGGCCGCCTGGCTTTTGCCCTTGCCTTCGCCGTCGTACACGTGCAGCTGGCCATGGGCGCGCTCATCGCTGCCCGCTGCCGTGCGGATGCCAATGCCCCGGCCTGTGCCGCGTTGCGGCGTCTGGGTGCTGCTCATCGGCTCACCGGCTCGAGCCGATGCTATCGGCAGCTTCGGGCCTTGAGCACGCCGGCGCCGGGGTTGCCAGGATTGCTGGGCTTGTCTCTGCCACACCAGCGCCATGTTCGGCCTGCTCGAGTCGCTGCCGGCCTCCCTCGAACAGGCCCTCGACCAGGTGCGTCAGGGCTTGGCTGCTGCGCCGGCCGTGGTGGTGGCGTATTCGGGAGGGGTCGACAGTGCTCTGGTGGCGGCTCTGGCGGTCGAGCAGCTCGGCGAGCGGGCCCTGGCGATCACCGGGGTGTCGCCCGCGCTGGCGCCCCATCTGCGGGCCGAAGCCGTTCAGCAGGCTGCATGGCTGGGGTTGCGGCACCAGGAGCTGCCAACCACCGAGCTGGCCGATCCGGCCTATGCCAGTAACCCTGACGACCGCTGCTATGCCTGCAAGCGGGAGCTTCACCGCGTGCTGGCACCGATCGCCGCCGCTGCCGGGCCCGGAGCGGTGGTGCTGGATGGCGTCAATGCCGATGACCTGCAGGATCATCGGCCGGGGCTGGTGGCCGGCCAGGAGGCCGGGGTGCGATCCCCGTTGGCGCTAGCCGGCATCGACAAAGCTGGCGTGCGGCAGGTGTCGCGGGCCCTGGGGTTGCCCTGGTGGGACAAGCCGGCCCAGCCCTGTCTGGCATCCCGCTTTCCCTATGGCGAACCGATCACCGCAGGGCGACTGCAGCGTGTGGCGGCGGCCGAAGCCTGGCTGCGACAGCGGGGTTACCGCGATCTGCGGGTGCGCAGTCAGGGGCAGACGGCCCGCATCGAGCTGGCCGCAGCCGAGCTGCCGCACCTGCTGGGCGTCATGCAGCACGAAGGCCTGCGCCAGGATCTGGTGCAGGCCTTCGTGGACCTTGGCTTCACGGCCGTGAGCCTCGATCTGGAGGGGCTGGTGAGCGGCAAGCTGAACCGGTCCCTGCTGGGGGCTTAGGCCACCAGCGCTGGCACCCGTTCACTGTCGCTGATGGCCGTGGGGGTTTCGCGGCGGAAGCTGGTCAGCTTGTGATGGCCCGCCTGCAGCTCGTCGATCAGGACCTGGCAGGCCCGCTCGGGCATGGTGTGGTCACCACAGGTGAACACATCGACGGCGGCATAGCCCGATTCGGGCCAGGTGTGGATCGAGATGTGCGATTCGGCCAGCAGGGCCAGTCCGGTCACGCCTTGGGGCTCGAAATGGTGGGTGACCAGGTGCAGCAGGGTGGCGCCGGCCCGTTTGGCAGCGTCGGTGATGGCGTCCCTGAGAAAAGCTTCGTCGTTGAGCTTCTCGTGACAGCAGTCGTAGAGCTCAAGAATGCAGTGTTTGCCCACCGTGTCAGACACAGGGGTCTGGGGAGCAGAAAGGGAGTTGGAGAAGAGATCGCCGGCCCATCCGGGGTTGGGATGAAGGCTGGAGAGGGTCTGGGTCATCAGGGCCCTGCGTGCACAAGCTACCCACCATACGGTGTGTTCAGGCTTGCTGGGGCATCACCCCTGATCAGCGACAACCGCGCCGCCCCGCATGCCGATCACCTGGCTGGCCTGCCGCCAGCCACCGCTGAATGCCTCCAGATGGGTGGCACTGACCAGACACTGGTGGCCCTGGCCCACGGCTGCCAGCAACAGCTGCTGGCGGTCAGGGTCGAGCTCGGCCAGCACATCGTCGAGCAACAGCACCGGAGGTTCGCCCACCACCTGCTGCACCAGCTCGAGCTCGGCCAGCTTGAGAGCCAGCACC
>Ga0169931_10006353_pt1 | contig 17854 bp, 16 predicted proteins | sample Kivu_15m_20L_FD_129675 | JGI IMG/M metagenome (GOLD analysis project Ga0169931, IMG submission 129675) | Freshwater microbial communities from Lake Kivu, Western Province, Rwanda to study Microbial Dark Matter (Phase II) - Kivu_15m_20L... | ecosystem: Environmental > Aquatic > Freshwater > Lake...
CAATATGAATCTTGATGTGGTATGATATTCTTCCATCACTCCTCGCAGTGCTGCTTGTGCATTGGGAGATAGAAAGTCAGCTTCATCCAACAACACCACTTTGAAATCTCCAAATGGAATCATCTGCACAAAATTAATGATCTTAGCTCTCACGTCATCCACAGAGTTCGTCCTGCTGGCGTTGATTTCCAGCACATCCAGATCATTCACTTGTAATTCATTCAGCAGTATTTTGGCCAACGTGGTTTTGCCTATGCCAGCATTGCCGCTGAATAACAGATGTGGTATGCTTCTTTCTTTGACCCATTTTTCAATCTGTCTGCGTTGATGTTCATCTCTAAACACATACTGATCCAGTGTGCGGGGTCTATACTTTTCTGTCCATAATTCTTGCATATGCAATCGCTAGTCTCTGTGGAGATATTCTTGTCCTATGGCACTCAATATGAGTGGCACATACAACAAAGCCCATGTCCAATGATTGAGATATCCTGTGATGTGACACAGCATCAGTGCTATTCCTACCAATCCTGTGTTATTAACTCCTTTAATTCTGTTTTCAGGAAATTTCATGCTGTCAGTATATGACAAAGCACGCCGAAAGTCAAGACTTATCCACCATGGTCAGCTTGTTGTAGTACCAATCTTTTGGTTTCTCTTTGCCCACCATCAATATGAATTCTGGATCCACCATTCTAATGGCCAATATTTGATCACCTTTTTTGATGTTGACTGCTCTGGTCCATCTAGCGTGTTCGATGTAGATCCAATCTCCCACTTGATAATCCTCTTTGTTGCGAGGCCCTTTGGCATACACTTTGGCCCATCTAGGCTTGATGCCGTGATTCTGCATGTCATCACTTAAAAGTATGAAGCCACCTTTTGTCTGCACTTCACCAAAGTCCATGTCAGACACCAATACTCTATCACCCACAGGTATAATATCTGTTTCAAGGGTCTTGTAGAGTATCATGTTACTTTTTCTTTACGAAATTGCCTTGCGCATCTTCCACCCACTCATCTTCTTTCTTGGCCTGCTTGCCTCTTGTGGTTGGAACATTTTTAGGATGATCTCTGTAGTAATCAGCCAATACTTCTTCTCTCTTGCGGATAATAACTCCACCTGGACCTAATTCATCACCTCGTGCATTTACTTTGGCATTGCCCACAGCCTGTGTGAGTTCATTGCGCTGTCGCAGCAAATCTATATCTATTTGTTTGCCCTGCATGGTGGTGTATGTTTTAGTACCACTTTGTTTGATAGCCATAATTATTGTCTCCTATTATGCGAGTATTTATCTTAGGAACTCTCGCCAATCTAGTTGATATTGAATGGAATCAATTCTGTGTACCCCCAAAAGATACAGCACATAGCTGGCCACAGAACTGCCCCTGCCCACTCCCCAAGTGATTTGATGTTTTCTCAGTGTTTCCACCAGATAATGTAGGAACTTCAATACATCTATCAAGTTGTGTTGGCGAAATGCTGCCAGTTCTTCATCCACTCTCTGCTGTGCTGTTGCATTTTTTGGAGTGATTTGTTTCACATAAGTTTCAATATCAAATATTTTTGCCCTGTCTGGCATAAACCAAGTTTGTTGCAGCAATGAATCAAATTCTTTTTGATTGACATCTAAAGGTGTGTAGGTTTTTAATTCTACATCGGCAGACAAATCTTCAGCCGATTTATTGAATTGATCTATCACCTGATGTTTTTCAAAGAGCACGTGTGGCAGCAGTGATGATTGACCTCTGTAGATGAGGTTCACAGCATCGTCATAATCGAATATAGGAATACCCAAAGAATCTGTGCGCATTTACACACTATTTTAATCAATATTGATCAAATTGTCAAGATCTTTTCCGGTCTCTTTCGCCATTTTAATTTGTTCTTGGGCTAATTTGGATTTAAGTTCTTCATTGTACACATCTATGAACAGGGAAATTTGTTGTTTCAGTTCAGGATTAACAGTTTGAAAATATTTTTTTCTTAGTTCAATTAACTTGGATTCCAATTGCGATATACTGTATCCGCTAAGATCTTCGCCCAGTGGATGCAACATAAAAAAATTATGTAGTGAATCTGCCCGCGTATCTAGCAAATACTGTGGCACCTTGATTGTAGCTCCAGAATTCCACATACAGTGGATCTTCGTCTGCAGGCAACACAAATGGTGTGGGAAATGCTGTGTCTTTATAAATCAAACCAGCATTCTCTGTGCTCCAAGTCACTGTGCGTGCTACTCCATCGCTGCGAACTTCCACAATGATTGAACTCATCACATTTGCCACTGCGGGCCAATCTGTTAATGTGAGTGTGATGTTGTTGCCCACAACAAATGTTTGGAAATTTCCATTCTCTATGTTGATATCTTGTGGTGTAGCTATGGATCCTCCTGAATAAATCACAGTGCTGTTGTATTTGAATTTTGCTTCGGTGATAATGTTGTTGCCGAAGTTGTTGGTGGCGTTCAGTTTGGCTGTGTTGGTTTGTAATGTTTCTATTTCAGTTTTAGCAGTGGAAAGATTGGTTTTAATTGAATTAAAATTGTCTCTGAATCCTTGACTGTTGTTGTCCTGCCCTGCTACAGGATATGTTTCGTCAATGTTTGATGTGTTGATATTGCTTGGCATATGTATAGTTATTTAGTCTTGTGTGTTGTCCTAAATGTTATATTGATAATTGGAAAACAGCACATATTGTTCTGTGCCACTTTCGGTGGTGCTGTCTATCACATATCTATCTATTTCAAAATCAATGTTTTTGAAATCAAAATCGCTGTTCTTCAAGGCCGCCAGTATGGCTGCACTGGTTCCGGGCTGACAGTAACAAATGGGCACAGCTTTCACATAACCCAAAGGCTGTGTTGAACTTGTTTGCGGAGTACGCATCCACAGCGGCAAAAATTCATTCTCCGTTTCACCAACTGCTGCTAAATTTTTTCGCATATTGCTGGTGCTGCTGATGTATCTTTTATTGCTGTTGTTATTGCTCACGCTGATTGCATTACTGTCCACTTTGATCACTGCTTGATTTGGACGCAGTGCAAAAGGATCTACAGGATTACCTGCTTGAGTGGAATCATAATTGCTGTTGTCTTTTTGTTCTAAATTTGCCTGATTAATTTTGACTGTTTGAGTATTCTGTATGGTGAATTCACTCACAATTTGATCTTTGGCATCGTCCATAGGATCTATCATATCCACATACAAAACTTCATACACAATGTCATTGGTGCCGGGAGTTTTGGCCACAGCAGTTTTAGGTTCTCCAAAAAAGTATCTTTTTCTACGATGATTCTTGGTGGTGGCTGCCACATAATGATTGATAGTCTTGGTTTCTATGCCTGCATATATCAACATACTCAATTGTTTCTGTATGCCGAACTGTAAGTCGTTGGGCCTATAGATACTGGAAGGAGTGAATATTTCTGGATTGCCCACCAGTCCCAAATACAACACACGCTGTGTTTGTTTCAGCAAGGGTCTCACAAAAAGATTGCTGTACAATAAGTCACTGGTGGCTGTGACAGACAATTTAAATGTTTTTGTTGTGGCACTGTATCCAAATTGATCTCTTGCTTCCACAGTGAATTCAAACAATCTGTCTATGCTGGTGTCATTGTCATCCAACGTGAAATTTCTACTGTCAAACACAGTCAGACCTAATAAATTTCCCTGCACAAACTGTCTTACTTTGCCAATAATTTCTCCATCCAGAGCCAACACCAAACCATTAGGCAATGATCCTGCAGTGACCACATATCTTAGTTTGGCATTAGGCACAGTGGTCACAGCCTGCACAGCCAGCGTGCTGATAAAATTAGCATTGATCACTCCTAGATTTTCTTTTGTGTTGAATGTGATCACACTGTCCACTTCGCCCAGTATTTTTACTTCAAATGTTTTGTCTTTGATTGCTAGAGTTTCGTTGCTGGGACCAAATCTAGTGGCTCTAATTGTAAATTTGTATGATTTGGTCACTGCTGGTTGATAGGGCACTCTGCCAGCCACCTCACCTGAAGTGCTGTCCAGAGCAGTGCCTGGTGGCAGTGTGCTCACTGTGGCATCATCGTTGGTGGGTCTCAGTGTGTAGGCCACATAACCTGTCAATTTGTTGGGATCATACAATTCCAAATATAATGTCAAATAGTTGTTGGCTCTTCTATATCCTAGATCTCCTGGAGTCAACCATTGTGGCGTGCGAATATATGTGCCGTCCGACGTGAAGACTCCACTGCCTACCTGCAGTATGGTATTGTCTGCACGTAAAAAATCATCACCCACCACAAATATTCTAAATGTTCTCTTGGTGATTGTGTCACCGTCACTCACACTCACTGTAAATTCATAATATCTGTTTAATTTTCTAGGGCTGCGTGTGGGAATAGAAAAGTCATAGAAATCCACATCATAATAAAAACTAGAAAATCCATTGGCACTGCGCAAACCAAAATCATAAGGAAAATCACCATAACTGCTGGTGTCATAGGCTCCTGTGGAGGCAGTGGCGTCCAGTGCTAATATGGGATCAATCACCCCGGTGAGCTTGCCTGTTTTGGTCAATCTAATGCCAGGTGGCAGAGTTCCATCTCCCCTAGCAATATAATATTCTAATTCATCTCCTGCTGATAAATCTGTGTCTGTGGCTTCCAATTGATAATCCACAAAAGAACTGTCCAAAATAAAAAGATTATTGTTCACTCCCAGAGGCAAATCACCTGCTGGTGTGAGCCACACTGGTGCATCAGGACCTGACACTGTGATTGTGTAGGTTCTGTCCTGTATCAGACCCGACAATGAAGCTCGCAGCACAAATTTTGATTGAGTAGTTCTGGCCACTTCCAGTGTGGTGCCCACAATGGCATAATTTTGCAGTCTAAGTCCGTTGGGCAGTGCTCCTGCTATGAGGCTCACTGTGGCAGTGTTGTCCACCGGCAAATTGATAGATGTGATGGTTCTTTCTGGCAGAGTGCCAAGAGAATACCCAGTAGGTTGACTCCACAGATTGCTCATATGCAGTATTTATCAGTGGTTTAGATAGCGCCCTGATCAAGATTGTCGTTGTTGGCTGCTAGGAAGGTGCCCATATCTATGGGGTTTTGATAGAAGAAATAATCCAATAGATTTTGTATGGTTTCATTGCCTGCTGGGTCCAACGTGATTTCTCCCATATCAAAGCCAATCAATGAATTTCTGTCACGCACATCTATGCCATAGATCAAAGACTGCACATTCTGACCCTGCAGCACATCCACTCCCACGATGTCATTGCCAGCTGCTGTGAGTGTGGCGCTGAGTGTGGGTGTGCTTTCATTGCTCAACAGTGATTCTATCTGCACAGTGGTGCCGTTGGCCAGCACTGTGGTCTCTGTGCCACCTGTGCCAAACAATTCCAACACGCCTGTGCTGCCAATGGTGATGTTAGGTCCTGCGTCTCCAAACACTAGTATGCTGACCACTCCACTGCTGTTGATTGTGATTTTGTCATTGCTGCTGCTGAACGACACATTTGTGCCTGCTTCCAACACTTTAAATTGTAACTCATTCACATTTTTGGTAAAAAATAAACCTTTGCGTGAAGCAGTGTCAGCCAAACGATTGATCACTGTGGTGGCTTCTGGCGTTTGTGCTGCCAGTTCAGCAAAATTATTATTGACTTTGATAAACGCTTCGCGTAAATCATCACCAGTGCCGTCATTGGCAATTGTTCCTATGTTTATGGTGCTTATGGGCATATTTTTTCCTGTTTAATATACTTATCCTCTGTTAAAAACTTGTTAAAGCAATATGTTTCCATTTCATATTTATTTAACAAATAATATAAATTTTCATTATTTTCTTTTGTTACCGTTTGAACTCTACTTGTATTATCATAGTGAACAATAGAAGGAAAATCATTTGGATATTTACATTTTACAGTAAATTGCATATATGGGCTATTAAAATTCGTTGGAACTTCAAAATATTTATTAACATTTTTTTGTAAAATTACATTAGAATTTAAATAATTAATTAAACCATAATTATCTGTTTTTCTATTTAATAACTTTTCATACAAGTTACATATTTGAATTTTTTTTAATTTATTAAACATGTAAATTTTTTTTAATTTTTATTTTGACCGAAAATTATTTTATTTCTTTTTAATTTTTCAATTTTTTTAAAAATTTTTTCTTTTTTTTCTTTTTTCATTTTATCTCGACCAAATAAAAATAATTGAACTTTTTTAAGAATATCATCTCTTTCTAAAATTGTAGCAAACATTTCATATTGATTTTTTCCTGTCCAACCTATATTGTGTATAAACTTTTCTTTAATCTCAGGATGCAAAAATGTTAAACTTGGGTCTGATTGAATACCTCCTGCTCCATATTTTTCATTTAAATTAAAAAAATTCAAATTGGATGTAATTAATGATTTAGATATAATAAATCCATCATACGGTTGTCCCATTAAAATTACATTTTCAACCTTATAGTTTTCTTTAAAATGTTTATTAAATATTTTTAAATCAGGATGTTTGCCAATAAATATAAGAATTCCACTTTCTATATGATTCAAATCGTGTGCATGTTCTAATTGACAAGCCATAAATTTGTTATTTAAAATATTTTTAGGAAAATCACCATATTCAGTATTTTTAAAAATGCAATCACCATCTAACCAAATTAAATAATCATTATCGTGTTTATCTAAAACGTCCTGTATCACAAAAGCTTTATGACTAAAACGTATACAATTGGTTTTAACATAACCTGAATGTTTATTTTTTACTGAATAATTTATTTTCCATAATCTATGATTAGGAATTTCTTCATCAAAATTAACCCACTCTATATTTGAATGTAATGAATGATCTTCAGGCGTAAAACCTTGATAATATATTTTTGCTTTGAATTTATTAAAATAATTTGAAATTTTTATAAAACTTTTTATCCAATTTTTTCCATATAAATCATATCCATTTTTATTAAAAGTTGTAAAAAATAATATATTAGATGATTTTTTTCGTTCTTCCAACATCAACTCCTCTAATTTTCTCCAAGAAACATAATCTTTATTTTCATTACGAGTAAAATCGCTAGCCATGCTATGCACTAAATAATTTTTGTTTCTAACTTCGCTATCAGTTACAAAAAAAACTTCATTGTTGGAAAGATAATGCGTTTCTATAATATTATAATATTCTCTTACTGACATATGTAAATGGTGCATACCCCAATCAATTACGTTTCTTTGATTTATAACTAATGTTTCCTCTAGCATTTTATCAATAGCCATTTTTATAACAGGATGCTTAGGAATAGCTCCAAAAAAATAATTAGATATGTTATTGTGTTCTCTTAAAAATACAGCTTTTACATTTAAATTTATAAAATCTTTTAAATTGGCGTTACACGTAATATCTAAATCTGAATAATATCCTCCGTGAATATAAACTACAGCTAAACGCCAAAAATCAACACGATTAATAGGTTGAGGTAATTGTAAATATTTTGTGTGAATATCTTTGCCAAAATGTTCTAAAATAAAATTAGAACATTCTATATCATCCATAAACTTTATTTCAAGTTGAGAATTGCTGATACGCCAACTATTTGATTGTTCTTTTAAAAAAAAAGGAACGTCTTTATTTTTGTATGTTTGCCATAATAAATTCGGTATCATATAAGATATTTATATAACTAAAATAATGTTATAATCTTACGATATAAATTTTTTTATTAGAAATTATTAACTTCCTACCACGGCAGAATTATCGTGAACATAAAGCCAATTCGTACCGTCTGAAAAAATTAACCTATTCCTTTCAGTTCCAGCACCATCATTTATTATAAAAGCTAAGAGTCCTTTGTTACTTGCTGCACTAGGTAAATTAGCACCGTTAATTCCAAAATTAACTGGTTTAATTCCTAATGTAGTATCATATTTGTGAACCGTTTTCCATTCAGTTTCATAAAATTGTAATTTACTGGTATCTTTGTTGTAACGCATTTGTCCTTCTAAACCACCAGTAACAACCGATTGAGCAGGCGTACTTAATGTTAATGTTAAATTATCAGTACCAAAAAAATATACGCTACCATCTTTTGCAAAATCAGAAGTATTGTGTTCTGTAATCCAAGATGGTGAGCCAGCTACAATGGCAACATATTTTGTTGCGCTATCCGTGAATAAAAAAACTCTGTTTATATCATGTAAAGTAACGTCAAGTACACGGCCATTGTAACCGCCATTTGAATTTGCTGTTAATGTAATTCTCGTATTACCTAAACGCAATTTATTGTAAATTTCAGTTACAACATCGGTTGCTCCGGCTGCTTGACTTTCAAAAGTTAACGCAAAGAAAATACCAACACTAGTATCATATTTTACTTGTCCGGTTACAGCACTTGCGGTAGCAAAATTAGTAGTATATGAAAACGTACCTTCTACAGTTTGAACAACAGGAAGATTAATCCAATCTCCCTCACTCACATCTAAATTACTGTTATTAATTTCAACAACACCTTTAGTACCTTGATATTGAATAGCTGTTGTCGCATCAGCAGTAATTGTATTATCCGCAAGTAATAAATCATTTGCTAATAGTGAATTTACTACGGTATCAGCATCAATTATTAAATCGCCGGCCGTGTCTGCCATTAAAACGTTGCCTACTTTGATACGGTTTGAAAAGTTACCTTCATACCATCTATGGGTAGGACTACCTATATCATAAGTTGCGTCAACAGAAGGTAATATGTCTCCACCATAACTAGATAAATTAGCACCTGCTCCAGCTGAACCAGTGGCACCTGTGGGTCCTTGTGGTCCTGTGGCACCTGTGGGTCCTTGTGGTCCTGTGGCTCCAGTGGCTCCTTGTGGTCCTGTGGCTCCAGTGGCTCCTTGTGGACCTGGATCTCCTTGTGGTCCAGTGGCTCCTGCTGGTCCTGCAGGTCCTGTAGCACCTGTAGCGCCAGTGGCACCTGTAGCGCCAGTGGCACCTGTAGCGCCAGTGGCACCTGTAGCACCAGTGGCTCCTGTGAATGCAGCACCATCAAGTTCTATGGTGCCATTATCTGTTAAAATTAATGTGTGTTCACCGTTGACCAATCTATTTGTGGTCACTGCTCCAGGCGTATCGGGCACGGGTTCTTCATCTACTGTGCCAGCTCCTGTGACCTGTTGTACTTTCAGTGTACCACTGTCGTTGCTGAGTTTGATATCGCCAATGTACACAGATCCATCGTTGACGAAGATGTCTCGCCAACGTTTGGCTGGTGATCCCAAATCCCTAGTAATGTCCACATCAGGCAATATGTGGCTGTCCACACTGAGTGGATTGAAGATGCTGCCATCCGAACCTATGGCAGCATATATTTCATCAAAGTTATCATTGATTTTGCCAAACGCTGTGCGTAACGGATCACCATCACCTTTGTTTGCATTGCCTATGTTTACTGTTTTTTTGGCCATATTATCTACCTATCGCAATCTCGATCACACCCACTTGGTCTGAATCATAATGCTCCAAACTCTTACCTATCACAGTGCCCAACTCAGCTGTGCCTTTGATGGCTTGAGCCACTCCAGGTGTGCTGCTGGTGGTCAGCATGTCACCTTTGTTGATTTTGCCTACAACTTTGCAAGGCACGCGACCCTGCAGAGCCACTGCCACCACTGCACAAGGTGCAGTCATTTGCAATTCTTCATTCATCAAAAATGCTGGCTTGGTGCTGACCACTCCGGCCAATTTGTGATTGGCTTCACCCATACTGATGGTCACTTCTCTATCACCACCAAACATCACCACTGTGCCTGCGTCATACTGCACATCTGCAGTGTAATTTTCTGCCAAGTCAGCGTACAGTGCATTGGTGGCTGTGCCGTGGAAGGTGGTGGCAAATATGGTTTTATATTTGTAGGTGGAATTTCCAATGGTGTAGGCGTCATCGACATCTGGATACACTCCAGGTGTTACTATGGTAGAATCATCTGCATCACCAGCGAATATGAAAGGCACTACACCACCCAACACAATACTGATTTTGCCTGCTCCTGCAAATGTGCCACCAGCTGCGCCCAATGCAATACCTGTGCCTCCAGACTCCACAGTGTCAGTTTCGATGAATCTTGTGAAAAGATGCGGTGTGGTTATGCCCTTGCCTTCGTTAACCCCTGTGGCCTGTAGAGTGTCCGCAGTGGGAGAGTTGGGCAGTGTGTTGCCACCAAAATTAAATTTTCTTCCTGTGAACGTCAGCGTGGTATTTGTGACAGTGTTGCCCACCACAGTCAAGAAATCTATGCCACCTCTTGTGGTGAATATGTTTGTGTTCGTGCCTGTGTTGGCATCCAACAATTTGCTACCATCCACATACAGTGAACCTACATCCACATTACCTGAACCATCAGATTTTATCAAACTGTTCACTTCTCCTGATGTGGTCACATTGCTGAAAGCATATGCATAAGGTGCAGTGCCTGTTCTTATGAGAGCATTGCCTGGATCTGTGGGTGCTGCTGTGATTTCTGCGGCAAATTCTGCGTCCTGCAGTGCACCGCCAAAGTTCAATATGTCAGCATAGCCAACAATTGCAGGTGAACCAGATCCTGCTGTGTTCTTACCAAATGTTTGATATTGACTGACGTTGGGCAAATCTGCCAAATCCACTCCAGCTGTGGCCAATGTGACCCAACCATTGGTCACTGTGAAATCTCCGCTGTCAAATGCAGCCAGTCCTAAATCTGCTTGACTGATTCCCACAGCATTGGCACGTGTGGTAGCAGCGTTCATGGCCAATTTGCTCTGCGCTATGGCTGCAGAAGCATTTACATCAGCATTCAGTATGCTGCCGGCCACTATCTGTATGTTAAGATTAGTTTGTGCTGTGGTGCGTGTGGCAGTAAGAGTGATGTCTGACGCAGGATCAGCCACAGCGTTGGCTAATTCATTCATAGGTCCATCTATGACCTGTGCAGATACTCCGCCTCCTGTGCTGACCGAATCTGCTGTGGTGAAATCAGGTCCTGATATCAGTTGATAGGTCACTCTTCTAGCAGCAGTGCCTGCGGGCAGTGTCACTGCCTCATAGTCCACGATGCTGGCTGTGCTACCTGTGACCGAACCAGTGAGTGTGTTGCCCACAGCAAACGTGCCACCGGTTTCAGGGTTGGTAAAAATTCTTTTTCTGCCATTGAATATCAAAATTTGACTGGCTGCAAAACCAGCAATGTCCACATTCCTTAAATCTTCAATTTGATCAGTACTTGTTAGTTGCACATCCACATAGGTTTTTGTGGCAGCATCCAAAGCGGACACAGGTGCTCCCAGTGTGGTCAATCTAAAACCACCTGCTGATATGTTGCCTGTGAATGATGTGGTGCCGTCTCTGGCCAGTGCTCCTGGTCCAATTGGATTCACTACCAGCGTTCCAGTGTTGGTGTAGTGCAGTCTGCGATCCACATAGCCTCTCACAGCTGATTCTGTTGGCACTGTGTCAGAAGCATTGTCAGTCATTGCAGAATCTGTGCTGAATTCTGCTGCTACCACACCTCGTTTGAAGCCTAATCCATCCAAGTTGCTGAGCGCAATGGAAGCTGAGAATGTGACTGATCCTGTGCCTTGGTCCACTGTGAAAAATCTACCCACGCGGAACACACCGTCTTGGTCAGTGCTCACATAGAACACTCTACCTTTGCCTCGTTCTTGCACTTCATTTTCTTGTGTAGGTGTGGAAGCAGGATCACCAAATATACTGTTGGGATAATTACTGTCATTGAAGCTGCCTGAACCTATGTCTAAGAAATCGTGCCCTGTGGCTCTACAAGTGGAAATTTTCACAGTGATATTGGCATTGGCATTGGCCAACAGTCCGCAACGCAACACAATGTTTTCTGTGCCTGCTCCCCTTACCAAGGGTGAATGTATGCCCACCACTGCGCCGGAAGTGTTGATACTGGTGAGATCGGCTATTTGCACAGTGGCAAAAGTGCCTCTATCAATATAGTTGATCACTCTGTGTGTTTTACCATCCCAACCAAAACTCATATTGCCTGTGTTCAATCTGGTGATGTCCACAGCTTCTGTGATCTGCTCGATGGCAATCACGTCATCACCTGCTGTGGCTCCCATGGTGGTTCCACCTGCACCTGCAAAAGTGCTCAACACAGCAGACGCTGGTCTAATCTGCAATCTTACCACATCAAAAGAAGCATCAAAAGTGGTAATTACGTTGTTGGCAGGCAGAGCTGTGCCAATTGAATTGGTTATGTTGAAAGCAGTGGTTCGATACACTGTGTCATTGTTGTCGTTGTAGAACACTAAAGCAGTGCTGGGTCTGGTAGGTGAAACATCAACAACGCCACTGAAACGATGCGCTTGACTGGCTCTGATGGTCACTTTTTGTAGATTATACAAATCATCCTGCAGTCCACCAGTTGCAGTGTTATTACTACCTGCTGTGCTGAGGTTTAATTTGTACACTGTGCCACTTCTAGTGACACTGGCATCAGTCACTGTGATGGGAGTGGTTTCAATATTATTGATTTCATATCTGGTTACCCCAAGCGACACGGATGAATCCAAAGGATCATGGTCTATTTCCAATTCGGATCTATTGAATGGTATGTATTCTAAATCATACACATACACAGTGAGTCCAGCCTCAGGGTTCACATATGTGGTTCCGTTGTCATAAACCTTGGCCACTTGTACCATGTTTTCCACCAATAGCACTTCATCAGGCAATTCCAAAGGATCTGAACCTTGTGCTACCAATCCATACACACCATTGGCATTGCTGCCGTTGAGTGATCTGATCTGTCCTCCATTCAACGCATAGTAAGCAGTGTAACAGTAGTAGGTGAACATGCTGACTTGTTCTGACAGTGCACCATTGGTGGCCAACAGTCCATATCCCATGTCGTTGACCTGAGTGAAATCGTTGCTCAGCAGTGATTTATTACCTGCGGTTTGTAGAATTATAGGGAAAGGATCTGGGCTAGTGATAGTGAATCCTACTCCACCGTTGCTGGCAGCATTCAACAACAGTGTGGCTGTGCCTGCTGGGCCATCATAATCTTTGATAGCATCCACTTGAAATCTTGCACCAGCTATAAAAAATGCTGTGGGTGTGAGTGGTTTTCTTATGAATAGTCCTTCGTCAGGATCACTGTACACTGCCAATTCGAATGGTCCAACACTGCCTAAAATGTCTACATTCATGGTCATATTGCCGCAGCCACCATCCACAAACATACCACCTCTGAATGCTTGTGCATTGGTGCTGGCAGAGAAACTGGCTCCCGTTTGAATGTATGGTGATTTGTTTAAAACTTGTGATTCAGGATCCAACACACACATGAATCCACCGTGACCTTGACCTGTGATATTTCTCAATATGGTGGCTTCTCCCATCATGAACATATCCATCTCCCTGTTGTCAAGTGGTGGATTGTATGATGCATTGAAAGCATACACGATAGAAGTCATTGCATTGGTCACAATATTTTTCACTGTGATTGTTGCACTGGCTATCACACTGGCGTTGATGTAGGTGGCAATGTAGGTGATACCTTGTTGTCGTTGTGCTGAAAGACCTACTCCAAGAAAATTACCTTGCTGTTCTAAAATTTGTTCTCTTCCTCCGCGTTTGAGATCCAGGTGTAGAGCATCCACAATCAGACCTGTGTAACGTCTTGTTTCAGTTTCATCTGCAGCATTGAGTGAGCCGGGACTCAATAGTGAATTCACATAGGTGATCACTGCGTTCTGTACGGCCAGCTTGGCATCTAGAATGGTTTCTGCAAAGGTATCATAGTTACCCGCGTTCACATAGCTGGGACCAATGTCAAGAGTATCAGTGGCATCCTGCAAATAGTGTCTGCCAAAGTTAGTGGTGGTCACTGTCAAACTGTCTATCACAGTGTCTCGATAGAAGAATGTGCTGGCCCAAGATGATTGACTCAATCTTGGTCTAGGTTTTATGATCACACGTCTAAATTCATCGCCTTTGATGCTGACTCCAGTGGGCACTTTGATAGGTAAATCTTCTAGATATGTGCCGCTTTCCACTCTGACGGTGATGTTGGCACGTTTGAATGGTGATGCAAATTCTAAACCTTCACCCACAGAAAACTCCAGCGGCTCCAACAGTATCACTGTCAAAGTATCCACTGCAGCACCTGCTGAAACAGTCACAATTCTACCTATGGCACCACTCACCTTGCCCCGCACTATTTTGCCAGGTATAAGATCTTGATTGCCGGAATCGTTTTGGTCCACATTGCCAAAGCTGCCATTGTCTATTGTCAGTGTGTAGGTACTGCCTTCCACTTCTGGTGGCACAGCTGAAATGCCATTCTGAATGATGTTAGTGATGATGTCAAATTTAGCAGCCACTGATGCTCTGCCTGTGGCATCCACTATGGAAGGTGCATCAAAAAATTGTGAATAACCAGCATCATATATAGGGGTCACTGCCACATTTTGTAGAATTGTGTTGGTGATGGATTTGGCATAGTTGATTCCAGCCAAAGTTTCAGTCAGCTGCTGATTGATGGCCTTGGCACCACTCACATTGCTGTAATATCTCACACCAGCTTGTATGCTTCTCACGTTGGCATTTAAACTTGCCAACAAATCTATCACAATGCCATCTAAAATATAACCAAGATCTCTCTCACAGATCAATTCATCATAGGTGAAATTGGGATAGGTGGTGTTGACAAAGCCTATCATCTGTTTGATAATAAATGTTCTGTTGGCATCTATCAACAATTTCACATTGTTGTAACCGCTGCTGCTGGTCACACCTTCTGTGACCACCACTGAAAGACCAGCTCCACTGTTGTATGTGATAGTTTGTTTGTATGGTCCCAATTCAACCGGAGTGGCAAACACAATCTCTTCAGCTTTTGCACACGCTGCATTAATTGTTTTGTAGGCGTAACTGAAACTGCTGCCCACTTTGTCCGGAGGCACACCTTCCATATTGTCATCACCCAATGTGCTGACAAAAAGATTTGTGGGTGAGCTGTAACTGGTGTTGTCCACGTAAAATTTTGTAGCAGCTTGTAGATCTTCAGCACCATTGGGTGTGCCAAGTCCTGCTAGATCGCCTGGATGATCATTGAGATAAAGAGCACCAGTCATGGTGTCTCCTTGACGTCTCACAATGGATTCTCTTGGCATAGCTTCATCGCTGAGGAAGAATCCTGCCAGTGTATCATCATAAGCAGCATCTGTGATAGTCTGCACACCAGTACCACCTGACACTGTGATTTTGCCTGTGTTATTGACAGCTCCTGATTCAGTTGAATGCAGGCTGAGCTGATTTTCATTCACAAATCTTAAGAAATAATTGTTGCCATCAACCAAACCCGTGGCAGCACTGCCAGTGGTTTCATATGTGATTTCCAAACCATTCACGGATGTGTCATAACCATGAGCAGTGATTACTGCATTACCTGCTGTGTAACTGCCAATAGTTTTTGTGTACTGTGTGGCATCCACAGGTTCTTCACGCACTCTGATCTGACCAGAAACTCCGCTGCCACCGCCTGCCTTGATATATCTTTGATCTGCATATCCTTTTGTGATCACCAAATCATCTATGGTGATGCTGGCACCGTGTGTGGCATTGAAATCAGACACTGCTGAGCTGCTGACTGCGGCTCTACCTATACCAAATCCTGCTAGATCCAATGGACCACCTGCTGTGGGTGATGTGTCTGCAACAAATTCTGATCCTGTGTTTGTAATCTGAATGGTATTAGGGTTGGACAAACTGATGGATATGCCTGTGCCGCCGGTGAATGATCTCATGGTCAGTGCTGTGCCGGAAGCATTTGACACAGGAACTTTCAATGCTCCTAAAACATCTGGAGTGTCAGATAATGAAGTAAAACCTATTTGGCCACCTTGACCAAACACTGCATACAGTTCTGTGAAATTTTCATTTGCTTTTCTAAACGCATCTCGTATGCTATCACCGGTACCATCGTTACCTTCTACCCCTGTGTTGATAATCTGTTTGACCATTTATGCTACTTCCTTTTCAAAATTTATGCTTTCTCCACAACCACAACTGCTTTTGGCATTGGGATTTCTTATTTCAAAACGTGCTCCAAACACTTCATCCACGAAATCCAATTCTGTGCCCATCACATACATCACACTGGCAGCATCTATCATAAGAGCGCCTTTGTCAAATTCAATCAGCACATCTGAACTGAGTACTTCGCTACGATCCGCAAAACTCCAATCATAGCTGTAACCTGCACAACCACCACCTTTCACACCCAAATGCACAGCGTATTTTGCATTGATAGCACACAGATGCTGTATGCGTTGTCGGGCTTTTTCTGTTACTGTTATCACGTCCATGTATCAAATTATTTAGTAAAAGTTTTATTAATCCTAATGTAAATAACTGTATGTTTCTAGGTGAAGAAAAAAGAAAAACTAAAAATCTACGCACCAGCAAGTTGGGCAAAAAACACACCATTATTCGCACAAAAACTTACTATAAATTCAAATGCGATAGTTGTAATGTGTTGTTTGAGCGAGAGCGTGGTGCAGTGGCTGTCAAACGCATCAGCAATTATTACAAGCACGTGTGTAATAAATGCAATCAAAAAAAATTTGCTCAGGCTCAGGGAGTAAAACAACGCAAATTGCTAGACATGGATGTCAGCAGCACTCGTCCTATCGGTGAACTTTAATTATTGATTCAGTCTATCGTTGATCACATTCCAATTGACAATTTTAAGAATGTTTAGAATGTATTTTTTTTTTGCGTCTTTGGCAGGCACATAATCCATGAAAGAATGCTCCCACATGTCTATGGGCATCAAAATGTCTGAGCGATATGTTTGATTGGGAGTTAACTTGATGTCACCAATTTTGCTGAGATACACCCAGCCAGATCCCTGCAGACGCATGGCTGCTGAAAGCAATTCTTCCTTGAATATGTCATAATCTTTGTATTTTTTTTCGATGAACTCTTTTATGCTGCCTTTGGGTAGATTGCTGCCTTTGGGTGACTGCAACTGAGCCCAAAATAAATTGTGCAGTTTGGCTCCACCATAATTGAATTCAGGATCGCCCTTGCCGCTGTTGTAACGTTCCACATAGCCTCTGCTGAGCACATTGTAGTGATAATCCACATTGTTTTCACTCAAAATGGGTGCAAGATCTTTGGTGGCATAGGGTAGTTTTTCCAGCACCAGTTGTTTTTCTCTGTTTTTCTTGGTTTCAAACAGTGCTATCCAATTTTTTAATTCGCTTGACATAACTTTATTTATTTTTCTCAGTCCTGGTTTTCTACGTGCTTGAATCAAATCATGTGGTTCTAAATTTTGCACACTCACTGTTTTCAAGTATTTAAGAAAACGTTTAGCTTCATCTTCAAATCCTTCCAACTTCCAAGGATCTTTGGGTGGTGTCCAAAAAGGTTCGTCTTCCTTCATTCAGTCTGACTTTCTTCTGAATCTTCTGCTTCAGTTTGTTTGGGCTTGGTGGTGGGTCGTCCTGCACGATCAAACCATCTACCATCCGCAGTCTCATACACATATGACCTAAATGTTTCTCCTCGATCATTGGTGATTTTTATAAATTTTTTTGTAATTTTGCCTTTATAATAGCTGTTGTCCTTGTTAATTAGATACACTGACCCGTGGAAGTCGCTGTAAATTCTGTCTCCACCAAGGTTGCTGACCACCACTCCATCAATCTTTTGCTGGCAAGGTTCTTTCTCAGTGATCTCTTTTAATTTTTGCAGCAGTTGTTTGGTTTTTTCACTCACAACAAAAACCTATCCTTCAGCCACAGGGTCAACACTACGAAAAACACGGTCATTCCCAAAAG
>Ga0169931_10006355_pt1 | contig 17846 bp, 14 predicted proteins | sample Kivu_15m_20L_FD_129675 | JGI IMG/M metagenome (GOLD analysis project Ga0169931, IMG submission 129675) | Freshwater microbial communities from Lake Kivu, Western Province, Rwanda to study Microbial Dark Matter (Phase II) - Kivu_15m_20L... | ecosystem: Environmental > Aquatic > Freshwater > Lake...
GTGCGCGCCACCGAGGCAGGACTCTTCTTCGGCACCAATGCCGTGGCCCAGGGTCTTGCCGATGGCATCCAGACGCTGGACGCCACCCTTGCCGAATTCCATCGATTTATCAACGCCCGTAACCATTCGCCGTCTCAGGTGCGGGGCGTCATCCGTGCTGAGGCGGCACCCTTGAAGAAGGAAATGACCATGAATGAAGAAGAGAAAGTGATCGAGCCCACCGACACCATCAGCACCGACGAAGCTGCCGTGCTGGTGGCTGAAGCCCGCCGCGAGGTGACTCAGGCTGCCCAGGCGATTGCCGAGGTTTGCCTGCTGGCCGGTTGTCCCGACCGCGCGGCCGAGTTCATCGCCGCCGGCAAGACCGAGGCCGATGTACGTCGCGTACTGATCGACGCCCGTGCGGCACGTTCCGAGGCCGATGACATCCGCTCGACCATCACCGTGGATGCCGGCACCCAAAACCTCGATCGTCCGGAGGCCTCACCCATCGTGGCCGCCGTCAAAAAGCTCACCGCAAAGGAGTAAACCATGTCCGCCATCACCGAACAAAACAACCTCGGCGACCTCTTGAAGTACGAAGCCCCCAACCGCTATTCACGTGACGTCGCCACCATCGCCGCTGGCCAGAACCTGCCTCTTGGTACCGTACTTGGTCGCAATGCCAGCGATGGCAAGCACTACGCCATCGACCCCGCCGCCACCGACGGCACCGAGTCCGCCATTGGGGTACTCGCCAACGCGATCGATGCCACCAATGCCGACCGCAGCGACGCCATCCTGATTGCTCGCCACGCCATCGTGGCCAAGACCGCGCTGGTCTGGCCGATCGCGCTCACCGGGGCCCAGCGCATTTCCTATGAGCAGCAGCTGGCCGAGCGTGGCGTGCTGGTGCGTGAATCCGCAACGCTGGGCGGCAATCTTGCCAATGGCTCGCCCATTGGCGATTCAATGCCTTTATTGATTGCACTCGGTGGTGAACTGGTGCTGGAATCTGGCAAAGGTATGCGCAGGCTTTCGGTGGATTCGTTTTACACGGGCTATCGACAGTCCCGGCTGGAAAAGGGCGAGGTGATTCGCAGCGTGTCAATTCCGCTGCATGCCCATTCGTTTTTCCGCGCGCTCAAGCTCTCCAAACGCCAGGACGATGACATTTCCATTGCCTGCCTTGCTATTGGAATTTCACTTGAGAACAATCATGTGAAAGATGTGCGCATTGGCGTTGGCGGCATGGCTGCCACGCCGGCAAGGGCCGTGCAAACAGAAGCGGTTCTGAAAGGCAAGCCCTGGAGCCAGGCCACGATCAACGAAGCCTGCGGCATTTTAGAAGCCGAGTTCTCGCCCATTTCCGATATGCGGGGCTCGGCCGATTACCGCAAAAAAGCGATTGCCGGTTTATTGCAGCGGTTCTGGCTTGAATCACAAGAACAGGCCGAGGTGGCGTAATCCATGGACAGGCCTGACTTCTTAACGCAGACCGGCAAGCCCGTTGCCCATGAGAGTGCAATTGCACAGGTCACGGGCGAGGCCCGTTATATCGACGATATTGAAGAGGTTCGCGGCACACTCTTCGCAGCGCCGATCATGTCATCGGTAGCCCACGGGGATTTGCTGGAGCTCGATACCAGCACAGCACTTGCCAGCGAGGGTGTGGTGGCGGTAATCACCGCCAAAGACATTCCTGGCGGGAAATTCCTGCCCACTCCAGTGCCCGATGAACCCATTTTTGCATTGAATGAGGTCATGCATATTGGCCAGGTCATTGGCCTGGTGGTGGCCGACACCGCGATTCATGCACGACATGCAGCGCGCAAGGTAAAGCTACGCATTGCAGAAAAGCCTGCGGTGTTGGATGTCTGGCAGGCGGTGGATCAGGAACATTTTGTATTGCCGCCCGTTCGCGTTCAACGGGGCAGTGCGGCAACTGCCATTGCAGCCGCACCGCGCACAATCGAATCGTCGTTTTCAGTGGGCGGCCAGGAGCATTTCTATCTGGAAGGCCAGGTGGCTTATGCCCTTCCACAAGAGCAGAAGCAATGGCTCATTTATTCAAGCACGCAACACCCCGGCGAGGTGCAGCACTGGGCTGCCCATGCACTTGGCCTGGATAGCCACCGCGTGCGAGTGGAGTGCCGGCGCATGGGCGGAGGCTTTGGCGGCAAGGAAAGCCAGGCCGGCCAGGCCGCGGTATGGGCCGCAATTGCAGCGAATCACTGCAAGCGGCCTGTGAAGGTGCGGCTCGATCGCGATGAGGATTTTCTAATCACCGGAAAGCGCCACCCTTTTCATTACCGCTACCGTGTTGGATTCGATAACACCGGGCTGATCCATGGCCTTGAGATCACCATGGCAGTCGACTGCGGCTTTAGCACTGACCTGAGCGGGCCAGTGGCCGATCGCGCAATCTTTCACGCCGATAACGCCTATTTCCTGAGCGACATTGATATTCAGTCCTACCGCTGCAAGACCCACCGGCAGAGCCACACAGCGTTTCGTGGCTTTGGCGGACCGCAGGGCATGATGGCCATTGAAACGATCATGGGCGACATTGCCCGGGCCTGCGGCCTGGATGCCCTAGAGGTGCGCAGGCGCAACCTCTATGGCAGAGAGTCACGCAATATCACTCACTTCGGCATGCAGGTCGAGGATTTTGTTGCCGATGAAATTCTGGCCGATCTGGAAAAGCGCTGCGACTATGCTGCACGCCGAGAGGCGATCGCCGAATTCAACAAGCAATCCGCCCGGTTTGTTCGCGGCATGGCCATGACACCGGTGAAGTTTGGCATTTCATTTACTGCGACCCACTTCAACCAGGCGGGCGCTCTGGTGAATGTCTATAACGATGGCAGCATCCAGGTGAACCATGGCGGCACTGAAATGGGCCAGGGCCTGCACACCAAGGTCTGCCAGGTCGTGGCCGATGTGCTGGGCGTTTCGCTTTCAAAAGTCTTGATCACTGCAAGCGATACCTCGAAGGTTCCCAATGCATCGCCCACGGCGGCTTCGAGCGGCACCGACCTGAATGCAGCGGCCGCGCAGAATGCCGCAATCGAGATTCGCGATCGCTTGGTTGCGCTTTATGCCCAGCTTCAGAATGTTGCTGAACAATCGGTGCGCATGGAACAAGACCGGGTGTTCACAAGCGAAGCAGGCAAACCCGACATGGCCTTTGACGACCTTGTTCGCCAGGCGTATCTGCGCCGGGTGCAGTTGTGGAGCGATGGCTTTTACAAGACCCCGAAAATTCATTACGACCGAAAAACCCTTTCGGGCCGGCCGTTTTATTACTTTTCCTATGGCGCTGCCTGCAGCGAAGTGGAGATCGACAGACTCACCGGTGAAAACCGTCTGGTGGCAGTGGATATTCTTCACGATGTAGGCAGAAGCATTAACCCGGCAATCGATATCGGCCAAATTGAAGGCGGATTTATCCAGGGCATGGGCTGGCTGACTCGCGAAGAACTGGTCTGGGATTCGAAAGGTGCCTTGAAAACCCATGCGCCAAGCACCTACAAAATTCCGGCAACCGGCGATGTGCCGGAACACTTCAAGGTAACGCTGTGGCCGCACCCGAACAAGGAAGACACGGTCTATCGGTCCAAGGCGGTGGGCGAGCCGCCGCTCATGCTGGCCATTAGCGTGTGGGAGGCCCTGCGCGATGCCATTGGCCAGACGGGCAGCGGCGCGGTTCAGTGCGATGCGCCTGCGACACCGGAGCGTGTGTTTTTTGCAATTGCAAATCAGCAGAGTTCAAAAAGCAGCGCGGACCCGCGCGCATGAACACCAGCGTATGAGCTTTCGCGCCTAAACATCCGCGCATGAATCGAAGCAGTGCCGGATTCTTTTCCTCTGACCTGAGTGTCTCGGAAGTGCTTGCCGAGATCTCTGGCAAGGCCGCCGTGCTGATTCAGGTCATGCAGACGCAAGGGTCTGCCCCGCGCGAGGCAGGCACCTGGATGACAGTCACCCGTGATGGCTTTTACAATACGATTGGCGGCGGACACCTTGAGTTTGAGGCCATTGCAATGGCCCGCGACATGATGGCCAGGGGCGCCACCGAGCCATTGGAAAAAAAATTCACGCTCGGCGCCTCGCTTGGCCAGTGCTGTGGTGGTGTCATGCATTTAAGGTTTGAGCGGCTGCCCGATTCAATGACCCGTGAAAACGCAGATTCTGACCGCGCAGCATTTCTGCAGTCAGCATTGATGGAACCGACCCCGCCCTTGCAGACCGTGGCACTCGTGGGTGGGGGCCATGTGGGCCATGCAATTGTGCAGGCGCTTTCGCCCTTGCCGTTTTCAATTCACTGGGCCGACAGCCGCGAGGGTGTTTTCCCGGCGCTCAACCATGAGCGATTACAAATGAATCAGTTCGATGACATTACCGAATCGATTGATGAGTTTCCGAAGGAAAGCCTACTTCTGGTCATGAGCTTTACCCATGCCGAAGACCTTGAGGTGGTGCGCGCTGCGCTGGCGCGCAGGCGCAGCGACCCGCAGTGTTTTCCGTTGATTGGATTGATTGGCAGCAAGACCAAATGGGCAAGGTTTCGTCACCGCTTAAGCGAGCGCGGCTTTTCTGAAACAGAGCTCGCTGCCGTGACCTGCCCCATTGGCATTGCAGGAATTACCGGCAAGCAGCCTGCAGTGATTGCAGCATCGGTCGCTGCGCAGCTGCTGGTCAGCCGAGGCGGACTCAGCACTCCACAATATTGACTGACAGGCCGCCGCGCGCAGTCTCTTTGTACTTAAGCTTCATGTCTGCGCCTGTCTCCCACATGGTCTTGATCACCTTATCCAGGCTCACCGTGTGAATGCCATCGCCACGCAGGGCCATGCGTGCGGCATTGACTGCCTTGACCGCACCGACTGCATTTCTTTCAATGCAGGGAATCTGCACCAGGCCGCCAACCGGGTCACAGGTAAGCCCGAGATGATGCTCCATGCCAATTTCTGCAGCATTTTCAACCTGGCTTGGTGTGCCGCCCAAGACCTCGCAAAGGGCACCCGCTGCCATGGAGCAGGCGACTCCTACTTCCCCCTGACAGCCAACCTCGGCTCCGGAGATGCTCGCATTCATTTTGTAGAGAAAGCCAATGGCTGCAGCCGTCAACAGAAACCGGATCACACCGGCCTCGTTGGCCTGCGGAATAAAACGCATGTAGTAGTGCAAGACTGCGGGAATAATGCCGGCAGCGCCATTGGTAGGCGCTGTGACCACGCGCCCGCCCGCTGCATTCTCTTCACCAACGGCAAGGGCAAACAGGTTGATCCAGTCGATTGCGCGCAATGGATCCATTGCGCCTTTCGATTGCGCATGGTCGGCATTGGCTTCAAGCGTTAGCTGCTGAAAAAGAGCCGCGGCACGACGCCGCACCTTAAAGCCCCCCGGCAGCACACCCTCGGTCTGACAGCCTCGGTCAACACAGGCCTGCATCACTGACCAGATACGCAGCAGCTGCCGATCAATCTCGGAATCGCTGCGCCATGTTCTCTCGTGCTCGCGCATGAGCTCGGAGATGCTCTTGCCCTGTCTCGCGCTGAGCTCAAGCAGCTCATCTGCACTTGCAAATGAGATCGCCGACCCCTGGGCCAGGCCATCTGCGAAGGCGGCAGACGCGCCTGGCGCATCATCGGCCGACAGGTCGCGAACAAAACCGCCGCCCACCGACAGATAAATGGCAGACAGAATTTCGCTGCCCATGGCATCGCGGGCAGTGAGCCGCATGCCATTGGGATGCTGCGCAAGCGGCTTGGTAATGAACGAGAGATCCGACTGCGGATCGAAATCAACCGTGCCAAGACAGGCTCCCAGCGTGATGCGTTTTTCCTGCCTCACCCGGCCAATCCGCGCGGGGATCGACTCCACATCAACACCCTCGGGCGTTTCTCCCATGAGCCCAAGCATCACGGCAATATCACTGCCATGGCCCTTTCCGGTTGCACCCAATGAGCCATGCAGGCTGCACTGAATTCTGCAAAGGCCCGCCCCACTGCCCGAGCGGGCAATCTTTTCCAGAAAGAGGGCCGCTGCCTTCATCGGCCCGACCGTGTGGGAGCTGCTTGGGCCGATGCCGATTTTGAAAAGGTCGAAGACCGACAGCCTTGTCATCGACCGATCGATTACCGCCGGCTCTGCAAGTGTGTTCATCGGCTTGCGCGATCAGTCTGCATTAAAGCGATCAATCAACGAATCCCAGACTGGCAGCACGTCCAGCAGGTCATCCCAGAAGGCCTGGGATCGGCGCGCATCAAAGTCTTTCAGGCTTACACCCTGTTGTTCGACCCAGGTGTAGTAGCCCAGATTGAAGATCCGCTCACGCTCGATGCGGGAGAGCTCCAGCATGGAGTCGGTGGTGGCCGCCAACAGATAACGGCCAAAGGCCTCTGCCACGGTGACACTGTTGAGCCCACGTTCAAAATACTTTTTGCGGGCAGACTCAAGCTCGGTCAGGTAGAGCTCCGCGCCATCGGTTGCAACTGTGAGAACCACATCATCGTGGCCAAGGCCCATGTACTTCGCATACTTGATGGCGCCAAGCACGTTGGCGATGCCCGAAAACCCAAGGGCGCCCAGTGATTCGATCTGTGCATCGGACAATCCCTGATGGGCGACAAGATACTCACGACCCTCGGGCGTGTTGTATACCACGCTCAGGCAGTCCGTTGCATGGTCAGAGACTGCAATCACAAAATCAGAGGCCATGACATTGTGGATCAGCGGAACATGCTTATCACCAATGCCCTGGATATTGTGCTCACCATAGCCGTTGCGCAAAAGTGTGGGGCACTCCAGCGCCTCGACCACGCAGATCTGGGTTCCCAGAGATGCTTTGAGAAAATCGCCTGTAGCCAGCGTTCCTGCAGAGCCCGAGGCGGAGACAAAAGCCCTTGCGCGAAGTGTTCCCGAAGTGTTCAGATGATCGAAGATCCGCTTGAGCGCTGGGCCTGTGACACTGCGGTGGGCAATGTAATTGCCGTATTCAGAAAACTGGTTCAGGATGATGTTGTTGCTGTCTTTAGAGAGCAGATGGCAGGCATCGTAGATCTCCTTGACATTGCTCTCCGTGCCGGCAGTTCGATAGATGTCATCGGGGTGCGAGACCCAGCGCTCGAGCCAGTTAAAACGCTCGGCACTCATGCCCTCGGGCAGCACGGCCGTGGCGCGACAGCCCAGAATTCTGGAGATCGCAACACCACCTCTGCAATAGTTGCCGGTCGAAGGCCAGACTGCACGGTGGCGCTCCGGATCAAACTGTCCGGTGACCAGCCGCGGCACAAGGCAGGCATAGGCAGGCAGCACCTTGTGGGCCGAGATCATGGGGAAACGCCGGCCCAGTGCCACCACAATACGGGCCTTCACGCCGGTTAACGCCGCAGGAATTTCAAGATAGCCCGGGACTGCTGTCAGCCCACGGCCCGATTCATCATTGTGCCAATGGACACGGAACAGGTTTCTCGCATCCGGCTCATTGGGATCCGCCTGCCTGACATCGTTATAGCTCGAAGCAAGTCGGCCCACCGGATCGGCAAGCTCCGAGAATTTCGGCAGCCGAACCCGCCGGCTTTTCAAAACCCTGCGGGCACGACTTAACGTATCGGCATTGAGAATTGCCGGCTCAACAATAGAATTCATAAGCTCACCTGAGAATTGGAAAAACCGCCCGAGAGCGGCGCAAACACGAGCCTGATCACAGGGCCTTGAGCCGGGGAATAATTTCCTTGGCAATGATCTCGCACTGGTCCATCTGGTACTTGTAGGGCACGAAGATGATCTTTTGCACACCAACATCCAAATGGGCCTTGAGCTGATCGACACACTCATCGACCGTTCCCATGATGGCGCTGTCCATGGACGACTGGCTGCCCGCAGCAATATCGAATTCCTTGTTGAGCCATTCCATCATTGGCCCTTCCACTTCCTTGCGGGATTTGCCCACCATGATCGGCAGCTGATTGCCGTTCATCATGGTGTCGGGGTCTTTTCCGGCCTCCTCTGCAAAACGGCGAATCTTTTCCCACGAGGGCACAAAGGCCTCGGGCTTGTAGAAGTAGGTGAGCCAGCCATCGCCTTTTTCTGCAGCGCGCTTCAAGACCTTGTCAACATAGCCGCCAATCAGCAAGGGAGGCCGGGGCTTTTGAAAAGGCTTGGGGTACATCACGCCTGCCGCAACATTGTGATCGCCCCACTGGCCATCGACTTTGTCTTCAGTCCAGAACCGGTTCAGGATCTCCAGATTGTCATCCATGATTTTTCCGCGCTTCTCAAACGGAACACCCACCGCATCAAACTCACGTTTGTACCAGCCCACCGCCATTGCCATGAGCGTGCGGCCACGGGATAACTGATCAAGGGTTGAGAGCTGCTTTGCAAGCAGCACCGGGTTGCGCAAGGGCAGCACAAGAATGCCGGTGGAAAGCTTGATCCGGGTCGTTCTCGCAGCGATTGCGGTCAGCAGGGTCAACGAATCAACGATGGGAAAGTTCGGATCCACACCCAACAGAATATGGTCCCAGACCCAGATGGAGTCATAGCCCAATTCCTCCATGCGCACGCCGTATTCGGTGAGCGCCAAAGCATCCGGCATCTCCGGATAGGCAGTGAAGTTGCGGGCGGCGATGCCGAATGTTTTGTGAAGCGTTGTCATATAAATCCTCTCGCAAGAAGGTGGAGAAACTAAAAAAGATCAGGCGATGTACAGGGCCTGTGGGTCAAGCTCCCGCAAAACGGAGAGCTCAGGTTCAGTCGGTGGCTCGGTCTGCGTGCAGGCCGGGTTATCAAGAACCCGAAAGCCGGTGTTATCGTTGACCTGCTCCATGGTGACGCCCGGATGCAAGGCCACCACCTGCATGGCCTTGGACTGCTCTTCAAAGCCAAAAATGCCAAGGTCGGTCACGATCCGATACATGCCACCCGAGATCAGCCCGCGGCCTGCGCGGGTCGCGCCACCTGCAATAAAGCCCGGGCTGGTAATGAAGTCGACCCTCTCGACAAACCGTCGACGCTCATGCTTTAAGGCCACAATCATGTGGGTCAGGCTTGCAATGTCATTGCCGCCTCCCGTGCCCGGCAGCCGTGTCTTGGGCCGATCCGGATCGCCAATATAGGATGAATTCAGATTGCCAAACCGGTCGATCTGCGCACCGCCCATGAAGCCAACATCGACATAGCCTCGCTGCAGCAGCAAGAGCACATCGGTGCTGCTCAACACCATATTGGCCCGCCGGGTGCAGCGCTGTTCATTGGTGGAAGGCGGCAACTTTCCGGGCTCAATCATGGGGCCCACCACGCCGCCTTCAAACAGGATCGTCAGGCCCGGGCACTTTACGCGCTGGGCCAACGTGGCCGCGAGCAGGGGAATGCCAACGCCAGCAAATACCACCGTGCCATCGCGCATCAATCGCGAGCTCATGACTGCAAGCAGTTCACTTGCCGTAAAGGAGGCTTTCTGTTCAGTCATTGAAAACGCTCCTTCCGCCCTTGCCAGCCTCGATCAAATGTTCAAGCCCAATGCGATCGAGATACTCATTCCATGATTTCGGGCTTGTAAAGAATTCATCAAGGTAGGCGTGCATGCCTGCCTCGGGGTTGGAATTCACCTGGCTTGTGTACCTGTCCATATGGCCAAAACAAGGCTCATAAAGGCCGCTACACTCGTGCGGGGCCGACCCATAAGGCACTTCCACCACGGCATCCACCGTGAAAAATGGGATCTTGGTGTGATCGGGGCGACGACGGATCTGATCGTTCGAAACAATCGACTCGGTGGTGAGAATCACGCGGCGGGCCGCCATGGCTAGGTCGATATCCATGAACTGCAGCCCGTCGATCTGGGCATTGCCATAGGCATCGCAGCGCTGCACATGAATGATCGCCACATCGGGATTGATTGCGGGAATCAGCAGCAGAGGCTCGCCGGTAAACGGGCAGCTCATCTCCTTGACCTCGGGCCGCCTGCCCGGCAGGTCTGAGCCCAGCATTGAACGCATGGGAAGAAAGGGCAGGCCCATGGCACCTGCGCGAAAGCGCATGCCAATGGCCATATGGCTCCACTCCTCGTAGATTTTTGCGCCCGACTCCACATGATGACGCATGACCTTGGAGACACCCCAGACAATTCCCTGGCTAAACCAGCTTGTGATGATGCGATCACAGATGCCGGATGCAAACAGCAGGTCACCTTCGCTCGAGACAATGCTTCTGCAGACACTCAAGTGCTGCTTGCGGGCTCGAATCAAGGCCCAGATCATGGCCATCGGGGTGCGTGACAACGTGCTGCCGCCAACGCCTACAAGCTCGCCGTCTTGCACCAAGGCGGCAGCCTCTTCCAGCGACATTACCTTGTCGCGAAGGCTCTTGTCCCGATCGCGGATCTCCTCTCTTAACTGCTGATATGGCTTTACAGTCATTGCGTCTCCATCTCTCATGTTTCTTTTTTTGTTCCAAACAACCCACGAATCCGGCTCACGATCACCGACCAGACCAGGCCAAAGGCATTGAGCTCGGTCACAACACTGGCATCACCACTGCCGGCCCCGGAAAGCCTGGCGCGCAGGTTCTGTGCAAACGCCTCGGTGAGTTTTCTGGCGATGTCTTTGGCAATGGCACCGCGGCTAAATTGCGCGAGCGGCCCTGCCAGGGAGTAGCCCAGGTCAAGCGCAATCAGTGTCGCCGTGCCGTTATCCTGTGCAATCAGGCGGTAGCGAATATCGCCCACGGCCCGCGTGCCCGAGCGCCGATCCACTGCATGGCCCTGAATTCGGCCTGACTGTGTTGCGGGCTCTTGCAGCACATCGGCTGCGCCATCGAACTCGGCGAGAATCGGGCCAAGCCGCACCTGCATGAGTATCTTCAGATGCTGGCCCTGCGGTGGCTCGGTCAGGCGAAGGCCTGGAAGACACTGGGCCACCTGCTCAAGCCTTGTGAACCACTCAAGAACCAGCTCAGGGGGAAAATCAACCCGGAACTCCTGCTCAATGTGAATTAACGGGCCCGTATCGGCCTGGCCAATCGATGCGGCAGGCGCGGCCTGCGATGCCTGGGGCACGACTGTCTTGCCAGGCGCAGCTGTCTTGCCAGGCGACGTTGCAGCCACTGAAGGCTGCACAGCCTGCTCAGCTGGCAATGCATGCGCGCCCACGGGGCCGAGTCGTGCGGCGGAGTGTGCTGTAGCCGCAATTCCCGATTCCTTGCGCTGCGCAAGCACGCGCATCACTGCCTTGACAATTCCTACGTAGCCCGTGCAACGGCACAGGTTTCCACTCATCTCAAGCCGGACTTTTTTCTCATCTGCATCAGGGTGACGCAGCACCAGATCACGCGCCGCAACCAGTACACCCGGGGTGCAGTAGCCACACTGAAGGGCATGCTCCTCGGTGAAGGCCTGGCGCAGCTGCGCCATGCATTCGTCATCGTCAAAGCCTTCGATCGTGGTGACATCGGCACCTGCACAGGCATGGGCCAGCGTGATGCAGGACCGGGCTGCCTGGCCATCAATGCTCACCGTGCATGCGCCGCAGATGCCATGTTCACATCCGAGGTGCGTGCCTGTGAGGTGCAGATGATCACGCACATAGTCGCCAAGCATCGTTCTTGGGGCAACAGCCTGCAGACTGCAGGGCTGTCCATTGATCAGAATTTCAGCTGTCTTGCTCATGCACGCCTGCCTGACTGCGCCTTGCGAATCGCGCGCTCCATCACCGCGAGCCGGACCCGATTGTCAATCGGATCGTTCAGCCCCGCCTGCAAAAGCCGCTGATGGGCGAGCGCCTTGAGCGACTCAAGATCCGCCCCCGCAAGAATCGAATCGGAATGATCAATCACAATCGGCGCCGATTCGGTTGCGCCGAAAACGACACGCAGGCTTGACTGCGCAGGCCTGTGCAAAAAGGCCACCATGGCATGCGCAAACTCCCCCGTTTTTCTTGCGATCTTGGTATAGCCCCAGGCAGAGCCCGAGGCAAATTCAGGAATGCGAACCGCATCAATCCACTCACCGGGCCCAAGCCCGATATCAAAAGGCCCTGACATGGCGCCTGCAATCTTCATCCAGCGCTGGCCATCTGCCCGGCGAACACTGAGCTCTGCGTCAAGCGCTGTCAGTGTGGTGATCCAGTCTGCAGAAGGGTCGGCATGGGCCAGGCTGCCCCCGAGCGTGCCGCGATTTCTGACCGCCCGATAGGCAATCGCCCGCGCAATCTCTGAAAGAATTTCTCCGAGTCTTCCCGGAACACACCCGTCTTCAATATTCGCATGGGTGACACAGGCCCCCAAGGTCACGCTGCCGGATGAAGACTGAACGGTTTTGAGAGCGGCAAGCCTGGTGATGTCGATCAGATGAGTCGGCTGCGCGAGCCTGAGATTTAACATGGGCCCAAGCGACTGGCCTCCCGCAATGATCTTCACCGATGCATCCGAACGCAGCAGGGAAGCAGAAACCTGCTGGGCCTGCGAAATCTGCTCATAGGAAAAAGGTGCGGGCTTCATCAGGAAGACACCCTTTCGGCTGCGGCAACCGAAGATGCTTTGGCGCTTTGCGCGCGATCAATTGCTTCCAGAATCCTTCTTGGCGTGATTGGCGACTCCAGCAGCTCGGCCCCAAAATCACGAAGTGCATCATTGATCGCATTGGCAATAGCTGCAGGCGGCGCGATCGCTCCGCTTTCCCCCACACCCTTTTGGCCAAAGCGGCTATAAGGCGAAGGCGTCTCCAGATGAAAGATCCGAAGATTGGGAACTTCTGTCGGGCCGGGAAGAAGATAGTCAGAAAATGTCGAGCCCAGAGGCTGGCCGCGCTGATCAAAGGCCATTTCTTCGTAGAGGGCTGTGCCGATTCCCTGCGCAGTTCCGCCGTAGACCTGGCCGTCAACCACCATTGGGTTGATCAGGGTTCCGCCGTCTTCAACAATCACGTAATCAAGAATCTCAACATCCCCCGTGACTGGGTCTACTGCCACTGTCACGGCATGCACGCCATAGCCAAAAGTGCCCGAATCGCGAACCATTCGATAGCCCTCGGTCACCTCCAGGCCGCCCGGATCCACATCAACCGGAAGATCCTGCGGCCGCAGATACCAGGTATGCGCGATCTGCTGAAGACTGACACGGCCTGCAGGCCCGATCACCTGGCCTTCTTCGTATCTCACTTCTTCCAACGGCGCACGCAACAGCCATGCGCCGATATGCAGGAGCCTTTTTTTCAATGTCTCGCATGCTGCAGCAACTGCACCGCCTGACATCACCATGGATCGCGAGCCCCAGGTGCCGGTCGAATAAGGGGTAAAAGCGGTGTCGCCGTGAATCAATCGGACACGCTCAATATCAATGCCCAGCATGGAATGGGCAACCTGTGCCATGGTCGTTTCCATGCTCTGACCATGCGATTGCGCACCGATGCGAAGTTCCAGGCCGCCATCTGGCGTGATGCGGGCGGTGCACTGCTCCTTGCCCGGCACCATCGGAATTCCCCAGCCTGCATAGACTGAGGTTCCGTGGGCTGCCTGCTCACAATAGATTGCCAGGCCAAAGCCGATCTTGCGGCCGTCGGGCTCGCCATGCTGCTGGCGTTTACGCAAGGCCTCAATGTCAATGGCCTGCATTGCCATTGAGAGTGCCTTGGGATAGTCGCCGCTATCGAAATGCTTTTTGGTGATGTTATCGAAGGGCATTTGCTCGGGGCGCACCAGAAACTGCTGGCGGAAATGGTGTGGCTCCATGGAAAGCTCGCGGGCCAGTGCATCGAGCACCAGTTCAAGCGCGAAACAAACGCCCGTGCGGGCAACGCCCCGATACGGAAGGATCGGGCATTTGTTGGTTGCCACAGAATAGGTTTTGCAGGCGTATCCCGGAAAGTCGTAGGGGCCTGGAAGGATGCTGGCCACCTGTGCTGCCTCCAGGCAGGCTGAAAAAGGGTAAGAGGAATACGCACCGGAATCGACGGTTGCCTCGCAGGAGACGCCCAGAAACTGGCCATCACGCTTCGCGTAGCCCGTGATGACATAGTGATGCTCGCGGCAGTTAGCCGTTGCAACGAGGTGCTCCCTGCGGTCTTCAAGCCACCGAACCGGGCGGCCGATTTTCATGGACAGCCACGACAAGGCCACTTCCTCGGTCAACAGAATTCCCTTGTGCCCAAAGCCTCCGCCGACATCGGGCGCAACCACGCGAACCTGCTCGTGTGGCAGGCCAAGACATTCCGACAATCCTGTGCGCACGATATGCGGCATCTGCGTGGCGCTGTAAACCGTGAGCTGCTCAAGACGCGGATCCCAGTAGGCCACAACACCGCGGCCTTCCATGGGCGCCTGGGCCTGGCGATTGGTTCGGATCACACGGGTCACGCTGATATCGGCCTGCTTGAATATCTCAGTGTTCACCTCGATATTGGTTTCAAGAAAGACATTGTCTTCCCAGGCCTCATGAAGCCGCGGTGCTGCCGCGGTTCGGCCAAACAGCATATCCACTACCGGGGGCAGTTCTTCAACATGAAGACGAACCTGGGCCGCAATGTCCTCGGCCTCGGCACGGCTTGCCGCGACACACATGGCCACCGGCTCACCGACATAGCGGATTTTTTCTGCGGCAAGAATTGGCTGATCCGAGACCTTGAATCCAGCCAGGCCTGACACCGCGCGAATGGGCCGCACCGATTGCAGATCCTGGGCAGTGAAGACCTGGGCGCGCAGTGCCGCCGGGACCTCAATCGACACAATCCGGGCATGGGCATATGGGCTGCGCAGAAAAGCGACATCCTGCAGGTTCGCAAAACGCAAATCTGCAACAAACTGCCCACGGCCCCGCATCAGCCGCGCATCTTCTTTGCGGGGAACCGACGCCCCAATACCCTGCGGAGAATCAGGTTTCTTCATGCAGGCAGCAAGTCCATGGAGATCCGGAGGCAATCCCCGCGATAAATAATTTCACCGACATAAATCGCGACGTCTTGCTCGTTAATCACGACACAACGGCAGGCAACCGTTGGCGCACTCAAGGAAATGCGAAGCAGTGCTGCAACGTCCTGCTCGGTGGTTTGAATCTCCATGGTCTGATAGGCCTTTTTGATGCGCAGGCCTTTCATGTGGGCCAGCACCGACAAGGCCGTGCTGCTGCGAAACTCGTTTTTATTCTGGTTGAAAAGCTCCGTATCAAGATGCACGCTCGCGAGCGCATACGGCATGCCATCTTTTTCCTGCACCGAGCGCAGAAAGACATAGCGGCCTGCAAGCGTTGCCTCGTTGGGTGCAAGCACGGGAAACTCCGGCGCATTGGCGCTCTGAATCTGAACAAACCTTGGCTTGTTGTGCTCGATGGCCTGAATCAGGCCATTCCAGCTGGCATCAAGCGTAAGCCAACGCTTCTCGGATTTCTGGGGCATGACAAAAGTGCCCCGGCCCTGCTGCCGGCTGAGCAGCTGCTCTTGCTCAAGAAGCTCGACAGCCTTGCTGATGGTGATTCGAGAGACCGCGAACTCGGCCTCGAGCTGATCGAGGGTCGAAATCTTTTCCTCGGGCTTCCACTGCCCAGTCTCGATCCGGCGACGCAATGCCGAAGCCACCTGGATATAGGCAGGGGCTCGGTACAACCCGTCGGTCGGTGGTGGATTTTTCGCCATGGCAACTCCATCTTCTTCATTCAAGTGGTATTATCTTAATAAACATATCGTAACAATGCAACATCACTTCAGGAAAGGCCAAGTTGAATGGGACTCGCGATCAATCTCAACGCAGATATGGGCGAAGGCTTTGGCGCCTATGACATTGGCGACGACGCCGGCATCTTAAAAATCATTAAGTCGGCCAGCATCGCCTGCGGATTTCATGCAGGCGATCCCTGCACCATGCGCCAGGTCGTCAAGCAGGCCAAGTCAGAAGGCGTCAGCATTGGCGCACATCCTGGCTTTAACGACTTATGGGGGTTTGGGCGTCGCAAGATCGATATGGATCCCAATGAACTCGAATATCTGATTGCCTATCAGATCGGCGCGCTGCAGGCCATGGCCGCCTATGAAGGAGAGCGGGTCACCCATGTCAAGCCACACGGCGCACTCAACAACATGGCCGCAGTGAACACCGACTATGCAATGGCCATTGGCCGGGCGATCAAAACGGTGGACCGCAACCTGATTTATCTTGCCTTGGCGGGCTCGGAAATGGAAAAGGCTGCATTAAAGCTTGAGCTGCCGCTTGCGCGCGAGGGCTTTTGCGATCGTCAGTACGAAGACGACGGCAACCTGACTTCCCGCAAGATTCCCGGCTCTGTGATTAAAGATCCCGCTGTTGCCACGGCACAGGTCGTGCGCATGGTGACCGAGGGTGAAATCATTTCGCGAAACGGCAATCGTGTTCCATGCAAAGTCGATTCGCTTTGCGTGCACGGTGATGAGCCCACCGCGATTGCCCTTGCCAACCAGGTTCGCAAGGGCCTGGAGGCGGCCGGGGTTGAGATCGTTCCACTTGTTCAGATGCAACTCAACAGCTAAGGAATTACCATGCAAAGCAAACCCACCATTGCCGTGCTCGGCGGCACCGGCGCGCTCGGCTCAGGCCTTGTCAAGCGCTGGGCGCAGGCAGGCTACCCAGTCATTATCGGCTCGCGCTCCGCTGAAAAGGCGCAGGAATCCGCCAGTGCCTACAGCGCGGCCAGTCAGCCGCTCGCGGTGCGCGGCATGCAGACCGCCGAGGCCGCACAACAGGCCGATATCGTGGTGATTGCGGTTCCTTTTTCCAATCATGCCGATACGCTTTCCGAGATTCGGCAGTCTGTGCAAGGAAAAATTGTGATTGATGCCGTGGTGCCCTTGGTGCCGCCGAAAGTATCGGTGGTGCAGCTGCCCAGCGAAGGCTCTGCATCCATCATCGCGCAAAAGACCCTTGGCGAGGCCGTTCGTGTCGTGGGCGCCTTTCACAATGTCGGTGCGGCAAAGCTCGCTGCCGAAGGCCCCATCGAGTGTGATGTGCTGATCTGCGGTGATGACAAAGAGGCCCGCGAGCTTGTGGCGGGCATCACGCGTGATGCGGGAATGCGCGGTGTGGAGGCAGGGCCGATTGCGAACTCTGTGGCCATTGAGGCCATGACTTCGATCCTGATCGGCATCAATCGAAAGTACAAGGTCGATTGCGCCGGCATTCGAATTACAGGACTGGATTCAAGCGACCTTCTCTGAGAACTTATCGCAATGTCAGATGCGCTTTGCATCTCGCCACTGCCCGGCATTCCCATCGTTGAGCCCGGCAACGATATTGCTTCAATCGTTGCCAGTGCGCTAGACCGTTGCGGCATTCGGCCGCAACCCCAGGATGTGCTGGTGATCGCGCAAAAGATCATATCGAAGTCGGAAAATCGCTTCGTGCGGCTACGCGATGTCACGCCAACTGAGCGTGCGATCTCCATTGCCAAGGCCGCCAAGAAAGATCCGCGGCTTGTGGAGGTGATCCTGTCGGAGAGCAAGGAAGTCGTTCGGTACAAACCTGGCGTATTGATCACCGAACACCGGCTCGGCTTTGTGGCCGCAAACGCCGGGGTGGACCAGTCCAATGTCTGCCAGGACGAACAGGATGATCGGGTGTTGCTGCTGCCGCAGAACCCGGACCGCACCGCAGAAAGAATCCGTGAGTCACTGACGAACCGTTTCGGTGTGGCCCTGGGCATCGTGATCAACGACAGCTTTGGCCGGCCCTGGCGAAACGGCATTGTGAGTGTGGCGCTCGGCTCAGCGGGCCTTCCCGCGGTGCGAAGCCTTGTGGGAAAGCCCGATCTCTATGGCCGGAAAATGCGGGTGACCGAATGCGGCTTTGCAGACCAGATTGCCACCGCCGCCTCGCTGGTGATGGGTGAGACCAATGAAGGCA